>Ga0172376_10000693_pt1 | contig 43366 bp, 41 predicted proteins | sample Lak35m_FD_121114 | JGI IMG/M metagenome (GOLD analysis project Ga0172376, IMG submission 121114) | Freshwater microbial communities from Kabuno Bay, South-Kivu, Congo - kab_092012_35m | ecosystem: Environmental > Aquatic > Freshwater > Lake | place: Democratic Republic of the Congo: South-Kivu...
CACCGCACCATCGCGCTTCAACTGCGCGGTGACGGTGCTTTCATAAGGCGGGATGAAATTGCCCAGGATTTTCGACCCCGCCGTGGTGCGCACGCCTTCCGTGCAGAACAAATCCTTGATGGCGAGCGGAATACCTTCAAGCGGCCCCGCTTCTCCGCGCTTACGCCGCGAATCGGATGCGCGCGCTGCCTCCAGCGCCTGTTCGCTGGTGCTGGTGATAAAGGCATTCAGCTTCGGGTTCAGCGCCTCAACCGCGGCCACATGGGCGCTGGTCAATTCCTCGGCGCTGATCGCGCCCTCATTAAGCGCAGCCAAGGCGCCAGCGAGGGTAAAATCGGTCGGATGCATTATTCCACCACCTTCGGCACGCCGAAATATTCGCCCTCACGATCCGGGGCATTGGCCAGCACGGCCTCGGCCTTGCCGCCATCGGTCACCACATCATCACGCATCGGCATGGAAGCCGCGCCGCCTGGCGTGCCGCCCGCCATGGGCTCCACACCTTCGGTATTGACGGCCTGGAGCTGTTCAATCCAGCCCAGAATGCCGTTCAGCTCGCCCTGCACGCGGGCGATATCCTGTTCTTCAAGGCGCAGCCGGGCCAAGGCCGCAACGCGCCGGACGGTGGCGGTGTCTAGGGACATGAAATCACTACTTCCCGGAAAAAGAGCGGCGGACCATAAGGCCCCCGATGCCTATCATCAACCTGACAGATTTACGCGCCGCACTCCCCCGCCATTCCCGGCTGATCGGCCTTGATCCGGGGGAGAAAACCGTGGGTGTCGCTCTCAGCGATGTCTCGCTGATGTTGGCGAGCCCCTATGGCAGCCTGAAGCGCGGGAAGCTCGCTGCCATGGCGGCCGAGGTCAAGGCGATTGCCGCGAAGGAAGGCGTGGGTGGCCTGGTGGTGGGCTTGCCGCTTGGGCTTGATGGGTCCTTCGGCCCGGCGGCGCAGGCGGCGCGGGATTGGGCGCGGTCCCTGTCCGATGCGGCTGGCTTGCCGGCGGCGCTTTGGGATGAAAGGCTTTCATCCGCGGCGGTGAACCGCATGATGGTGGGGGAAGCCGATCTCAGCCGCGGCAAAAGGGCCGCTTCGGTGGACAAGGCCGCGGCGGCCTGGATGCTGCAAGCCGCGCTGGACGCGACCAAAGGATGAAACACATGGATCAGATTTTGGTCGAAATCGCGCTTGATGGGCGCATCCGCTACGCGATTGGTGCGCTGGCGGGGTTGGGCTTCGCCATGGTGGGGTTGGCGCTGCTGCCGCAATTCCTCGCCGAATGGCCTGCCATCACGCCCCGGCTTTTGGGGCTTGGTTTCCCAATCCTTGGGGTTGGGATGTTCCTGTGGCTGTCCTTCATCCCGGCGCCGCATGCGCTTTCGATTCGCGCCGATGGCAGCGCGTTTTTCACCCGCAGCATCACCACCTGGTGGCGGTTTTTCGATGCTTTTGAAAACCTGCCTCCTGGCGCCATTACAGGGGTGGTGGTGGAGGAATTTCAGCCCCAGCACGTCAGGGTCCACAATAGTGAAACAGACACCCCCATTCCCCCCAAGGAATGGCGGCTGGTGCTGCGGCTTTCGGATGGCGCGGTGCGGGAAGTGCAGCGCAGCCCAGGCCGCGCCGTGCTTGACCGCAAGGCTGAGGCGCTGCGCGGCGCCTTGAACCTGCCCTGAACGGGTCTGGCCATCCCCGGCCTGGGGCGGCTAGAAAGGCGCTGTGTCCTATCCCCGCAAACACCTCCTCGCCATTGAGGGTCTTGAGCCGCCGCATATCGCGGATTTGCTGGACCTGGCGGAATCCTACGCCCTGCTCAACCGCAGCGGCAAAACCCAGCGCGACCTGTTGAAGGGCCGCACGCTGATCAATCTGTTTTTTGAAGACAGCACCCGCACCCGCACCAGTTTTGAAATCGCTGGCAAAAGGCTGGGTGCTGATGTCATCAATATGTCGGTCAGCACGTCCAGCGTGAATAAGGGTGAGACCTTGCTGGATACGGCCAGCACGCTGAATGCCATGCATTGCGATTTGCTGGTGGTGCGCCATGGGCAATCGGGGGCACCTTCGCTGCTGAGCCAGAAGGTGGATGCGGCGGTGATCAATGCCGGCGATGGCACGCATGAACACCCGACCCAGGCGCTATTGGATGCGCTGACCATCCGCCGCCATAAGGGCCGGCTTCAAGGTTTGGTGGTCGCGATTTGCGGCGATATCGCCCATTCGCGTGTGGCGCGGTCCAATATGCATCTGCTGACCACGATGGGCAGCCGCGTGCGCGTGGTGGGGCCGCCAACGCTGATCCCGGCTGAGGCCGCGCGTTTGGGTGTTGAGGTCTTTCACGACATGAAGGCCGGGCTTGCCGGGGCTGATGTTGTCATGATGCTGCGGCTGCAACGCGAACGCATGTCGGGTGGGCTGGTTCCCTCAGCGCGGGAATTCTTTCGCTTCTACGGGCTGGATGCGGAAAAACTGGCGCATGCCAAGCCGGAGTCGATTGTGATGCACCCCGGCCCGATGAATCGCGGTGTTGAGATAGACAGCGCCATCGCTGATCACCCGACACGCAGCGTGATTGGCGAACAGGTGGAAATGGGTGTCGCCTGTCGCATGGCGGTTTTGGATGTGCTGGCGCGTGGGCTGAGGCGCAATGTGTGAGCTTCGCCCCGCGCGCGCCGAAGAAGCGCCGGCGCTTCGCCAGATGGTGCGTGCCGCCTATGCGCATTACGTGCCGCGGCTTGATCGTGAACCGGCGCCGATGCTGGATGATTACGCGGCGCGCATCGCAGATCAGCAGGCTTTCGTGCTGGAAGCCGATGGCGCGCTGCAAGGGGTTGCGGTGCTGGAAGATGGCGAAGATGGCCTGTTTCTGGACAATATCGCAGTGGCACCCAGCGCGCAGGGCCAGGGGCTTGGCCGGCAGATGCTGGCCTGGATTGAAGCCGAAGGCCGGCGGCGCGGCCATCAGCGACTTTGGCTCTATACGAATGAGGTGATGGCGGAAAACATCGCCATGTATCAGCGTCTTGGCTTTGGCGAGACGCATCGCGCCGAAGAATCCGGCTATCGCCGCGTGTTTTTTGAGAAGTCCTTGTGATGGCCGATACCCTCATCACCAATGCCCGCCTGCTTGACCCTGCCTCGGGCCTTGATGCGCCGGGCGCTGTACTAATCCGTGATGGGCTGATCGCCGATTGCGGCGCGGGGCTGACTGCGCCGGAAGGGGCAGCGGTGATTGATGCGGCGGGCGCGTGCTTGGCGCCTGGTTTGATTGATCTCCGCGCCAATCTCGGTGAACCGGGGGCGGAGCATCGGGAAACCATTGCCTCAGCCGCGCAGGCCGCCGCTGCCGGGGGCATCACCACCATTTGCGTGCTGCCCGATACCGACCCTGCGCTTGATGATCCCGCGCTGATTTCCTTCATCGCGCGGCGCGGGGAAGCCACCGGGTCGGTCACGCTATTGCCCTATGGCGCGGCCACGGCGGGCTGTGCCGGCAAGGAATTGGCGGAATTTGGCCTGCTGCGCGAAGCCGGCGCCATTGCCTTCACGGATGGCGCCCGCGCCATCGCCTCGGCACGCAGCATGCGGCTTGCGCTGTCCTATGCGCGTGCCTTCGGCGCCTTCATCATGCAGCACCCGGAAGAACCGAGCCTCGCTGCCGGCGGCGCCGCCACTGAAGGCGAATTGGCGACCCGGCTTGGCCTGCCTGGCATTACGCCGGCGGCCGAGGCGATGATGGTGGCGCGCGATATCGCACTCGCCCGCATCACGGGCGGGCATGTGCATTTCGCGCATATCTCAACGGCGGCCGCGCTGGATTTGATACGCGCTGCGAAGGCGGAAGGTTTGGCTGTCACCTGCGATACCGCGCCGCCCTATTTTGACCTGAACGAAACCGCGATTGGTGATTACCGGACCTATGCCAAGCTCTCCCCGCCCTTGCGGACGGAGGTTGATCGGCAGGCGGTGGTGGCGGCTTTGGTGGATGGCACGATTGACGCCATTGCCTCAGACCATCAGCCGCGCGATGCCGATGACAAGCGGCTGCCCTTTGCCCAGGCGGAAGCGGGTGGCGCGGGCCTGGCCACACTTCTGGGGGTCACCCTGGCGCGGGTGCATGCGGGGGATGTGCCGATGCTCACCGCACTTGGGTTGCTGACCGCGCGGCCCGCGAGTTTGCTCAATCTGCCGCAGGGCCGCCTCGCCAAGGGTGCGCCGGCGGATCTGGTGCTGTTCCATCCCGATCGCGGCTGGAAGGTTGAAGCCGGCAAGCTGCCCGGCAAGGCGCAGAACTCGCCCTTTGATGGTCGCGCCCTGGAAGGCCGGGTGCTTGGCACCTGGAAGGCCGGGCGGCGCGTTTTCGGGGGCTGAGCCATGGCCGAACATGCGGACAGCATCGCCTTCCTGATCGCGCTACTGGGCGGCTATCTGATCGGGTCCATCCCCTTTGGCCTGCTGCTGACCAAGGCGGCGGGCCTTGGCGATATCCGCAAGGTTGGGTCCGGCAATATCGGCGCCACCAATGTGCTGCGCACCGGGCGCAAGGGGCTGGCGGCGGCGACCCTGATCCTGGATGGGCTGAAGGGCGCGGTCGCGGTGCTGCTCGCGCGGCAATTCCTGGGTGATCAGGATTTGGTGGTGGGGACAGCGGCGGTGCTCGGGCATCTATTCCCCGTCTGGCTTGGTTTTCGTGGCGGTAAGGGGGTGGCGACCGGGCTTGGCGTGCTGTTGGCCGCTGCCTGGCCGGTGGGGCTCGCCTGCTGCGCGGTGTGGTTGGTGGCGGCGAAACTCCTGAAAATGTCGTCAGCGGCGGCACTGGCCGCTTTTGCCGCCGCGCCACTTTTCGCCCTGGTTCTGTCCAGCGCGGATCACGCGCTGATGGCCCTGCTGATCGCCGTGCTGGTGTTCTGGCGGCATGAGGAGAATATTCGTCGCCTATTGGCGGGCACCGAACCACGTATTGGCAAAACCGCAAAATAGAACCCGCATTTAGTATTTCCCGCATAGGTTGAAGTGTGGCATAGGATTTCGCCTATGCTCGCTGCCACGCCCAACCCCGCCGAAAGCCACGCCCTCTGGCGCCTTGCCGAAACCGAGGGGATCGGCCCCATGGGCTTTCGCCGCCTGCTCACCCTCCATGGCAGTGGCCGCTCAGCCTTGGAGGCTTTGCCCCGTCTGCTTGCCAAGCGCGAAACCCCAGCGCGCATCCCAAGCCTGGATGAGGCGCGGCGGGAAGCCGATGCCATGGCCAGGCTCGGCGCGCGCTTTATTTTTTGGGGCAGCGCTGACTACCCGCCCTTGCTCGCCATGTTGGCTGATGCGCCTGCCATGCTCGCGGTGCAGGGCGATGCCGCATTGCTGTCCCAGGTGCCGAGCTTCGCCATTGTCGGCGCGCGCAATGCCTCCGCTGCCGGGCGACGCATCGCGGAAGACATTGCGGAGGCGCTGACCAAGGCCGGCGTATTGGTGATCTCGGGCCTTGCGCGCGGGGTGGATGCGGCAGCGCATCAGGGCGCCTTGCGGGCGGGGCCAGCGCTTGCCGTGCTGCCGGGTGGGCTTGATGTCGCCTATCCGCCGGAAAACGCTGCCCTTCAAAGCCGGATTGGCCGCGAAGGCGCGCTGGTGGCGGAACATGCCTTGGGCACCGCGCCCCTTGCGCGGCATTTTCCGAAGCGCAACCGCATCGTGGCCGGGCTTTCGCTGGGTGTGCTGGTGGTGGAAGCGGCTGAGCGCTCCGGCACGCTGATCACCGCGCGCCTGGCTTTGGAAGCGGGGCGGGAGGTCTTTGCCATCCCCGGCAGCCCGCTCGATCCAAGGAGCCGCGGCGCCAATGACCTGATCCGCCAAGGTGCGCATTTGGTGGAATCGGCCGCCGATGTGCTGGCCCATCTGCCCGAAGCGCCGCGCGATGCCCCGCTTTTTGCCCTGCCCATGACCTCGGAAATCCCGATACCGGAGGATATCCCGCCTGAGGCCACCCCCGGCGAATATGGTCATCTTATTGATTTGATTGGAATGTCACCGATATCGGTTGACGATCTTCTCCGGCGCTGTCACCTCTCACCCCCCGCGCTCCAGGCGGCGCTTGCCGATCTGGAACTGGAAGGCCGGGTGGATATGCTGCCCGGGCATCGGGTTGCGCTAACCGGGCGAGGGTGAATCGGGAAGGCATGAGCGACGTAGTCGTGGTGGAATCGCCGGCCAAGGCGAAGACAATCGAAAAATATCTTGGTCGCGATTTTCGGGTGCTGGCCTCCTATGGCCATGTCCGCGATCTGGAAGAAAAGGATGGCGCAGTCCTGCCCGAACAGGATTTCGCCATGCTTTGGGGCAAGGACCCGCGCGGCGAACAGCAGGTGGGCAAGATCGCCTCCGCCCTTAAGGGTGCGAAGCGGCTGTTTCTGGCAACCGACCCGGACCGCGAAGGGGAAGCGATTTCCTGGCATGTGAAGGATATGCTGGCCGAGCGCGGGGCGCTGAAGGGCAAGCATTTTCATCGCATCACCTTCAACGAAATCACCAAACGCGCCGTGCAATATGCCGTTGCGCACCCGCGCGAATTGGATCAGCCGCTGATCGAAGCCTATCTGGCGCGCCGAGCGCTGGATTATTTGGTGGGCTATACGCTTTCGCCGGTGCTGTGGCGCAAGCTTCCGGGCTCACGTTCCGCCGGCCGCGTGCAATCGGTGGCACTCCGGCTGATTTGCGAACGCGAAGCGGAGATTGAAGCCTTTCGCGCCCGCGAATACTGGACCATTGAAGGCCGCTTCACCACGGCGGCCGGCGCGCCCTTCACCGCGCGGCTCACGCATCTTGAAGGCCGCAAGCTCGAGCAATTCGACCTGCCGGATGAAGCGGCGGCGCTGCGCGCGAAGAAGCGCGCCGAAGGCGGCAGTTATAGCGTGGCGTCGGTGGAGAAGCGCCGCGTGCGGCGGAACCCGCCGCCGCCCTTCATGACCTCCACGCTACAGATGGAAGCGTCGCGCAAGCTTGGCATGGGCGCGCAGCAAACCATGCGCACGGCGCAGGCTTTGTATGAAGCCGGGCACATCACCTATATGCGGACGGATGGCGTGACCATGGCGCGTGAAGCCATTGCCGCCATTCGTGATCATGTGAAAAGCGCATTCGGGCCGAATTACATGCCCGCCGCGCCGCGTGAATATGCCTCCAAGGCCAAGAATGCGCAGGAAGCGCATGAGGCAATCCGCCCAACCGATGTGACGCGCAGCCCCGATACCATGGGCGGCGAATTGGAAGGCGCACAGGCCAGGCTTTATGATCTGATCTGGAAGCGCGCGGTGGCGTCGCAAATGGCCTCGGCTGAGATGGACCAGACCACGGTGGATATCGCCGCCAAGGATGGCCGCGCCAATTTCCGCGCCACCGGTTCCGTGATTGCCTTTGACGGCTTCCTGAAGCTGTATCGCGAAGATGAGGATGACCGCGCGGCAGACGCACGCGCCGGCATCCTTTCTGGCAGCGCGCCGGCCGAGGATGAGGAAAGCCGCATCCTGCCCCCGATGCGAGAGAAGGAAGCGCTGAAGCGCGGCGAGATTGCCGCGAGCCAGCATTTCACCCAGCCGCCGCCGCGCTATTCCGAAGCCTCGCTGGTCAAAAAGCTTGAGGAACTCGGCATTGGGCGGCCGTCCACCTATGCCTCCATCCTGCAGCGCTTGCAGGATTTGAAATATGTCTCGCTCGAAAAGCGGCGTTTTGTGGCGCAGGATTTGGGCCGGATGGTCACCACCTTCCTGGTGCGGTTTTTCGAAAAATATGTGGATACCGGCTTCACCTCCGCCATGGAGGAAAAGCTTGATGAAATCTCCGGCGGGCGGGCGGAATGGCGTGCGGTGATGCATGCCTTCTGGGATGAATTCTCCCGCGCGGTGGAAGCGACCAAGGATCTGAAAGTGCGCGATGTGATTGACGCGCTGGATGAGGATTTGGGGCCGCATATCTTCCCCACGCGCGGCGATGGCACGGACCCGCGCAGCTGCCCAAGCTGTTCTGCCGGCCGGCTTGGCCTGCGGCTTGGGCGTGGCGGCGCCTTCATCGGTTGTTCGAATTACCCGGAGTGCCGCTACACGCGCCCCTTCGGCGTCGGCCCCGCGCAAGGCGAAGGTGCCGGCGCGGATCGCGAATTGGGCAAGGACCCCGCGACGGGCCAGGCGGTGACGATGCGGCGCGGGCCTTACGGGGTTTATGTGCAGCTTGGGGAGCCCGGCACGGATGCCAAGGGCAAGCCCACCAAGCCGCGCCGCGCGAGCCTCGCTGCCGGGCAGAACCCGGATGGCATGACGCTGGAAGCAGCGCTTGGCTTGCTGTCCTTGCCGCGCGTGATTGGGATTGACCCTGAAAGCCAGGAAGAAATCACGGCCGGGCTTGGGCGGTTCGGGCCTTATGTTCGGGCAGGCAGCATCTTCAAATCCTTGGACAAGGATGATGATGTGCTGACCATCGGGCTCAATCGCGCCATTGTGCTTTTGGCCGATGCGCGGTCGCGCATTCGCGAATTGGGTCCGCACCCGAAGGACGGCGAGATGGTGGTGGTGCGCAAGGGCCGCTTTGGGCCTTACGCGCAGCATGGCCGGACGGTGGCCAATCTTCCGCGTGATTTGGCGATGGAAGACGCCGAGCTTGCCGACATGGTCACGCTGCTGGCCGAAAAGGGCAAGGAAATGCAGGCGCGCGATGCTGCGGCGCGCAAGGGTGCCAAGGGTGGTGCGCGCAAGGCCGCCGCCCCGGCAGCGCCCGCGAAAGCCAAGCCCGTAGCCAAGCCGAAAGCCGCGCCGGCCAAGGCGAAGCCAACTGCGGCAAAGGCCAAACCTGCAACCAAGGCAAAGGCCGCGCTTGCCAAAGCCAAGCCCGCCGCCAAGGCAAAGGCCAAACCCGCCGCGCGCAAGAGCAGCCGCTGACATGCCGCGTCGCGGCCCGCCGGTGAAAGGCCATAAGGCCCGATCCCGCGCCGCCGCCGGCCCGGCGGCCAGTGCCAAGCGTCGCGGTGCGGCGCGCCAGGCCGCTGAAGCGAAGGGCGAGCTTCCATCGAAGGCGGCGCTGCGGGGTTTTATCGCCGAAGCCAAAGGCCGGGTCACGAAATCCGAAATCGCCCGCGCTTTCGGGCTCAGCACCGATCAGCGCCCGGCCTTGCGCCAAATGATGCGCGACTTGGCCGAAGAAGGTGGCTCCAGCCCCGCCGGCAAGCGCGCCATTATCGCGCCTGGCCGCCTGCCGGATATGGCGCCGGTGGAAGTGACCGGCACCGACCCGGATGGCGATCCCATCGCGCGCCCGCTGCAATGGGAAGGCGAAGGCCGCCCGCCCATCATCTATATGCGCCCGGAAGGTAAGGGCCGCCCGGCGCTTGCGGTTGGGGAACGCGTACTCGCGCGCCTCAAGCCCATCGGTGCCGGCAAATATGAAGGCCGCACTTTCAAGCGCATCGCGGGCGGTGCGCCGGCGCGCATTCTGGGCGTTTATGAGGAAGGGCGCATTATCCCGACCGATCGGCGCCAGAAGGGCGAATGGATCGTGCCCCCTGGTGAAGCGGGCAACGCCAAGCCAGGCGATATCGTCCTCGCCGAGCCCTTGCCCGCCACTCGCCATTTCGGCCCCAAGCCGGCGCGGATTGTGGAAAGCCTGGGGGTGATGGGCGAACCGCGCTCGGTCTCCCTGATTTGCATCCATGCCCATGGCATTCCCGATATCTTCCCCGCCGAAGCCTTGCGCGAAGCCGAAGCCGCGAAGGGTGTCACCGCACGCGGGCGCGTTGATTTGCGTGACCTGCCGCTGGTGACGATTGATGGCGATGATGCACGCGATTTCGATGACGCCGTGCATGCCGAACCCGATGGCGCCGGCTGGAAGGTCACGGTCGCCATTGCCGATGTCGCGCATTATGTCGGCCCCGATAGCCATCTGGACCGGGAAGCCTGGGCGCGCGGCAATTCGGTCTATTTCCCCGATCGCGTGGTGCCGATGTTGCCCGAGGCGCTTTCGAATGGCTGGTGCAGCCTGCGCCCGCGCGAAGATCGCGGCTGCCTTTTTGTTGAAATGCGCTTTGATGGCGCGCGGCGAAAGACCGGGCATCGCTTCGGGCGCGGCATCATGCGCTCCGCCGCGCGGCTCACCTACGAACAGGCGCAGGCAAGTTTTGAAGCCGGGTCCGAACCGGAAGGCTTGGCGCCTGGCCATATGGCCAGCCTTTACGGCGCCTTCCGTGCCTTGCTGGCAGCGCGTGAGGCGCGCGGCACGCTGGATCTCGATCTGCCGGAACGCCGCGTGCTGCTGGACGATAAGGGGCGCGTGACGGCGGTGGTTCCCCGCGCGCGGCTCGATTCCCATCGGTTGATTGAGGAATTCATGGTCGCCGCCAATGTCTGCGCGGCGGAGGAATTGGAACGCCTGATCCAGCCCTGCATGTACCGCGTGCATGACCGGCCTTCGGATTTGAAGCTGGAAGGGCTGCGACAGTTTTTACGTAGCCTGGAATTGTCGCTGCCGCCCGGTGATCGGCTGCATCCGCGCGACTTCGCCGCGCTGCTGGCTTCGGTGAAGGAAAAGCCGGAAGAACGCCTGGTGCATGAAACCGTCCTGCGCAGCCAATCCCAGGCGGCCTATGCGCCGGATAATCTCGGGCATTTCGGCCTCGCTTTGGCGCGCTATGCGCATTTCACCTCACCCATCCGGCGCTATGCCGATTTGCTCGTGCATCGCGCGCTGATCCGCGGCTTGAAACTTGGCAGTGATGGCTTGGCGGAAGTGGAAGCGGCACGGTTTTTGGAAACCGGCGAACACATCACCGCGACCGAACGGCGCGCGGCAGCAGCCGAACGTGACGCGGTTGATCGCTACCTTGCGGCATATATGTCAGAGCGCGTGGGAAATTTATTCGCCGCACGCATTTCTGGGGTGACACGCTTCGGCCTCTTTGTCACTTTGGAGGAGAATGGCGCGAGCGGAATCGTACCGCTTGGCTCATTGCCGGATGATAGATGGGATCAGGACGAAGCCACGCAGCGCCTGGCTGGTCGCCGGACAGGTCTGACCTTTACTTTGGGTCAGTCTGTGGAAGTGCGGCTCAGGGAAGCGACCGCGCGCACGGGCGGTATGGTGTTTCACATCATGCAAGGCATACCGAAACGCGGCGGTCGGCCCGCGCCACCACGGCGTGGGCGGCGCTGAGCGCGCGCGCGCGTGTTTTTTCCTCATTTGCCTTTCTGATCCTGCTGCTTGCTTCCACCCTGCCCTTGGGGGCGGCCTTGGCACAGGAAGCCCCGCGCGCCGGGGTGCATGAAGCCATCGCCCCCTTCCCGCGTGAGGAAATGCAGGCGGTTTTCGCCGCCGGCTTCGCCGCCATTCTCGATCGGCATATGGAACGTGCGCTGCCGAGTGATCTGATCACCTGGGGCCTTGCCGGTTTTACGGCGCATGATCCAAGCCTTCGGGTTGAACGGCAGGGGCGCGAATTGCGCCTGATGCGCGCGCGCCGCGCCTTGATCAGCCGCCTGCTGCCGAGTGATTCCACGCGCGGCAAGCCGGAAGCGATTGGCATGACGGCTACTGAAGCACTGATGCCGTTTCAGGAGGCTGCCTGGGCAGCCTCACCGGCCATTCGCGATCAAGGGCGGGATAGGCTACTGCGCACTGGCTTCAACGCCATATTCGGCCATCTTGACCCCTTCAGCCGCTATGTGACGCCGGAAGAAGCGCAGTTGGCGCGGGAACGTCGGCTTGGGCAGGGCAGTGTCGGCCTTAGGCTTGCGGCGCAGCGCGGCCAGGTGCTGGTCGCCGCCGTTACGCGCGACAGCCCGGCGGCAGCGGCCGGCATTCGCGTGGGTGATCGGCTGGTGACCGTGGATGATGAAATGGTCCTGGCCAATGACCTGCCCGGTGCCGAATTGCTGCTGGAAGGCGCGCCCGAGACCGAGGTGACGCTGGTGACGCAGCGCGCCGGGCGCCGGCGCAATGTGACGCTGCGGCGCGTGGCGCAGCGCGTGGAAACTGTCACGGCAGCAAGCCGCGATGGAGTGCTGCATCTGCGCATCTCGGGCTTTACCGCCCTGACCTCGGCCCAGGTGACGGGCTTTGTCGAGGCCGCTTTTGCCGGCGCCAGCCCGCCACGCGGCCTTGTGCTCGATTTGCGCGGCAATCGCGGTGGGGTCCTGTCCCAGGCCGTGGCGGTGGCGGATATCTTCCTTGATGCCGGGGAGATTGTGGGCACTGCCGGGCGCCATCCGGAGGCCAATCGGCGCTACAGCGCCTCCGACACGGACCTGGCGCAGGGCAGGCCCATTGTGGTGATGGTGGATGGGCGCACTGCCTCGGCGGCGGAGATCCTGGCGGCGGCCTTGGCGGAGCGCGGTCGGGCGGCGGTGCTTGGCACCGGCACCCAGGGCAAGGGCCTGGTGCAAATCCTGCTGCCCTTGCCGAATGGCGGGGAATTGCAGCTGAGCTGGTCGCGCATTGTCATGCCCTCTGGCTGGCCCTTGCAGGGGGCGGGGCTATTGCCGGCACTTTGCACGGCGGGCGGGGATGAGGCTGCGGCGACTGCCCTGGCAGCCTTGCGCGCCGGGCAGCAGCCCATGGGCGCGGTGCTGGCGCGGCTGCGCGCGCTCCGCCCGCCGGTTTCAGCTTTGGACGCAACAAGTTTGCGTGAGACCTGCCCGGGGTTGGATGGGGTGGAACGAGAAGCGGATTTCGCTCAGGCGCTGGTTTTGGATGCGGCGGCCTATCAGGCGGCGCTGATGCGTTGAAATCCGGCTTGGCGCGATTTTCCCCTTGACGAAAGCACGGCCATGCTTAGGAAGAGCGCGAGAAAACCTCCGGCCCATCGGCCGGTGGGCTGGAGTTGTTGACCATGGCCAAATCGAACACCATCCTCATTCGCCTCGTGAGCAGCGCGGAGACGGGTTATTTCTATGTGACCAAGAAGAATACCCGGAACATGACCGGCAAGATGGAAAAGAAGAAGTACGATCCGGTGGCCCGGAAGCACGTCGTTTTTCGCGAAGCGAAGATCAAATAGACTGCCGGCGCCAAGTTGGTCGCAGCAAGGGCGGGGTTTCCCGCCCTTTTGTTGTTTTGGAGCGATATTCGATCTGGCGAAATCTTGAGGTCGAGCTTCTTGCGTTAGGCGCCTGGCTGAGAATCCGCTAGCCGGCTCGCCCCATATCTGATTCACTACTCGGCATGAGCAAGACCTTCCGAGCCGCGGGTATGGATCAGGCGTGGCTTCCAAAGCTGCTTGTGGTTCAAGCGAGCAGGCGGGCTGGCAAGGCTGTCCCCCATTATAGCTTGCGAACCCAGCACATTGGGCGAGGGCGCGGACCTCATGCACGGGGTATGACCCCCTCGCGACCTGTGACCGTGGCATGAGCATCCTCACCGGCCTCGTCACGCAGCTTTTGCATCTGGCGCTGATCCTGGCGCTGGCGCCGGTGCTGACAGGATGCGTGCGCTGGTTGAAGGCGCGGCTGATGGGCAGGCGCGGGCCGCATCCCTTGCAGCCCTGGCGCGATCTGCTGAAGCTGTTGAAGAAGCGCCCGGTATTGGCAGAAAACGCCTCCATCATTTCGCGCGCGGCACCTTATGTCGCGGTCGGCGCTGCATTGCTGGCAGCCGCGCTGGTGCCGAGTTTTGCGCGCGGCATGCTATTTGCCCCCTTCGCCGATTTGCTGCTGATTGCGGGGCTTTTGGCGCTGGGGCGCTTTGCCATGGCGCTCGCGGGGATGGATGTCGGCACGTCCTTCGGCGGCTTGGGCGCGACACGCGAAATGGCCTTTGCCGCGCTGGCGGAACCGGCCCTGGTTTTGGCCGCACTGATCTTTGCCATTCTGGCCGGCACGACGAATCTGGATGTGATTATCGGCATTTTTCAGGAAGGCGCGCTGGGGCTGCGCGTCTCGCTCGGCTTCGCGGCTGTCGCGTTGCTCGCGGTGGCGGTGGCGGAGAATGCGCGCATCCCGGTGGATAATCCCGCCACGCATCTGGAACTGACCATGGTGCATGAGGCGATGATCCTGGAAGCATCTGGCCGGCATTTGGCGTTGTGGGATTTTCAGGCATCGCTCCGCCTCACGCTTTGGTTGGCGCTGCTGGCGGCGGTTTTTCTGCCCTTCGGCATGGCTGCACCTGGTGCGGGGCCGGTCGCCTGGGTCTTGGGGCTATGCGTCTTTATCGCGAAAATGGCGGCGCTGACTTTTGCGCTTGCGGTATTTGAATCCGCCATCGCCAAAATGCGCGTCTTTCGCGTGCCGGAGTTTTTGGGTGCCGCGCTGCTGCTGGGCTTGCTTGGCGCGGTGTTCCTTTTTGTCTCCACGGGGCTGTCATGAGCTTCGGGCAGCTCCCTTACGATCTGGCGCATCTTTTGGGTGGCGCGGTCCTGCTGCTGTCCTTTGTGCTGCTCTATCAACGACGCATCTCGGCGGTGATCAATGCCTTCGCGACGCAAGGCGCGCTGCTGGCGCTGGCTGCTGCGTGGCAAGGTTATGTGCAGGGTGCCACGGGGCTTTACGTCACTGCAGCGATTGCCTTTGGCGCCAAGGCAGTGCTGATCCCCTTCGCGCTGCATCGGTTGGTGCGACGCTTCAACCTGCAGCGCGGCGTTGATCCCGCGCTTGGCATTGGCGTATCGCTGATTGCGGGTGTCGCCCTGGCGAGCTTTGCGCTTTTGGTGGTGCTGCCGGCCACCGCCGGACAACGCGCCCTGGCGCGGGAGGATTTGGCGCTGGCGCTTTCCGTCGTGCTGTTGGGCGGGCTGATGATGATCACGCGGCGCAATCTGATCAGCCAGGTGATCGGGCTGCTCAGCCTGGAAAACGGCCTGATCCTGGCGGCGGTCGGGGTCGCCGGCATGCCGCTGGTGATGGAACTTTCCACTGCCGCTTTGGTGCTGATGCTGGCTGTGATCGCAGGCGTCTTCGCGCTGCAAATGGGCGAGAGCTTTCAAAGCCTGGATACGGAAAGCCTCGATACGCACAGGGGGGAAGGCGAATGATGCCGCTACCCTGGATCATGGTGTTTTTCCCTTGGGTTGGTGCACTGATTCTGCTCGCCTTGCCCAGGCTCCGCATCGCGGTGGTCGTCAATATCGGCTGCGCGGCTGTTTCCTTTGCATTGGCGCTGGCGCTGTTCACCCTGCCGCATGGCGAACAGGGTTGGACGCGGATTGATGCGCTGAACCTGCCCTTTGTCTTGCTCGCTTCGTTTGTTGCGCTGACTACCTCGATTTTCTCGGCAGCCACGCTCGCGGCAGAGGGGTTCGACCATTGGCGCATCCGTGCCTATCACGGCGCCTTTCAGGTGTTTCTTGGTGCGCAGTATCTGGCGTTACTTTCAGATAATCTTGGCGTGCTGTGGGTGGCGATTGAAATCGCAACTCTCGCGAGTGTGCTGATGGTGGCGATGCATCGCACGCCGGCGGCGATGGAAGCGGCGTGGAAATTCTTCATGCTGTGCGGCTTTGGCATTGCGCTGGCGTTGTTCGGCACCATCCTGCTCTATTCTGCCGCGCAGGCGCTCTTGGTGCCGGAAACCGGGCTATCCTGGGTGGCGTTGAAGCGCGTGGCAGCGCGCTGTGATGCGGATACGCTGAACCTCGCTTTCGTTTTTCTGTTGGTGGGCTATGGCACCAAGGCGGGGCTGGTGCCACTGCATTCATGGCTGCCCGATGCGCATGCGGAAGGCCCGATTGCGATTTCCGCTGTGCTATCGGGGCTTTTGTTGAATGCGGCGATGCTGGCGGTACTGCGCGCCAAGGCGATTGTCGGCGCGCATCCGGATACGCTGGCGGTTGGGCCTTTGCTGATGGCGCTGGGGCTGGCTTCTGTGCTGCTGGCATCGCTCGCGCTCTGGCGGCGGCGTGATGCAAGGCGATTTTTTGGGTGGAGTTCGATTGAACATATGGGCATCGCCGCCTTTGCCTTCGGGATTGGCGGCCCGGCAGCGACGCTGGCCGGCTTGCTGCATATGATCGGGCATTCCTTGGTGAAAAGCGCGATTTTTTTCGGCATTGGCCGCGCGGCGCAGCAAAAGGGCAGCCAGAAACTCGCGGATATTTCAGGGCTGGTGGCGAGTGATCCTTGGCTCGGCTGGGGGCTTGCCTTGGCGATTGGCGCCATTGCGGGGCTACCGCCCTTCCTTTTGTTTGCGTCCGAATATGCCGTGTTGAATGCCGCCATGGCCGCGCAGCCCTGGCTTGCTGTGGTGCTGGCGCTTGGCCTGGTGGTGGCGATGACGGCATTGATCCATACGCTGCAAGCGCTTTGTTTTAGTGCGGCGACGCCTGATGTGGCGCCTGCCGGTCATGGGCTTGCCGTGCTGGTGCCGCTTTGGCTGCATCTGGCGGTGGCGCTGCTGCTGGGGCTCGCCATGCCCCTGCTTTTCAGCAGTTTCCTCAAGGCAGCGGCGGGGATGATCGGATGATGGGGCCGGCTTCCAGCCTGATCCGCAGCGGCAATCCGCAAGGTGCTAGGCCTTATGAACGGTTTTTGCTATCCCCCACTGCCTGGGGGCAATTGCCGGCGGCCTTGCAGCAGGAAACAGAATTGATGCTGCTCGGGCTTTGGGCGGATGCAACGCAGGTGCATGCCTGCTTCCTGCATGAACCAAGCAATGAAGCCGTGCTGGTTTCAACCCCAGCCGCCGGTTGGAATTACGCCACACTTTCGCCCGCGCGTCCCGGTGCGGTGCGCTTTGAACGCATGATCCTGGAATTATGGGGCCATCACGCGGAAGGCGCGGTTGATCTGCGCCCCTGGTTGGATCACGGACGATGGCCCTTGCGCCACCCGCTTGCCGCCAAGCCGATTCCCTTTGCAGGAGAAGCGCCGCAGCCAGAATTTCTGCCAACGGAGGGTGATGGCATCCATCAAATCCCTGTCGGCCCGATTCATGCCGGCGTTATCGAACCCGGACATTTCCGCTTTTCCGTACAGGGAGAAGCCGTTGTGCGCCTGGAACAGCGGCTTGGCTATAAGCATAAGGGTACGCTTTCGCTGATGTTGGGCACCTCCCCCCGTGCTGCCGTGCGTTATGCGGCGCGGCTTTCGGGCGATACCACGGTGGCGCATTCCTGGGCCTTTTCCGCGGCGGTGGAAGCAGCGCTTGGTGTCACGCCGCCACCACGCGCGCTGCATTTGCGCGCGCTGATGCTGGAATTGGAACGCATCCATAATCATCTCAATGATTGGGGTTTTGTCTGCAATGACGCGGCCTTTGCCTACCCCCATGCGCGTTGCGGCTTGCTGCGCGAAGGCGTGCTGCGTGCCATTGCCGCTGCTTTCGGCCATCGGCTGATGATGGACCGCGTATTGCCAGGCGGCGTTGCGCCCGATATCGCGCCGCGCGGCACCGAGGCCATTCTGGCCGCGCTGGAAGCCGTGGAAGCAGAAATTCCCGCGCTGATGCAGATTTATGAGGCGCATGCCAGCTTGCAGGATCGCTTGGTGACAACAGGATATTTGCGCCCCGATCTGGCGCGCGCCTTTGCCGCAGGCGGGCATGTGGGCCGCGCATCTGGCCGCGCCTTCGACGCGCGCCGCCTGCCGCATCACCTGCCTTATGCAGATTTGCATTTCGATGTGCCGGTGCTGGAAGCCGGTGATGTGGATGCGCGGGTGCGAATTCGCGTGTTGGAACTCAGCCAATCCATCGTCCTGGTTCGGGAGATTCTGGCCAGCTTGCCGGCAGGCGAATTGATGGCGCCATTGCCCGCGCGCGCCGGCGAAGGCATGGCGATGATCGAAGGCTTCCGCGGCGAATGCCTGCATTGGATTGCGCTTGATGATGGCGGGCTGATCCGCGCGCTTTTCCCGCGCGATCCTTCCTGGCTGCAATGGCCGCTTTTGGAAGCGGCGATTGAGGACAATATCGTCGCGGATTTTCCGCTCTGTAATAAGTCCTTCAATTGTTCCTATAGCGGGGTGGATTTGTGATGCTCTGGCCAAAGCTCGCCCGCGCGCTATTTGCGAAACCGCTCACGGACAATGCGCCACTTGTCCCGCGAGAGACCATTCAGGCGCTTGGCGAAAGGTTGGCCGTGTCCAGCCGTGCGCGGCTTGGGCGCAGCCTCGCGATCCGGGAAGTGGATAGCGGTTCCTGCAATGGCTGCGAATTGGAAGTGAATGCGCTGCAGAATGTCGCCTATGATCTGGAACGCTTCGGGCTGCGCTTTGTCGCCTCCCCAAAACATGCTGATGTGCTGCTGGTGACAGGCCCAGCTTGCCTCAATATGCGCGAAGCCTTGGAACGTGCGCTGGCGAGCACGCCTGAACCGCGCTGGGTGGTGGCGGTGGGTGATTGCGCCGTGGATGGCGGTGTCTTCAAGGGTTCCTATGCGGTGGAAAACGGTATCGCCGCGGTGCTGCCGGTGGATTTGCTCATCCCCGGCTGCCCGCCTTCGCCCGCGCAATTGCTGGAAGGGCTGCTTTCCCTGCTGGAAGCGGAATCGGCAAAAAAATAGGGCCGGCTGGATCGAACCAGCCAGCCCAAAGACCCGTCCGAGGACAGATCAGTTGCGGCGCGGCATGCCGGGAATGAGCCGCGCGACGCGATCCTTCTTGCACCTCGCACCTCTCCCCGCGGTGAGCAGAAGCTTAATTTTTATCAAGAATGGCGGAGCAAATTCAGATCAGGCAAAGCTCGGCCAAATCGCGCCTTAGCTTGGGCGGCAGCGCATCCAAGCCACGAGTTGGCGGGCGCGCGTGGTTCACATCCGCCGGCGCTTCTTCCGGTTTCAGATAGCGCCAGCCTTGAAAGGGCTTCATTGGGCGAGCTTCCACCATCACCAAATTCGGGTCCAGCACCAATGCTGCGCAGGGGGTCTGGTCGTCCCATTCCTCCTCACGGATTTCCAGAATGCGCTGACGCACGCGGACAAAGCCACCAATCACCCAATAGATGGACCCGCCATTGCAGAGTTCTTCGACGCGCTTCGGGAACATGCGCGTCCAGGCACGCAAGGGCGGGTCTTCCTTGACGCGCAGCGCCTGCAAGGCCGCCAGCGCCGCAACATCCTTGGGGCCGACCGAGAGTTTGATGAGGTTCAACACAGGGCTTCCATGGCCGGAACTACCCCGAGTCGGCAAGGGTCTATTTCAGTGCGCCTCCCGTTCACATTTGTTCACGGGCAACGCACTGAAGCCTTGTTTGGTCGCATTTTCCGAGTCGCCAAGTGTGTCCACTTGGCTTGAAAATGCTCAGAGCGCGCGCCAGCCAATATCCCGCCGGCAAAACCCGCCTAGCCAATCAAGCTGGTCCACTGCGGTATAGGCGGCATCGCGCGCTTCCCGCAGCGTTTTGCCGGTCGCCGCAATGCCCAGCACGCGGCCACCGGTTGCGATCAGCGCGCCATCTTCGCGCCGCGCCGTGCCGGCATGAAAAACCTGCACACCGGGCACCTGACCCGCCGCTTCCAGGCCGCGGATTTCGCTGCCATTCGCATAGCTGCCCGGATAGCCCTGTGCCGCCATCACCACCACCATGGCATGCAAGGTTTCCCAGCGCAGATCAAACCGCGCCAATTCGCCATCACAGGCCGCGAGCAAGGCAGGCAGCAAATCGGATTTCAGGCGGAGCATCAGCACCTGGCATTCCGGATCGCCGAAACGCACGTTGAATTCAATCAGCTTCGGGCCTTGCGCGGTGATCATGAGCCCGGCGAAGAGCACGCCTTTGAAGGGCGCGCCGCGCCGCGCCATTTCCGCCAGTACCGGGCGGATGATGCGCGCCATGACATCTTCTTGTAGCGCCTCAGTGAAAATCGGCGGCGGGGAATAGGCGCCCATGCCGCCGGTATTGGGGCCGGTATCGCCATCGCCCACGCGCTTATGGTCCTGCGCCGCACCCAAAGGCAAGGCGGTGATGCCATCACAGAGCGCGAAGAAGCTGATTTCCTCACCCACCAGACAGTCTTCGATGACGACAGAAGCGCCCGCTGCGCCATGGACGCGGTCTTCCATGATATCGCTGATGGCGGCTTCGGCCTCGGCGATGGTTGCGGCCACCACCACGCCCTTGCCGGCGGCGAGGCCATCGGCCTTCACCACAATCGGTGCGCCTTTCTCGCGGATATAGGCGAGCGCGGCGGCGGCATGCGTGAAGCGCGCCCAGGCGGCGGTCGGCGCGCCGGCGGCATCCGCCACTTCCTTGGTGAAGGTTTTGCTGCCTTCCAGCCGCGCGGCGGCGGCGGACGGGCCGAAGCATTTCAGCCCGGCGGCAGCGCAGGCATCGGCAAGGCCCAGCGTCAACGGCGCTTCCGGCCCCACCACAACCAGATCAATGGACTTGTCCTTGGCGAAGGCGACAAGGGCTGAAATATCTTCGGCGCCGATCGCGATACATTCCGCCACTTCGGCAATGCCGGCATTGCCCGGCGCGCAAAACAACTTGGTCAGCAAAGGCGATGCCGCCAAGGCCCAGCAGAGCGCATGTTCGCGGCCACCGCCGCCCACCACCAGAACGCGCATGGCGCCCCTCATTCATCAGATTGCGCGGCAGTGATTACGCCTTGTGACGGGGCGCGCCAAGATGCGGGTCAGCCAAGCCTGTCGGGGTCTGAATCCAGCGCATAGCCGGCGGAACGCACGGTGCGGATCAGGTCAATCTCATTGCCTTGATTGATCGCCTTGCGCAGGCGGCGGATATGAACATCCACCGTGCGCGGTTCTACATGAATATCGCGGCCCCAAACGGCGTCCAGCAATTGTTCGCGCGCGAAAACGCGGCCCGGATGCTGCAAGAAAAATTCCAGCAGCCGATATTCCGTCGGCCCCAGATGCAAGGGCCGCCCGGCGCGCGTGACGCGATGCGCATCCTGATCCATCGCAAGATCGGCATAGGCAAGCGACCCCTTGGAAGCGACACGCCCGGACCGGCGCAGCAGGGCGCGGATGCGCGCAATCACATGTTCCATCGCAAAGGGTTTGGCGATGTAATCATCCGCGCCGATATCCAGCGCGCGCACTGCATCCTGGTCTTCCGTGCGCGCGGTTACCATGATGATCGGCAGGTCGCGGGTTTCGGTACGACGCCGCAGCTGGCGGCAAACCTCAATGCCTGAAAGCGATGGCAGCATCCAATCAAGCAGCATGACATCCGGCCGCGCTTCCGCGACACGGAGCAGCGCTTCCTGGCCATCCGCCGCCTCATCCACGCGAAACCCCTGTTTTTCGAGGTTGTAGCGCAGCAGGGTTAAAAGCGGTGCCTCATCCTCCACGATCAGGACGGTCGGTTTGGCGAGGCTGCTGTAGCTATCGGCCATGATTGCCATCCCTATTCGCCCGGCGCGCGGACCACGGCGAAGGCCGAGGTATCGCCCTTGGGCCGATCTTCCGGCAGGTTTTCGCCACGGACGGCGAAATGAATACGCTCCGCGATATTCGTGGTGTGATCGCCGATGCGTTCAAGGTTTTTTGCGATGAAGAGCAAATGGGTCGCGGCGGTGATATTGCGCGGGTCTTCCATCATATGCGTCAGCATTTCACGGAAAATACCGTTATAGATGACATCCACCGGTTCATCCGCGGCCCAGACGCGCTCTGCCGCTTCCGCATCGCCTTGTACCAGCGCATCCATCGCCGCTTTCAGGTTTTCCTGCACCAGATGTGCCATGCGCTCAAAACCATTCATGCTGCCAAGCCCAGGCAAGGAGGCCAGCACAATGGACCGCTTGGCGGCATTGGCCGCGTAATCGCCGATGCGTTCCAGATCATTGGAAACCTTCATGCCGGCGATGATGATCCGCAAATCCGAAGCCATAGGTTGGCGCAATGCCAGAAGGCGGACGCAGAACGCCTCAATCTCGCGCTCAAGCTGGTCGATCTGCACGTCGCGTTGCACAACCTCGCCGGCAAGGTCACTGTCCCGGCGCACCAGGGCGCGGGTGGCATCGGCAACCTGGCGTTCCACGAGGCCACCCATGCGCGCGATCATGTCGCGCAGCTTGCGCAGATCCTCATCATAGCTGCGGACGATATGTTCTGTGGGCATCTGCCTTTCTCCTGCCTGGTTCAGCCAAACCGGCCGGTGATGTATTCTTGCGTTTTGGGATGCTTGGGCGCGGTGAATAGCTGCGCCGCCGGCGCCACTTCAATCAGCTCACCCAGATAGAAAAACGCCACCTGATCCGCGCAGCGCGCTGCCTGCTGCATGTTATGAGTGACGATGGCGATGGTGAAATCGCGCTTTAATTCATCAATCAGCTCCTCGATCTTCAGCGTGCTGATGGGATCAAGGGCGGAGGTTGGTTCGTCGAACAGGATCACCTCAGGCCGCACGGCGATGGTGCGCGCAATGCAAAGCCGTTGCTGCTGACCGCCGGAAAGACCAAGGGCGGAACGGTCCAGCCGGTCCTTCACCTCGTTCCAAATGGCAGCGCGGGTCAGTGCCCATTCGATGCGTTCACCCATTTCAGATTTGGAAAGCTTCTCATGCAGGCGAATGCCGAAGGCAATGTTTTCATAAATCGTCATCGGGAAGGGCGTGGGCTTCTGGAACACCATGCCCACTTTTGCGCGCAGTGAATTGAGGTCAGTGGAATCGGCGATGATATTCTCGCCATCCATCATCACCTCACCCGTCGCGCGCTGGCCCGGGTAAAGACTATACATGCGGTTCAGCGCACGGAGCAGCGTGGATTTGCCGCAGCCGGAAGGCCCGATCATGCCGGTGACCTGCCGGTCCGGCAGATCAAGATTGATCCCCTTCAGCGCACGATTATCGCCGTAGAAGAAATCAAGATTGCGGATGGCCACCCGCGCATTATTCAGCGCGGCTTCTGACCGTGCCTGCATGCCGCCAAAGCTTTTTGTCGCGGCGGTCTGGCTTGGTGTTTCGGTGGAAAGGCTCATTTTCTCCGTCCTTCCGGTCAGATGCGGCTGCGCAGCAGCGTGCGCGCCAGGATATTGAGGCCAAGCACGCCCAGCGTGATCAGAAGCGCGCCGGCCCAGGCGAGCGAGATCCAATCCTCAAAAGGCGAGCCGGCAAAGGCATAGATGGTCACCGGCAGGCTTGACATTGGCTTTGAAAGATCCGTGGACCAGGCGTTATTGCCGAGTGAGGTGAACAGCAGCGGTGCGGTTTCACCCGCCACACGCGCCACGGCGAGCAGGATGCCGGTGATGATGCCGGCAAGTGCTGCGCGCCAGCAGATCAGCACAATCATTTTCCACTTGGGCGCGCCAAGCCCCACCACCGCTTCACGCAGCGTATTCGGGATCAATTGCAGCATGTCTTCCGTGGTGCGCACCACAATCGGGATAACGATAATGGCAAGCGCGGCAATGCCCGCCCAGCCGGAAAACCCACCAAAGGGCAGCACCAGAAGCTGATAGACAAACAAGCCGATCAGGATGGAAGGCGCGGAAAGCAGAATATCCGAGACAAAGCGCACCGCATTCCCGAGCCAGGAATTCCTGGCATATTCGGCCAAATAGGTGCCCACCAGCATGCCAATCGGCGTGCCAATCGCGGTGCCGATCAGGGATTGGATCAGGCTGCCCACAATGGCGTTCAGCAACCCGCCCTCGGAACCCGGCGGCGCGGTGATGTGGGTGAAGACCCGCAGCGACATGGCTTCAAAGCCACGATAAAACAGCGTGATCAGGATGGAGGCCAAAAGCACCAGGCCAATCACGGTGGCGGCGAGGCAGAGCGTGCGGATGATCCGATCCGTCCGCTTGCGGGAGGCACCGAGCCGCGCAGCCGTGGCGGCATCCTTGCGCGGGCCGGGATGAGACATGGAGGAAAGGGCGAGCGACATGGTTCAGGCCTTCAGCCGCGACCGCAGCAGATAACGCGATGTGGCCAATACTGCAAAGGACAGCACAAAAAGGATGAAGCCCAGCGCCAGAAGCGATGCCAGTTTCAGGCTGCCGATCTCGCTTTCGCCAAATTCCAAAGCGACCAGCGATGCAATCGTATTGCCCGGCCCAAAGAGTGAGGTTGAAATGCGGTTTGCATTGCCGATGACAAAGGTCACCGCCATGGTTTCACCCAAGGCGCGCCCAAGACCGAGCATGATGCCACCCACTACGGAAATCCGCGTATAGGGAATGACCACACCCTTCATCACTTCCCAGGTGGTGGCGCCAAGCCCATAGGCGCTTTCCTTATAGACTGGCGGCACCTGTTCGAAAACATCGCGCATGGTGGCGGCAATGAAGGGCAGCACCATGATGGCCAGGATGAAGGCAGCGGTGAACAAACCCGTGCCGAAGGGCGGCCCCTGGAACAGAAAGCCGATGAGCGGCAATTCCCCGACCGTATCAATGATGAGGGGCTGCACATGCTGAGCAAATGCCGGCGCAATCACAAAGAAACCCCACATGCCGTAAATGATGGAAGGCACGGCCGCCAAAAGCTCCACTGCCGTACCGACCGGACGGCGCATCCAGGGTGGCGCCAATTCCGTCAGGAAGAAGGCAACGCCAAACGCCAAGGGCACTGCCATGATAATGGCCAGGATGGCGGTGATGATGGTGCCATAAATGGAGACACCAGCACCGAATAACTCCCGAACCGGATCCCAATCCGTGGAGGTGACGAAGGCGAGACCAAAAGCGCGAAACGCCGGCAGGCCGGCGATGAAAAGCTCGATAATCAGGGCGCCGAGCAGGATCAGTACAAAAATGCCGGCGGCCTGACAGACCAGGGCGAAGACCTTATCCCCAAGGCTGCCACTGCGACGGCTGGCGGCTTGGGGAGGGGTGGCGGATGCGGAAGCCAAGGGTCACCCCCGGGGTTTGGTATGGGAGGAAAGCCCCCGCAGGCGAGCGCTGCCTGCGGGGCGTTTGCGCGTCAGGCGCCAAAGCTTTGCCGCCAGGAAGCGCGGACAGCGTCATGCACGGAAGTCGGCAGCGGGATATATTCAAGCTCCTCCGCCAATTTGCTGCCATTGACGAAGGCCCAATCGAAGAAGCGGCGCACATTGGCGCTACGCGTCGCATCGGTGGGGTTGGTCGGGATCAGGATGAAGGTGGGCGCCACAATCGGCCAGGAATCAGTGCCGGGTGTGTCAATCACATTGGCGGCGAAGCCGGGCACGTTCCAATCGGCGGCAGAAGCAGCCGCCATGAAGGTCTTGTGTTCGGGCTTCACGAAATTGCCGGCATTGTTTCTAAGCTGCGTGGAAACCAGCTTATTCGTGATGGCGTAGGCGTTTTCCACATAGCCGATGGCGCCACGCACATTGCGTACCGTACCAGCCACACCTTCATTGCCGCGGGCGCCCGTGCCAACGGGGAAGCGCACCGACGTGCCCACGCCAACGCGATCCTTGAATTCAGGCGAAACGGCAGAAAGATAGGACACCCATACAAAGGTGGTGCCGGAGCCATCCGCGCGATAGGCCGGGGCGATGGTGAGGTTAGGCAATGACAGGCCGGGGTTGAGGGCGACGATCTGCGGGTCATTCCAGCGCGTGATCTTGCCGAGGTAGATATCAGCCAGCAAAGGGCCGGTCAGGCGCAGCTGGTCATCACCAACGCCCGGAATATTCACAATGGCGACCAGCGAGCCCATCACGGTCGGGAATTGCAGCAGATTGCCTTCGGTCAATTGCTGAGCATTCAGCGGCGCGTCAGTGCCACCGAAATCCACCGTGCGATTGCGGATCTGGTTGATCCCCGCGCCTGAGCCCACGGATTGGTAATTCAATTGAATGCCAATCGCATTACGGACCGCTTCCGCCCATTTCTGATAGATCGGGTTCGGAAAGGACGCCCCCGCGCCGGTGATCTGGGCCGTCTGGGCCTCTGCCCCAAAAATGGGAAGGGAAAGGGCGGCGCTGGCGCCAAGAAGAAGGGATCGCCTGTTCATGGGAATGCTCCGTTTTTGCTGAACCAAACCGCTCCGGCTGGACGGCTTGTCGCTTCTAGAAAGGCCCTGCGACGCTTCGATTTCATTTTGATGAAGCTTTTATGACAAGCGCCCGGACAAGTCTCGGGCTTATCCACGGGGCTATTGATACCAGCCCGGCCGGCGCTTCGCCTGAAACGCGGCCAGACCCGCCCGGCCCTCGGGCGCGGCGCGCTGCATCCAGCCCTCCTGCGCCAATTGCGCGACCTCGCGCGGGGTAAGCGCAAGGCCATTGGCCTCCAGGAAGGAGGTTTTGGTAACCGCAATGGCCGAGGGCGCGGAGAGCATCATCTGGTCAATGATATGCGCGAGCCGCGCTTCAATGGCATCCGCCACTACCACCTCATGCACCAGACCAATACGCAAAGCCTCGGCTGCATCAAAGCGCTCACCGGTAATGGCGTAGCGGCGGGTTTGCCGTAGGCCCAGCGCATGGACCATATGGGTGCTGATGGGCGTGGGGGCGACGCCGACGCGGACCTCGGTAATGCCGAATTGTGCGGCGGGGGTGGCCAGCGCCACATCCACGCAGCAGGCAATGCCGACACCGCCGCCGAAGCAGGCACCCTGGATCACGGCGAAGGTGGGTTTCGGGAATTCATTGAGCTTGCGCATGGCTTCAGTGGTCGCGAGCGATGCGGCAAAGGCCGGTTCGGGCGGATAGGCCGCCACTTCCGCCAGCCAATCAATATCCGCCCCCGCCTGGAAATGCGCTCCGGCGCCGCGGATGACCAGGCCGCGAATTGCGGCATCGGGGCGGAGCTGATCCAGCCCGGCAATCAGCCCTTCCAGCATGGCGGCGTTATAGGCATTGCCCTTATGTGGGCGATTGAGCGTGGCGGTGGCGATGCCGCGCGCATCAATGGCGAGCAGGACGGGTTGGTCGGGGTTGGTCATGGTGGCGCTTCCTTTGGGTCGCGCCACTCTCCCCCGATGCGGGCCTTGACGCCAGTTCCGATTACAACGTGGCAGTTACGCAGCGTCATTCATGGCGCGCCGCGCGGCGCGGGCCAGAAAGGCACTGCGGCTCAGCCCTTGGCGCCCTGCGGCCTTGTCCACCTCGGCCAGCACATCCTCCGGCAGGGTGATATTCACGCGCACGGCGCGCGCATGCTGCGCTGGCGCCTTGACCAGAAAAGCCACCGCGTCGCGATGCGCACGCTCTGCCATCAATGTTTCCAAGGTTGACGCTTCCGGAATGGTCTCACCATCCTCGATCATGCCTTCGATATGCAAAGCGAGTGCTTCAGCCGCTGCCGCGCGTGCCTCATCAAGGGTTTTTCCGGCAGAAATACAGCCAGGAAAATCTGGGAAGGAAACGCCGTAATCGCTTCCGGGTTCCTTATGGATCAGGGCGATGTATTCCGACATGGTGATCACTCCATCCTCAGGCCGGCTTGTCGCGCGATGCTGCGCAAGGTTCCGAGCGGCAAATCGCGCTTGGGGTGCGGCACCGTCACCCGACCCGGCCTGGACGGGTGCTTGAACTGCACATGACTGCCCTTCTGGGCGACCTGCACCCAGCCATTGGCTTCGAGCGCCCGAATGACGTCGCGGCTGTTCATGTGTGTAGTTATACACATATATTCCCTCCGTCAATATCCTTGGGTGTTGCCGCTGCATTGGCGTGGCATGCAAAACTGGAGCAGATTATGTGACTTGCGGCCTTATCTGCGGAGTTCAGCCATGCCCGCTTCCCGTCCCACGCTCAGCGGCCCGCGCCATGCGATTTCGGCAGGGCATTATCTGGCGGCCTCAGCCGGCTATGCGGTGCTGGAAGCGGGCGGCAATGCGGTGGATGCCGGGTGCGCGGCCGGCATTGCGCTTGGCGTGCTGCTGCCGGATTTGGTCAATGTGGCGGGGGTGGCGCCCATCATGATCCGGCTGGCGAGCGGGCAGGTGGAAACCATCGCGGGGCTTGGCCATTGGCCGGCATCTTTGCCGCCCGATATCTTCATGCGCGAACATGGTGGCAAGATTCCACAAGGGGTGCGCCGCACCGTGGTGCCCGCCGCGCCGGATGCCTGGATCACGGCCTTGGAACGCCATGGCAGCATGGGTTTTGGCGATGTCGCGCAATACGCCATTCGCTACGCGGCGGAAGGCTTCGCGGTTTATCCGCTGCTCGCGGAAAGCGTTTCGACGCATGCGGCAGAATATGCGCGCTGGCCATCCAATGCGGGGATTTTCCTGCCCGGCGGCGCACCGCCAAAGCTGGGCGAGCGTTTTGTGCAAAGCGATCTGGCGCGAAGCCTGACTTATATGGTGGAGGAAGAAAAGCGCGCCGCATCCAAGGGCCGGCTTGCGGGGTTGGCGGCAGCGCATGCGGCGTTTTATCGCGGCGATATCGCGCGGGAGATCGTGGCCTTTCAGACCCGCGAAGGCGGCTTTCTGTCCATGCAAGATATGGCTGGCTTTCGGTCTCGGCTGGAACCCGCCATCACGCGCCGCTGGCGTGGGCATGAGGTGATTACCTGCGGCCCCTGGTGCCAGGGGCCGGCGCTACTGCAAGCGCTATTGCTGATGGAACGCGCCGGGCTGGATGGGCTGGAACATAACTCGGCGGAATATCTGCATCTGTTCACGGAATGCGTGAAGGCAGCGATGGCGGATCGCGAATATCATTTCGGTGATCCTGCCTTCATTGATGTGCCGTTGGATCAGCTGCTGTCGGATGCGCATTTGGCGGCGCGTGTGGCGGAGTTGGACCCGGTGCGCGCGCATCCTGCGATGTATCCGCCGCTGCTGGGTGCGGGGCGTGCAGCCGATGGGCCGGTCAGGCGCGATTTGCCGAAGATTGAAGCTGATACCAGCTATGTTGCGGTGGTGGATCGTTGGGGCAATGCCTTCAGCGCGACACCTTCCGATGGGTCCTGGAATTCGCCTGTGGTGCCGGGGCTTGGCCTGATCCCGTCCAATCGCGGTAGCCAAAGCCGGCCTGACCCCGCGCATCCTGCCGGCGTGGCACCGGGCAAGCGCCCGCGCCTGACGCCGAACCCCGCCATGGTGGTGACGCGCGCCGGTGGCGTGATGCCCTTCGGCACGCCGGGGGGCGATGTGCAGATTCAGGCGATGCTGCAGGTGATGCTGAATGTGCTGCATTTCGGCATGGAATTGCAGGAAGCGATCGAAGCGCCGCGCGTCTCCTCCTATGCCTTCCCGTCATCCTTCGCGCCGTTTGATTATTTCCCGCGTCGGCTTGCGGTGGAAACGCGCATTCCGGAAGCCACACGCAATGCTTTGGCTGGGCGCGGGCATGACATCAAGGAATGGCCCGATATCACCTGGCTTGCCGGCAGTGTGGAGGCGGTGATGTCAGACCCCGCATCAGGGTTGGTGCGCGCCGGTGCCGACCCGCGGCGCCCGGCCTATGCAATTGCGGGATGAGTACGGCAGCCGATAGCGGGGCGCTGCTTGATCAAGCCATGGCGCGGCTGAATGCGCGGGATTATCGCGCTGCTGCGGCGCTGTTCAATCGCGCCATCGCGCTTGGTGGTGATGCACCGGAAATTCGCAATAACCTGGGTCAGGCCTTGCGATTTTCTGGTGACCGCACGGGCGCTGAGGCTGCGTATCGTGAAGCGCTCCGCCAGCGCCCGGCCTATATTCGCGCGGCGGTCAATCTGGTGGGAATGTTGCTGCCAGCTCAGGCAGATGCCGCGCGAGCGGTGATTGCGGCGGCACTTGCCGCCGGCGCTGGGGAGGATTTGCACCGCGCCGTTGCAGGGCTGTGGCGGGATGCTGGGCGACCTGATCGCGCCATGTTTCATTTGCAGGCGCTACTGCAAACAGCGCCAGCCGATGCGCTGATGCGCAGCGAATTGGGCACCACCTTGATGGCGTTGGCCCAGCCAAGTGCCGCGCTTCCGCATTTGGCGCGTGTTGCCGAAGAATTGCCGGACCGCGCGGATGCCAAGGTGAATTATGGTCTTGCCTTGCAGCAATCGGGCGATATTGGCGCGGCCATGGCAGTGCAACGCCGTGCCATTGCGCAAGATCCGCTGTGCCGTCCTGCTTGGCAGAATTTGTTGCTGGGGCTGAATTATATGCCAGGTATTGCAGCAGAGGAGGTTTCGGCGGCGCATCGTGCCTATGCCGCGCGTTTCGCGCGCCCTGCCCCCGCACCCTTTGCCAATGTGCCGGACCTGGATCGGCGGCTGCGGATAGGCATGCTTTCCGGTGATTTTCGCCAGCATCCCGTTGGGTATTTTCTGGAAGCGGCGATTACTGCGCATCAGCGCGCTGGATTTCATCTGACAGCCTATGATGTCGGCAAGCGCGCCGATGCCACCACGGCCAGGCTGCGCGGGGTGTTTGATGCCTGGCGTTCCATGGGCGCGCTGGAAGATGAGGCGATTGTCGCGCAAATCCGCGCCGATGGCATTGATATTCTGGTTGATTTGACTGGCCATACGGAGACGAGCCGCATCAGCGTGATGGAATATCGCCCCGCACCGGTGCAAGTGAGCTGGATTGGTTATGCCAATACCAATGGCGTCGCGGCCATGGATTGGATCATCGCCGATGCCGTGGTGCTGCCACCGGAAGATGAGGCGCTGTATATCGAAAAGCCTCTCCGGCTGCCGGGCTGTTACTTGTGCTACACGCCTCATCGAGAAGCCGTGGCGCCAAGCCCGCCGCCGATGTTGCACAAGGGCCATGTGACCTTTGGCTGCTTCAACAACCTCGCCAAAATCAATGAGAAGGTTCTGGCCGCCTGGGCTGCGATCCTACAGCGCCTGCCCGATGCGCGGCTTTTGCTGAAAACGGCTGTCTTACGGGAAGCTGCGACGGCGCAAAAACTCCGTGCGCGTTTCGTGGCTGCGGGGGGTGATGTCGGGCGGCTTGATCTGGAAGGGCATAGCCCGCGCGCGGATTATTTTGCGCGCTATGCGACGGTTGATTTCATGCTGGACCCCTTCCCCTTTCCGGGCGGCACCACAACGGCTGAGGCGATCCATGCCGGCGTGCCAACCCTGACGCGACGCGGACGCGGGGGCATGATCAGCCGCAATGGCGAAACGCTGCTGAGTGCTGTCGGCTTGCAGGATTGGATTGCCGCCGACACGGCGGATTACATCTAAAAGGCGGTGGCTTTTGCGCGGGATGCGGATGAGCTGGCCGCGATTCGTGCCAAGCTATCGCTGGGGCCTTTGGGCGATGCCGCCACCTATGCCAGAGGGCTTGAGGCCGCTTGGCGGCGCATTTGGCGCGATTGGTGCGCGCACCAGGGGGCCGGATGAGGGGCGATTTAACGGAGCGCGGAAAAGGGCTAGTAAGCACTGGCCTAGCCCGCCTGGCGGAATGGTAGACGCAGCGGACTTAAAATCCGCAGCCCGCAAGGGTGTGGGGGTTCGAGTCCCCCGGTGGGCAGGCATATGCAGCAATGCGGTATCAGAATTTCTCTGCTGCGCCGGCGTGGTGTCGCAGGACAAGACGCGAGCTGTGCTGGTCACACAATTCGAGGTCCAGGCGAATCCCGTCGAGAATTGACGACATAAGATCCTCCAAGGGGCTGCTTTGTTCCCGCCTTATTTGGATTGCAATGGCGCCATGGGTGCATTTTGGCCAAATGAAGCTTTCCTGTCTGGAGCAGCACACTTGCCGAAGATGCCACCTACGCCGGTGCCGCTTGAACACCCTTTCCGGCGCGATGTCTCAGCCCAAGCCTTTGTCCCGGCAGGGTCTATCAGAAACTCCGGGAAATGCAGGTTGGCTTGCAAATTATATGAGCGAGCGTAGCCCGGGAGAAATGAAATGCATCATGGGTAAAAATCGGCACCAGATCACCATTCCAATCGGCGCGATGCCCTTATGCCAGGACGAGGTACCTACAAACGTTCCCGTGTCTAGCCCCGCCATCCCGCACTTGCCTTGCTGAGTGCGGCTGCGACCGTGGTGTGCGTCACGTGATGGAAACGCGCCGCCACATGGCGATCGGGCCTAATCAGATAGGCGGCGCCTGGGGTCAGCGCAAAACGCTCAATCAAGATCCTGTCGCTATCTTGCACGTCGATGATGGGAGGTCCGTCCATGCCGCCGGCGTCGCTACCGCTGCACCAGCCTAGCAGCGTGAAACCATGGCGTAGCTCTTCGCTCAGATATCCCGCCCCCATGGGCGCATCAGGAATGGGCGCACCAGGCGGTGGGCCAGCAGGCCAGGGCGATGCGTCCCTTGTTGATAGGGCGCTATCGGCATAGGTGGTTGGCGTCGAAAGCCGACCCGAATTCACAAAGCGCTTGCCAAATCCCGTCTGCCGCGCCAACGCCAGCGCCGCATTGCGAAACCGCGCTTCTGCCTTGTGGCGGGGCGCGATGAAGTCTGTGGCGCGTGTGGAATTCAGGATATTTTCATCTGCGGCTTGCGAACGTTCCTGATCATAGCTTTCGATCAGCCCTGCCCTGCCCTGCAAAGTGGCAGCAAGCTTCCAGCCGAGATTATCGGCATCCTGCACGCCGGAATTGGCACCGCGCGCCCCAAAGGGCGAGACCTGATGCGCGGCATCACCCGCGAAAATCACCGCGCCATGCACAAAGCGTTCAAGCCGGCGGCATTGAAAGCGATAGACGGAAATCCATTCCAATTCGAATGCGCCATGGCCCAACATGCGTGCAATGCGCGGGCGCACCACTTCGGGCTGCCTTTCATGTTCCGTATCCGCATCCGGTGAGAGTTGCAGATCAATGCGCCAGACATTATCGGGCTGCTTGTGCAAAAGGCAGGATTGGCCGCCATGAAAGGGCGGATCGAACCAGAACCAGCGTTCCACCGGAAAATCGGCTGTCATGCGCACATCAGCGATCAGGAATTGATCCTCAAACTGCTCACCCATGAATTCAAGGCCAAGCATGCTGCGCAGGGGCGAACGTGCGCCATCGCAGGCAATGACAAAGCGTGCATCAAGCGAATAGCTGCCATCGGGCGTTTCAACCGTGATCTGCGCGCCTTGTTCGCCTGATTGCAGGCCGATCACACGGTTGAGCCAGCGCAAATCAACGCCCAAAGCCTGGGCGCGATCCACGAGGAATTTCTCCGCGTAATATTGCTGCAAATTGATAAAGGCCGGCATCTTATGGCCGGGTTCCGGCAGCAGATTAAACTGATAGAGCAGGTCTTCGCCCTGAAACACCTTGCCGACATTCCAACGAACGCCCATGTCCAGCATCGGCGCAGCACAGCCAAGGCGATCCCAAATCTCCAGCGTGCGCTTGGCAAAACAGATGGCGCGCGACCCCTCTCCGATCCGGTCCTGATCATCCAGCAGCACGCAGTCAATGCCGCGGAGCTTGAGATCAATGGCAAGCGTGAGGCCAACCGGCCCCGCGCCAATAATTACCACAGGGTGTGATGCAGGGGTGGCACGCGCCTGATCGGCGTGGCGTTGATAGGCAAACCGCGCGAAGGGCTCGGCAGGCTTCATGCGCTCGGGCTTGCAAGCGGCAGCACCAGACCATCGCGCCCAACAACCAAGGGCCCGGCGTATTGGCTGCGCACCGCTTCCACCCAATGCTGTTCCGTCACCAGTGGATCATCCGCCGGCACCAGATGATTAAGCGCGAGCAGCCCTATGCCGGCCTCTGCCGCAATGCGCCCAACATCTTCCGCCAGCGTATGGCTATCCAGCAGATGCTGCTTCAACCGCGCACCATTGCCGACACGCGCCACCAGCCGATCCACACCTGGTTCATAAATCGCCTCATGCACCAGAATATCCGCGCCACGCGCAAAGCCGGCAAGCGGTGGGAAATAGGTGGTATCGGCAGAGAAAACCACTGAACCCGCGTCATGATCAAAGCGCAGCGCGTAACATTCCGCGACCGGGGGGTGTTTCACCCGCAGGGCCGAAACCTTCACGCGCGCATCGGTAAAGACATGGCCTTCGGCATATTCCAGCAACTCTACCATCGCGGCCAGATCGGGCCGGCCTTCATCTTCGATGCGGATCGCAATGTCATAGGAAAGTGAGGCGAGAAAACCCTGCCAGACAGCGCGTGTGCCGACCGGCCCATGCACCACAATTTTTTCCTTCAAGCCGGCAGTCCAGGCAGTATGGATCAACGGCCCCATTTCCAGCACGTGATCCGAATGCAGATGCGTGATGATGATGCTGCGCAAGGCAGGCAAGGGCAATCCCGCTTCCACCAGGGCGCGCGTCACGCCAAGCCCGCAATCAATCACATAGGGATGACCGCCAATTTCGAGCAAATGCGCTGTGGGCGAAGGCCCGCCCTTGCGAATGGCAGGCCCGCCCTTGGTGCCTAGCAGCACGAGCCGATCCTGATTGGGTGGCATCACATTCATCTCACCAGGCCTGCTTCTTCTTCGGGTTGAAGCGCTTCTGCAAACCATCCCAGCAAGCAATGTAGTTTTGCTGCAAGCCGGGCAGCTTCGCGGCATGGGCGGTGACACGTTGCGGGAGGCGTGTTTCGAACATGAAGGCCATGGTGCCAGTCAGCTTGACCGGCTTCAATGCAGTGTTGGAGGCATGTTCAAACGCCGCCGCATCCGGCCCATGGGGCAGCATCTGATTATGCAGCGAAAACCCACCGGGGACGAAACCCTCCGGCTTTGCATCATAAACGCCGTAGATCAGGCCCATGAATTCACTCATGACATTGCGATGATACCAGGGCGGGCGGAAGGTATTTTCCGCCACCATCCAGCGTTCCGGAAAGATCACGAAGTCAATATTGGCCGTGCCTTCCTCCCCAGACGGGGACGTCAGTACTGTGAAAATCGAAGGGTCCGGATGATCAAAGGAAATGGAACCGACCGCGGCATAGCGCCTGAGATCATATTTGTAGGGATAGTAATTCCCATGCCAGGCAACCACATCCAAAGGCGATTGGCCGATCTCGGTCGCAAAAACATCACCACCCCATTTGACGAATAGGCTTGAGGGGGCGTCTTCATCCTCATAGGCGGCAACGGGTGTCAGAAAATCGCGCGGATTGGCAAGGCAATTGGCACCAATAGGGCCGCGATTTGGCAAGGTGAAAGGCCCGCCATAATTTTCACAGATATAGGCGCGTGCGGGCCCATCGGGGATTTCACAGCGAAAGATGATGCCGCGCGGTATGACGCAAATCTCACCTGGCTCAATTTCGATCACGCCAAATTCGGTACAAAAGCGAAGCCGCCCCTGTTGCGCGACAATCAGCAATTCGCCATCGGCGTTGCAGAAATACTCGCGCTGCATGGACCGGGTGATGCAGGCAATATGCGCGGCCATGCCGGTTTGCGTATCGGAATCGCCCGCCGTGGTGATGGTGGTGAGACCTTCGACAAAACTAAGCCGCTTGCGTGGCATGGGCAGGGGATCCCAGCGCATTTGCCCAAGCATGGGTTGGCGTTCGGCGGCATTGGGGGCGGTGCGGATCAGGCCCGGATCAACCGCGCGATAAAAGCCGGAATGCTTCACCGAAGGGCGAATACGATAAAGCCAGGATCGTTCATTTTTGCCATGCGGCGCGGTAAAGGCCGAACCGGAAAGCTGTTCGGCGTAAAGACCGTAATTGCATTTTTGCGGTGAATTGCGCCCGATCGGCAGTGCATCGGGCAGCGCTTCAGTCTCAAAGGAATTGCCGAAGCCGGACATGTAAGCCAGCGCAGTCATGGGCGGTTTGGGCTTTGGCATGGGTCGGCTCCGGCGCGTATCATTCAACCTTGGCGCCGGAAATGCGCACCAGCTCCGCCACACGCGGCATTTCAGCGGCAAAAAAGCTGGTGAATTCATCTGGCGTGCTGCCAACCGGTTCATAGCCGAGGGAGAGCACGCGTTCGCGTATCTGCGGGTCTCGCAGGCCAGTGGCGAGGGCTTGCGACATGCGCTGCACAGCGGCGGGCGGCGTTCCCGCCGGCGCAAAAGCCCCAAGCCAGGAGGAAAATTCATAGCCCGGCACCACTTCCGCCACTGCCGGCACATCAGGAAATTCCGGCGCGCGTTGTGGTCGCGTAATGGCAAGGGCGCGCACCTGATCGGCGCGAATTTGCTGCACCGTCTCCACAATGGGTGAGAACACGATATCCACGCGCCCAGCCACGAGATCCGTCATGGCCGGCGCACCGCCGCGATAATTGATATGCGTGAGCTGCACCTGCGCCAAATGCTCGAACAGCGCAGCGGCGAAATGTTGCGACGACCCCGCCCCCGCCGTGCCGACATTGACACGCCCAGGATTGGCGCGCGCCAGCGCCACCAGATCGGCCAGCGTGCGCGCCGGAAAGCCCGGATGCGCCACCAGCATGTTGGAGCTTTTGACAAAGAGCGATACGGCGGTGAAATCCTTCACCGGATCAAAGGGCAGGTTGCGATATAGCGCCGCATTCACCGCCTGAGAGCCCATGGAGGCAACGACCAGCGTATGCCCATCCGGCGCGCTGCGCGCCACATGTTCGGTTGCGATATTGCCAGCCGCACCCACGCGATTCTCCACCACAGCGGGTTGTGGCAGGGCCGCTGTCAGCGCCTGCGCCATCAGCCGCCCGGTTGTATCGGTTGATCCTCCGGCGGCGAAACCCACCACCAAGCGAATAGGCCGGCTTGGTACCCAATCGGCGCCTTGTGCGGCAGCACCACGGATCATCAACGGTGCAGCCGCCATGCCGGTCATCAGATCCCGACGAGTGATCATGATTTTCTCTCCCCGCTTTTTGTTTCAGACGTCGAAGAAAACTGTCTCCTCCGCGCCCTGCAAATGGATATCGAAGACATAGGTGTTTTCATCGCCGGGGTCGCGGCGTGCAACAAGCGTCTTGCGCCGTTCCGGCTGTTCGATCAGGCGCAGCACCGGGTCTTCCGCATTGGCCGCCGCTTCATCCTCGAAATAAAGCCGCGTAAGCAGGCCAAGATTGATGCCGCGCGCCACGATCCAGACCAGGATATGCGGCGCGAGGCTCCCCTCACCATGCCGCCGCGCTACACGGCCTGGCTTGATGGTGGCGAAGGACCATGTGCCGGTCTCAAAATCCGTGCCCGTGCGCCCCCAGCCACGAAACGGCGCATCACGCGGGCCAGGTGCATCATCGGCAGGATGATTGAAGCGACCAAAGGAATCCGCCTGCCAGATTTCCACCAAGGCATCACGAATGACCGCGCCAGTACCATCGAAAATCCGCCCTTCGATGCGAATGCGCTCCCCTTTGATCTCAGGCGAAAGCGCAATGGTGCCGAGATTATTCGCGAAGATATCAAACCCGGCCTGACGCGGAATAAGGCCGATATGAACAAAGGGTCCGGCGGTTTGGGATGGCGTTTCCGGCAAATAGCCAAGCGCATCGGGCGTTATCATGGCGGGTCAATTCCCCTGCAGCTTGTTTTCAAACACGGTCGCACGTGTGCCGCGCAGCACGATATCCCAGCGATAGGCGAGTGTGTCCAGCGGCACCGATGCCGCCAGATCAAGCCGCGCGACCAGCCGATCACGCGCCGCCTCATCGGGGATGGTGTTCAGGATACTGTCATGGCGGATCAGCGGATCGCCTTCAAAATACATTTGCGTAATCAGCCTTTGCGCGAAGCCATGGCCAAAGACCGAAAAATGCATATGCGCCGGGCGCCAATCATTCACCTTGTTGCGGAAGGGATAGGGGCCAGGCTTGATGGTGCGAAAAACATAGCGCCCGTCGCCATCCGTCAGGCAGCGACCGCAACCGCCGAAATTCGGATCAACCGTGCCGATATAGCCATCATTGCGGTGGCGATATTTTCCCGAAGCATTCGCCTGCCAAATCTCCACCAAAACGCCGCGCAAGGGGCGTGCATTACCATCCAGCACACGGCCATGAATGATGATACGCTCGCCAATCGGCAAGCCTTCCTTGGCGTAGTTCAGGATCAGGTCATTGTCGCGCGCACCGAGCTCCTCCGCGCCGAAAACCGGGCCCGTGAGGTCAGCCATGCTTGTCTTCAAGGAAAGTGGCGGGCGTGTTGGTCCGCGGAACATGCTGGTCTTGTAGCCCGGTGAAATCGGCAGCGGATGCGCGGCCAGATCGCGCTGGATGAATTCATCCCCGGTCATCAGACGCACCCCCAGCAGTCCAGCGGGCGCGGCATTGCGGCAAGGCTGCCAAGGTCAAAACAAGGCATGGGCGGTATCTTCCCTGGAAGTTTCCTGTCCGGCGCTTGCCTGCTATGGCTTCCTTGCGCCTGGCCGATTATGAGAGGACCAGCCGCAAGGCGCGTCAAGCGGAATCACCATATGCCGAGGCCTGGCTTAGGGGGCAGCCCATGCGTTTTCCAACGCGTACCCAGGTTGCGATTATTGGCGCCGGTCCGGCTGGGCTGTTGCTTGGGCAATTGCTGCATAAGGCCGGCATTGACGCGGTTATTCTGGAACAACGCAGCGCGGATTACGTGCTGGGCCGCATTCGCGCCGGCGTGATTGAACAAACCACCGCCGCCCTTTTGGATCAGGCCGGGGTTGGTGCGCGCATGCGGGCAGAAGGCCTGGTGCATCACGGGTTTTCGCTCTGCGTGGATGGCGAACGTCAGCGCATAGATCTCAGCCGTCATACGGGCGGCAAGATCGTTACGGTCTATGGCCAGACGGAAATCACGCGCGATTTGATGCAGGCAAGGGCCGAAGCTGGCCTTGTCACGATCTATGAGGCCGACAATGTCACGCCTTTGGATTTCGATACGGCACAACCCAAGGTCCGCTTTGAGGCCAATGGCACCACGCATGAATTGGCCTGTGACATCATCGCCGGCTGCGATGGCTTTCACGGCATTTGCCGCGCGAGCGTGCCGCCATCAGCCATCACACTATATGAGAAAATCTATCCCTTTGGCTGGCTTGGGCTTTTGGCGGATGTGCCGCCGGTTGATCATGAATTGATCTATGTCCGCCATCCGCGCGGTTTTGCACTTTGCAGCATGCGCAGCAAAACCCGCAGCCGCTACTATCTGCAATGCGATTTGAATGACAGCGCTGCCAATTGGTCCGATGATGCCTTTTGGGCGGAACTGCGTCGGCGGCTAGACCCGGTAGCGGCCGCGGCGCTCACCACCGGACCCTCGCTTGAAAAAAGCATCGCGCCGCTGCGTAGTTTTGTCGCAGAACCGCTACGCTTTGGGCGGTTATTCCTGGCGGGTGATGCCGCGCATATCGTACCCCCCACCGGGGCCAAGGGGCTCAATCTGGCGGCGTCTGATGTGTATTATTTGCTGGAAGCGCTGACAGAATTTTTCCGCATCGGGCAGGATGCGGCGCTGGTGCATTACTCGCCCCGCGCGCTCGCGCGCATCTGGAAGGCCGAGCGTTTCAGCTGGTGGTTCACCAGCCTTTTGCACCGCTTTGATGGCGCGGAGAGCGCCTTTGATGAGCGGCTGCGCCGGGCTGAGCTTGCCTATCTGATGCAATCCGAAGCGGCGCAGGCGGCTCTGGCGGAAAACTATGTTGGGCTTGCCTTTTAGAACAGGCAAGAAAAAGGCCCGGTTTTCGCTTGCTGGTACTGGGCCGGGATGCTACCGAATCAGTATAAGAAAATGATCAGCACATCGGGCTTGGTGCGCCTGCATCTTGCCAATGGGCCAGATCGCCACACAAACAAGGAGCGCCCATGACCCTGTCCCGCCGCCATCTAATGGCTTTTGGCGCTGGCGTGCTTGCCAGCCCGCTTGTGGTTCGTGATCTGAAGGCGCAGGCGCAAGTCACGCTTCGCCTGCATCACTTCCTGCCGCCTGCATCCAATGGGCAGCAGCGCTTCCTCGCCCCCTGGGCGCAGCGCATCGAACAAGCCTCGGGCGGGCGGCTGCGCATCCAGATTTTCCCCGCCATGCAGCTTGGCGGCGCGCCGCCACAGCTTTTCGATCAGGCGCGTGATGGCGTTGCGGATATTGTCTGGACGCTACCAGGCAATACGCCCGGCCGCTTCCCGCGCATTGAAACCTTTGAACTTCCCTTCTTCGCCTCTCGCCGCGCCGTCACCAATTCCCGCGCGCTGCAGGAATTCGGTGAACAGCATCTGGCTGAGGAATTCCGGGAGGTGAAGCCGCTATGCTGGTGGGCGCATGATCATGGTGTCATCCATGCCAATAAGCGCGTTGCGCGGCTTGAAGATATGGCCGGGTTGCGGTTGCGCTTTCCAACGCGGCTTTGTGGCGAAGCCTTGCGGGCACTTGGCGCGCAGGCCATCGGCATGCCAATTCCACAAGTGCCGGAATCCCTCGCACAGCGCGTATTGGATGGCACGGTGGTGCCCTGGGAAGTGGTGCCCGCAATCCGCGTACATGAATTGGTGCGATATCACACGGAAATTCCGGGCTCGCCCACGCTATATACCGCGACCTTTGTTCTCGCGATGAACCGCGCGCGTTATGATGGCCTGCCGGCTGATCTTCGCCAGATATTGGATGCGAACTCCGGCATGGTCGCCGCCAGCATGGCCGGTGAGGCTTGGGATGCCGCGGCGGAAGCAACGCTTGCCATTGTGCGTGCACGCCAGGGCAATACCATCACCACCCTGCCGGAGGAGGAAGTGACGCGCTTCCGCACTGCCACCCGAGGTGTCACCGACACTTGGCTGAGGCAGGCAACAGAACGCGGCCTGCCGGCGGAACGCCTGATGGCGGATGCGCGTGCGGCGCTGCAAAAACACGCGTGAGCGATGACCTGGCGACAGCCGCTTCTGAAACTGGGCTGCGCCTGCTTGATCAGCTAGCGCGCCTGCTGGCGCTATTCGGTGGTGCTTTGGCGGTTTGCCTCGCGCTGCTGGTTAGTACGTCCATTACCTTGCGCGCGCTTGGGTTGGGCGGCGTACGCGGGGATTTTGAATTCGTGCAAATGGGTGTGGCGCTGATTGTCTTCGCCTTCATGCCATGGTGCCAGGCGCGGCGCGGCAATGTGATGGTGGATAGCTTCACGACACGGCTGCCACCGCGCTTTCAAGCCGCGCTGGATGCGCTCTGGGAAGTGGTTTTTGCCGCGATGATGGCGCTGATCGCCTGGCGGCTTGGCGCTGGTGCCTTGGAAGCGGCGCGGAGCAGCACCACAACCATGGTCTTGCTGCTGCCGATTGCGCCAGCCATTGGCGCTTGTGCGGTGTTGGCCGGCTTTACTGCGCTGATCGCACTCGCCATGGCCCTTGTGCGTTTCAGGGGCCGCGCATGAGCGGGATGGAGGTTGCCATTCTCGGCTTTGCCGTCATGCTGGGGCTGATTGCGCTCCGCATGCCGGTTGGGCTTGCGATGTTGGTGGTGGGTGCGCTTGGCTATATTCATCTGACCAGCCTGCAAGCGTTTCTGTCCTACATCAAAACCACGCCCTATCACAATTTCGCCAATTACACGCTTTCGGTCATTCCACTGTTCATTCTGATGGGCGCGCTGGCTGAGGTTTCGGGGCTTTCCACGGATTTGTTTCGCGCCGCACGCGCCTGGATCGGGCATCGGCGCGGCGGGCTTGCTTCCAGCACCATCGGCGCCTGCACGGCCTTTGGCGCCATTTGCGGTTCTTCTGTTGCCACAACGGCAACTTTCGGGCGTACGGCGCTGCCGGAATTCCGCCGCTATGGCTATGATCTTGGCTTTGCGACCGGCACCATTGCGGTGGGCGGCACGCTTGGCATTCTGATACCGCCTTCGGTGATCCTGGTGGTCTATGCGATTTCCACCGAACAGAATATCGTCAAGCTGTTTCAGGCCGCGCTGATTCCGGGGTTGCTCGCCACCGCCTTCTATCTTTGCGTCATCGCTTACATGGTACGGCGCAACCCAAGCCTTGCACCGCCGAGTGAAAAACTCCCCATGCCGGAACGCTGGCGCGCGCTGGCCGGGGCATGGCCGGCGGCCGTGGTGACCATTGTCATGCTGGGCGGCATTTATGGTGGCATTTTTACGCCAACCGAAGGCGCGGCTGCGGGCGCCACCGCCATGCTTTTGGTTGGGCTGGCGCGGCGCAGAATCGGCTTCAAGGAATTCGGCATCGCCCTGATCCGCACCGCCGAAACCACCGCCATGATTTTCGTCATTCTGCTTGGCGCCGAGGTATTCAACGCCTTCCTCGCCTTTTCGCAATTGCCGATGGAAGCCGCACAAGCCATAGCCGGGCTTGGCCTGCCGCCGCATGCGGTGCTGATCATGCTGCTTGCCTTCTATATCCTGCTTGGCGCGGTGATGGATGAATTGGCGATGATTCTGCTGACCCTGCCGGTATTCTTCCCCATTATCACCGCGCTTGATTTTGGCATGGCGCCGGATGATGTGGCGGTGTGGTTTGGCATTCTGGTGCTGATTGTCTGCGGCATTGGCCTGACGGCACCGCCCATCGGCCTCAATGTTTTTGTCGTCAATGCCATTGCGCGGGATGTGCCGATGTTCGCCACCTATCGCGCGGTTGCTCCCTTTGTGACGGCGGATGTGTTCCGCCTGGCACTGGTGGTGACCTTCCCAAGCGTGGCGCTTTGGTTGATGTGGTTATTGGCGGATTGATGGGTTGATCGCGCTGGAGCGTGTGAGTCCTGTGCGCCTTTGCACGAAAGAGATATCGGGCTTCCCAAGTTGGACCCCAACCAGCGCCCTTCTTTCGCAACCCAGTATCGATAATCTGGCGGTATGCTACCATCGAATCTTTGAGCGATGACCCAATTGTATTGAAACATGATGCCGCTACTACCAATCCCTAAACTCCCCTGGTCTTTCATCTTGCTGTAATCGATAAGTCGTTGCTCTGTCATGAATCGATGTTACCCGCACACTGCCATTTTGGAGAAGGATCCACCATGCTGAAGCTGCGTCATCTATTCCTGTCTTCTGCGCTGAGTCTTGCCGCTCCTGCGCTGGCAGATCAGCGCTTTGAAGCAAGCCTGGCCGGTCACGCCATCCTGCCTGCCTTCACCATGGCGGTGCCACCCGCCGATGCGCCGCGCGATGCGCTGGTTTCCGGCAAATTCGCGGGGCCTGGCAATTTGCGCATTGATGCGCCGGGCGCGGTCATGGGCGATACGGGTGCGATGCATGGCAATCGCCAAACGGGCATCGCCTTTCCCTTCATCGGCCAACCTGTGCAAGGCTTCTCGGGCATCAAGCCGGTTGCGAATGAACCGGGCCATTACTGGGTTTTGACCGATAACGGCTTCGGCAATCGTCGCAACAGCCCCGATGCTCTGCTGATGTTCCACAAGGTCCGGCCGGATTGGACCACAGGTCAGGTGGCGCTGCTGCAAACCACTTTTCTGCGCGATCCGCTGCGCCGCATTGCCTTCCGTATCGCTTATGAAGGCACGGAACAACGCTATCTGACCGGCGCGGATTTTGATCTTGAGAGCATTCAGCCGCTCCCGGATGGCAGCTTCATGATCGGCGATGAATTTGGCCCCTTCCTGATTCACATCTCCGCCGATGGCATTGTCCAACGCGTTATTGAAACGCGCCTTGATGGTCAGGTTTTGATGTCACCGGACCACCCGGCGCTGCAGGTTGCGGCAAGCCCCACGGCTGGGGTTCCCTTTCGCGTGCGGCGTTCCGGTGGCTATGAGGGCATGGCGCTGACGCCGGATGGTCAAAC
>Ga0172376_10000696_pt1 | contig 43326 bp, 35 predicted proteins | sample Lak35m_FD_121114 | JGI IMG/M metagenome (GOLD analysis project Ga0172376, IMG submission 121114) | Freshwater microbial communities from Kabuno Bay, South-Kivu, Congo - kab_092012_35m | ecosystem: Environmental > Aquatic > Freshwater > Lake | place: Democratic Republic of the Congo: South-Kivu...
TCGAAGCGATTGAGTACGACGAGTCGGTGGATGTCGTGGTGGCTCACGGGGCTGGCGTTGACGTCGCGCGAAAACGCCGTGAGCGAACTGCCCGGCGAAGTGGTTACCAGTGGCTGTGTCGATGTCGGCAAGCATGCTCGTCCGAGTTTGCGATGTGGCCGAGCTGTGTTGTTTGTCGTGCGCAATGCGAGTGAATCACAGTCGCTCGCCGAGTGGTTGTCGCTACGTGTGAAGTAAGCCGCGCGAGATTGCGAACTTCAATCACCGTCCGTTCCCTCAGATGAGTGGTTGCTCTAACTTGTTCTGCAACGCACGCGAAACGCTCACCGACTGCCGTGAATCTTCATCACGACCAAAGGGAGAGCCCCGCGTGCGGTTCGTCATCCCAGGTGTTGTCCCAAGAGCGTCGGCGACTCAAGGAAGTCGCGGCTTGGCCGACAACACCGCCGCCGTTTGACGAACGCTCGTGACAACAGGTTGTGCCAGCGGCGGCACACTCTTGGGGACGAAGGCAACGCCAACTTCGCCCGTTGTCAGACTCGATCGTTGAGCGCAGTGCTGCACTGTGACTGAATGCTGGCTCGTGCGGCGGAGTAACCCTGCGCGGTGGTCGAGAGGAGGGACTTGTCATGCGAATGCACAAGAAGGGGGCGGCGCGCGGTTTCACGCTCATCGAACTGTTGGTTGTCATCGCGATCATTGCGGTATTGGTGGCGCTGTTGTTGCCGGCCGTGCAACAAGCTCGGGAAGCGGCGCGACGCTCGCAGTGCGCGAACAATCTCAAGCAACTCGGCATCGCGGCTCATAACTATCACGAGTCGCATCGCACGTTCCCGGCGGGATTGCTGAACTGGCCGACGCCCGCTGGTCAGCAAAGTCCGCCTCAAAACCGCGCGGTCGGTTTGTTCGCGCTCATGCTCAGTTATCTCGATCAACCCATGTTGTGGGAGCAATGGGATTCCAACGATCCCTGGCGCAATGTGACTAGCGGTCGCACAGCGTTTGTGATTCCGTCGCTCGTCTGTCCGTCTGACGTCATGGCCGCGCCGGTTTACGAGACTACGCCGACTAATGTTGTGCCTCCCGTGCTCACGCGGTACGCACTCACCAGCTACGGCGGCAATGGCGGGTCGTGGTCGTATCACCCGAATCGCTTTCCCACCGGAGTTACCCCTGACGGCATGTTCTTGCGCAACATCACCGTGCGTGATCGTGACGCGACCGACGGGCTTTCGAACACGCTGCTCTTTGGTGAGCGTTCGCATGTTGACCCGGCTTACAAACCTTGGGCAATCACCAACAACCGTCCGCAGATGGATGGCATGGGCTTCTGGGCTCCGTCAACGGGCCTACCGGGTATTGGAGACGTGACGATGAGCACCGCCGTGCCGATCAACTATCGACATCCATCAGCGACCGCTGCCAATAGCAATCAACTTGAGGATGCACGCCTCTCAGCGTTCGGCAGTCTGCATCATGGCGGCGCGAATTTCTGTCTGGGTGATGGGGTGGTCAAGTTCCTGAATGACTCAATCTCTTATCCCGTCTTTCAAGGATTCGGAACGCGCGCGAACAACGAAGTGCCGGGCGAGCCGTAATGAGTATGCTCATGGAGTACCGCATAAAAAGCCTTCCGACGTCGTTGAGGCGTCGTAAGTCTGGCCTGCGTGATCAACGTTCGAACGCACGTTTTAGTTGCTTCTGCAGGCCATCGAGTTCACCGAAGGCTGCGCAAAAATCGGACTGCCGTTCTTCGGGCGAGTCCCACTGCAACAGTGGCTTCGATTGGATCACCTGTAAGTATTCAACGTACTTCATCGGCTGTGTTTTCAAGAGGTGATAGGTCAAAGCCCAGGCTTCGGCGTATGCGTGTGGAATTTCATCCGGTTTGGCGAACCGTTCGTTCGAGGCAATCAACGTCCCGAGCCAAGCTCCGCTCGCGCGCGAGCGTTGCCCGAGTCGATATTGCTTGAGCCGTGCGGGGTTCGAGCGACCAATCGCTTTGGCCGCGTCCTTCGCATGCAGATCAACAGTCTCGAAGACATTCGCCATGCCTTCGGTCAACCACACCGGCGCGTCGGAGTACCGTTGGTGCAAGCCCGAGTTGTAAGCCACTTGATGCGTGCCTTCGTGCAACACCGTAGCCAGCGCGGCCGGATTGGCCGCGCTGCTGCGTTGTGCGTCCAACTGCGTGCGCAGCGCAGGCGATCCTGGCTTGCTCAAGAAATCGAAGAGCGCGATGCGGTTCGTCGTCATCGAGTAATAGCCGTGACCTCTTGCGGCGAGTGGATTGCCGTCAGCGATCCCGAACTTCGCAAACTCGGCCTGCGTTGCAAAGACAATTCCCGTCAACGGCTTCTCTGTTGGCTGCAACTGAAGAGCGTGTTGCTGCCAGTATTCACGGAAGACGGCATACAGTTTCTCCAAAGTCTGTGCCGTCCACTCAGCGACGATCGGATTGCCATTGGTGGCCACGAGGTAGTGCTCGGTCGCCGCAAAGTGCAGCTTGCCAGATAAGCCAAGCGGCGCGAGTTCTTGCGCAAGTTGTGTCTGGAGTTCATCGCGCTGGAGATGCTGGAACTCAGTCTCCAACTTGCTGACGCTTTGCAACTGCTTGGCGGGAGCTGTCCAGTACTTGCCATCGGCTGACTCAATGAGCAACCCGCCGTCAGCCGCTCGCACCAGCACACGACCGGTCGCTGTTCGCTCGGTTTGCTTGTCGTCACGCAGCGTGACACGGACATGCTGCCCGCGCCTCGGGGCATCATCATCCGCAGCGAATAATCGCGACGGTGCGCAGTGGCAGCATGCCAGAGCAACGAGCAACAAGAGGCGATGCAACGGCATAGGTATCTCGAACGAGTAGGGGGGCACATACTGCTGAAAGCGGCTTATTTCGCCGTGCGGATTGTTCTGCTGCGCGTCAGGCCTTGGCAGGTTGGGCAATAGAACGTCGAGCGTTGAGCTTGCACGATGCGGACAATATCCGTCCGTTGACAACTCGGGCAGCGCTCACCTTCGCGGTCATAGACGCGATGCGCGTTCTGATAGCCACCGGCCTTATTCAACGCATTGCGATAGGTGCCGTCGCTCAGCGTCGAACCTTCATGCTTGATCGCGTCTTCGAGCACCGCACGGGTCTGAGTGGCCAGCCGTTCGATTTGCTGCGGCTTCAAGGTTCTTGCAACTTGCAGCGGCGAGATGCCCGAGAGATGCAGGATCTCGCTGGCGTATAAGTTGCCGATGCCCGCGACGCGCTGCTGGTTGAGCAAAGCGACTTTGATCGGGCTCGATGTGCCAACGCAGAACTCGGTCCAGTCGGCGAGCGTCATGTCGAGCGCATCGCGACCGAGATACTCGCAGCTCAGGAGTCGCGCGAGGTCCGTGCTGCTCATTAAGCGGATCGTGCCGAGCCCTCTTCGGTCCCAGAAGAAGACCGAACGTGGATCGCGTTTGTCGGCGAACTCCCATTCGACGCGCAGATGATCGGGATCGGGCGGATCATCAACGAGCATCAGCCCGGTCATTCGCGGCTCGATGACGAATGCCTCGCCCGATGATAGTTCGAGGATTACTCGCTTAGCGCGACGTCGCACCTGAGTGACTGTCAACCCTGCGACGCGCTGCGCGATCATTCCGAGGGAAGGCTCAATTGTCATCGGTCGACACGCACACGGGCACGCTCGGAACGCGAGCAGTTGGCGTCCTTGCATGTACGGTCGAATGCCGCGCACCATCGTCTCGACTTCCGGCAATTCAGGCATGCAGTAGTTCCTTGAGCGGGCTCAGGCGGTGATGTTTGCTGGGATTGGCGGTGATGTTTGCTGGGATTGATGTTGAGTTCATCACCGCATCTGGGCGAGTGATAGGGCGATCGGAATCATCGACCAACTGTCAGGATTGACGGGCTTTCGCGGGCCTGAACGTTCATCGGTCGATGTCCTACGGTCGCGGTGAGGGAAGGTCGTAGCGGTCGTGACAGTCGAGCCGTTGACGATCAACACAAAGCTCAGCGGGCGAGGAAGGTGTTGGTTGAAGAGGCCAGGGCTGAAAACAACAATCAAGAGGCCTGCCATGTTGTCGCCTCCCTGGCCCGCCTCCCTCCGAGATCTCTCATGACGACGCCTCAGTCGCTGCCGCACGACGTTCGCTCTTTGGATGTTCCCTTCGCGGTGCCATTCACGCATCGACTGCGTTTCACTGAGGACGTCTTCCGCGCCGAATCCCAGGTCCTGTTAGATGTGTTGGAACCGTCTGGCAACCAATTGCCGCGTGTCCAATTCTGGGTCGATGGGTGTGTCGCCGAGGCGCTGCCCTGGCTCGTTGACTCGATTGAGCAATTCCGAACCGCTCATGAAGACCGTTTTCAGAGTCCCGGCAACATTCAAATAGTGACCGGCGGCGAGGCCATCAAGAACGATATTCATGTCTTGGAGTGCATGCTGAAGTGCATCAACGCAGCCGACCTTGATCGCCGCAGCTATATAGTCGTGATTGGCGGGGGAGCCGTGCTCGATGCGGTTGGCTTCGCAGCGGCGATCGCGCATCGTGGCATTCGTCTGGTGAGGTTGCCGACAACGACGCTGGCTCAAGCGGACTCGGGTGTCGGTGTGAAGAACAGCGTCAACCTGTTCCAGAAAAAGAATTGGATCGGAAGTTTCGCCGTGCCCTGGGCGGTCATCAACGACACTGCATTGCTGGAGACGTTGCCGGATCGCGACTTTGTGTGTGGCTTTTCCGAAGCCGTGAAAGTGGCTCTGCTCAAAGACCGCGATTTGTTCGAGAGACTTTGCGATCAAGCCGATGCCATTCGTCAGCGCGACATGAGCGTTGCCAGTCCAATCATCCAACGCTCGGCAGTGCATCATCTGCAGCACATCACGCGCGGCGGTGATCCGTTTGAGGCGCTCGAAGCGCGACCGCTCGATTACGGTCATTGGTCGGCTCATAAGCTCGAAGTGATGACAAACTTTGAACTGCGTCATGGCGAAGCGGTGGGGATCGGCGTCGCTGTTGACACCGTGTATTCGTCGCTCGTGCATGGACTGCCGCAACGCGATTGTGAGCGTGTCTTACAGTGCCTCGCAGACTTAGGTTTGCCACTTGATCATTCATCGTTGCATGACATTGGTCCGCTGTTTGAGGGCCTGGAAGAGTTCCGGCAACACCTCGGAGGGCGTCTGACGATCACGATGCTCAAGGGCGTGGGTCACGCGATCGACGTGCATGACATCGACGCTCCTCAGATGCGTGCCGCGATTGAGACGGTTGCTGCGTTTGCCAAAGAGCATTCATGTTCTCTGGTCTGTGCGGCCTCGTCAGAGCCTTCCATCGACGACGTTGATTCTTAGCAGGCTGTTGAATTTCGTGGGCACGTTTCCAACGTGCCCGGATCCATGGAGTTTTGAGCGCGATCAAATCGTGCTCCACGTGTCTTGGAACGGGCTCGTCAGCCGAGGCTTCTTCTCTGATCCGTCATGTGACCTGCGGAGTCCTCGTACGGTGACTGGTTATCGAGCACGAAACGCGCGAGAACAGGATGTCTGACGCAATCGGAGGCCATTGATCGGCGCTGGGATTTCCGTCTCTTCGTTTCTGGCTTTGTTCTCTTCCTTCATGAGCAAAGGCTCATCGCCCATGACTGATCCTCAAAAGCTCCGTCCTATGAAGGCCGGCGGCGGTTGGAAGGCCATCGTCTATAGCTTGCGACTCGCGCGACGCGTTGGTCCGTGGAAGATGTGGTCGGCAATGCGGTCTAAGAACACATGCAAGACCTGTGCGGTCGGCATGGGTGGTCAACTTGGTGGCATGGTCAATGAAGCTGGCTACTTTCCCGAGGTGTGTAAGAAATCCTTCCAGGCGATGGCGTCCGACCTGCAAGGTGGCATCAACGCCGAGTTCTGGCAGAAGTTTTCGATCCATCAGTTGCGCGGCATGACATCGCGGCAACTCGAATACAGTGGACGCATCACCGAACCGGTTTATCTCGCGCCGGGCGCGACTCACTATCGACCGATTTCTTGGGACGAGGCGCTCGGCAAGATCGTCAGTGGACTCCAGGCTGCAGGGCCGCAGCGCAGTTTCTTTTATGCCAGTGGTCGATCGTCCAATGAAGCGGGCTTCTTGCTGCAAATGCTGGCGCGGTTGTTCGGTACGAACTACGTCAACAACTGCTCGTACTATTGCCATCAAGCGAGCGGCGTCGGACTCGGGATGAGCATCGGCACCGGAGCGGGCACGGTGCGACTCGAAGACTTGAGCACTGCCGATCTCTACATCCTCATCGGAGCGAACCCGTCATCGAACCATCCGCGCTTGATGAAGGAGCTGATGCACCTGCGACGCCGTGGCGGACAAGTGATCGTTATCAATCCGCTGAAGGAGCTCGGCCTGCAGAAGTTTCGCGTGCCGAGTGACGTGTGGAGCCTTTTGTTCGGCAGCGAGATTGCGAGCGACTACATCCAACCGCATATCGGCGGCGACCTCGCGCTGTTGACCGGAGTCGCGAAGCATCTGTTGGAACAAGGCACTTATGACCATGCGTTCGTCGCCCAACACACCGACGAGTTTTCGTCGTTCGTCGAGCATGTGCAGCGCGTTACTTGGGATGACATCGTTGCTCAGAGTGGCGTTGATCGTGCGACGATCGATCGATTGGCGGAGCGGTATCTCGCCGCGAAGAATGTCGTCATCGGTTGGTGCATGGGGATCACGCATCACCTACATGGCACTCAGACCGTACAGGCAATCGCGAATCTCGCGCTGCTGCGAGGCATGGTCGGACGGCGCGGTGCGGGGCTGATGCCGATTCGCGGACACAGCAATGTGCAAGGTTTAGGCACGGTCGGCGTGGCTCCGGCGCTCAAGCAGTCGTTGCTCGAACGCTTCGAGCAACGACTGGGCATGCAAGTACCAAAGTCACCCGGCTACGACACGATGGCCTGTATGGCTGCGGCGCAACGAGGAGAAATGGACTTCGCGTTATGCCTGGGCGGCAATCTCTACGGCAGCAACCCCGATAGCCGGTACGCGCTCGAGGCCTTCGGCCAATTGAAGTCGGTCATCTATCTATCGACGACGCTCAACACCGGTCACGCCTGGGGCACAGGCCATGAGACGTTGATTCTGCCTGTCTTGCCGCGTGATGAAGAGCCTCAAGCCACGACTCAAGAGAGCATGTTCTCGTTCGTGCGTGTGAGCGACGGTGGCACTGCTCGCTTCAGCGGACCGCGCAGCGAGGTCTCGATTTTGGCGGAACTCGGACGGAGGCTGCTCAGTGGGATAGGCTTCCAGTCTGTCTGTACTCAGCAGCATGAAGCGACAGGCAAGATGCCTATCCCACTCGATTGGCAGAAGCTCGAAAGCCATGCCGCGATTCGCGATCTGATTGCCGAATTGATCCCCGGCTATGAATCGCTCCAGGGTATCGAGACATCGAAGCGGGAGTTTCATGTGCCAGGCCGAGCGATCGAGAACTACCAGTTCCCCACAGCGACGGGCCGCGCGAAGTTTTTCGCTGTGCCATTGCCGCAGCGATCGGAACTGGCCGCGAATCAAGTGCGGCTCATGACGCTACGCTCGGAAGGCCAGTTCAACAGCGTTGTCTATGACGAAGAAGACATTTATCGAGGCCAAGAGCGGCGCGATGTGATCCTCATGAACTGCGACGACATCCGCCGCCTGGGTTTGAAGGTTGACGACAAAGTGCAGGTTCGCAGCGAGTGTGGTCAGATGCGTTACATCCTCGTGCGTGAGTACGACGTCCGCGCGGGCAATGCAGTGATGTACTACCCCGAAGCCAACGTGCTCGTACCGCACGCCGTCGATCCGCTGTCAAAGACCCCGGCATTTAAGTCGGTGCTCGTGACGATCTTGAAGGAAGATGCAGCTTGAGCGTGTGTCCGAGTCGTCAACTTCATCAACAGTTTCCGGTGCGGATTGGTATTGGCTGCGACGAGCGCACTTGAACGACAGGTTTCAGGAATCACGGTGTTTCTGCTACGACCCTTAACACTGTGCGGCGTCTCATGGTCTTTCACCTCGTTCTTCAGGAGTTCGGCATGCGTTTGAGCAAGTGGTTTTCGCGAGTCGCGTTGGCATTAGCTTTGGCGGGGACAGTGGCCAGCGTCTCGGCGGCGGAATGGACGTCGTGGCGCGGCCCCAAACGTGACGGCATTGCTCCGGAGAAAGGTCTCCAGAAGGAATGGTCCGAGACAGGACCGCCGCTGGTGTGGAAGGCTGACGGCTATGGCAATGGCTATTCGTCGCTCGCGATCTCGCAAGGGATCATGGTGACGATGGGACAACGCAAGGGGGGCACCGCATTCGTCATTGGCATCAATCAAGCGGACGGCAAAGAAGTCTGGGCGACAGAGATTGGACGCGGCGAACCGAACTGCACTCCGACGATCGACGGAGGATTGGTCTACGCACTCGGGCGCGAAGGCGACCTCGTCTGCTGCAACTTGAAGACCGGCACGGTCGTATGGAGTAAGAACTACAAGAAGGATTTTGGCGGCTCGATGATGTCTGGTTGGGGCTACAGCGAATCCCCATTAATCGATGGCGACCGGCTGATCTGCACTCCTGGTTCCAACGACGCGATGATCGCAGCGCTCAATAAGAAGACTGGCGAAGTGATTTGGAAGTCGACGGTTCCGAACCTTGGTAGCAAAGGCAACGGCGGTGCGGCGTACTCATCCGTTGTCATCAGTCATGCCGGTGGAGTGAAGCAGTATGTGCAACTCGTCGGTAAGGGCATTGTGTCGGTCGCGGCGGACGATGGACGGTTTTTGTGGAACTACAACCGTATTGCGAATGGCACGGCCAACATTCCCACACCCATTGTGAAGGACAACTTTGTGTTCTGCTCGACGGGCTACGGCACTGGCACGGCACTGTTGGAGATCAAGAAGGACGGCACAGGACTGGTTGCGGAAGAAAAATACTTTCTCAATGCTGACCAGATGCAGAATCATCACGGCGGCATGGTGTTGATCGGTGACCATGTTTATTGCGGGCACGGTCACAACAACGGCTTCCCGTTGTGCATCGAGTGGAAGACCGGCAAGGTGGTGTGGGGCGGCAAGCAACGCGGTCCGGGCTCGGGATCGGCAGCGGTCTTGATGGCCGATGGCAATCTCTATTTCCGTTATGAAGACGGAAAGATGGCGCTCATCGAAGCCACGCCCAGCGAATACCGCCTGAAGGGTGCGTTCGAGTTGGCTTCCAAGAATGGCAAGAGTTGGCCGCATCCCGTGATCGTGGACGGGCTGATGTATATCCGCGACCACAACACGCTGCTGTGCTATGACGTGCGGGCCAAGTAAGGCTTGAAGTGTCAGCGAGACTGCGACAGCGGTCGTCGTTCTCCGGAATGGCGACCGCTTTGTTTTTGGTGCGCTGGCAGTCAGTCTCTTGGCGTTTGAGATGGTTTTGCTCGCGCCGTTCAGTAGGCCGCGACACCTGACTTTGGACTCCGTCACTTGTTATCGAGAGCACTCGTCATGGGGATGCGATTGTTGTTGATCGTCGGGCTTGTCGGTTTGGTGTTTGTGGCCGAACGCTCGCTTGTGGCTGCCGAGTCGCGGCCGAATGTGATCTACATCATGGCCGACGAATTGGGCTACTTCGAACCTGGCTTTAATGGGGGGCGGACGATTCAAACTCCGAACCTTGATCGCATGGCAGCAGAAGGTTTGCGGTTCAAGAATATCTTCGCCGGATCATCGGTTTGTGCGCCGACACGTTGTTGTCTCATGACGGGCAAGCACAGTGGGCATAGTTCGGTGCGCGTGAACGGCGGTGGCACGCCGCTGCGAGCCGACGAAGCAACGATCGCATCGCTGCTTAAGCCTTTGGGTTATGCGACAGGTGGATTCGGTAAGTGGGGTTGCGGTGGACGCGACTCAACGGGCGTGCCCGAGAAGCATGGGTTCGACGTCTTCTTTGGCTATTACGACCAAGTGCATGCCCACAGCTACTACCCGCCTTACTTGATCCGCAATAGCGAGGAAGTGCCGCTGGCTGGCAACGTCGGTACCAGCGGGCAGACGTACTCGCACTATCTCATTCACGATGCGGCGATGACGTTCATTCGCCAGCACGCTCGGCAGCCATTCTTGGCGTACCTGCCTTACACGCCTCCGCATGGCAACTTCAATATCCCCGACGATGACCCTGCTTGGGCGCTCTACAAAGATCGAGATTGGCCTGAGCCGGCGCGGCGTTATGCCGCGATGGTCAGCTTGGTTGATCGGCAAGTTGGCGAAGTGTTAACTCTGCTGAAAGAACTCGACATCGAGCAGAACACTCTGGTGATGTTTAGCGGAGACAACGGCGGAGCGGACTACTTCGTCTCGCCCGATCATCCGCGCGGAGTGCATTCGGCGAATAAGAATCCACAGACCGGCGTTGAGTATCGGGGTAGCAAGGGCACGCTTTACGAAGGCGGCTTGAGAGTTCCATTCATCGCGCGTTGGCCCGGAAAGATTCGGGCGGGCGGAGTCAGTGAGCATCTCGGGTATTTTCCCGATGTGTTGCCGACCATCGCGGAAGTGACAGGTGCGAAAGCTCCCGCTGAGATCGATGGGCTCTCGCTGGTGCCGACGTTGTTTGGTGAGAAGGTTGCGGGACGAGCACAGCTCGCACACGAATTCCTGTACTGGGAGATCAATGGTCATACGGCGATTCGCCAGGGCCGGTGGCGAGCGGTTCGACCGAAGAACTCGACGTGGGAGCTTTACGATCTGGAGTTAGATCCGAGTGAATCGCAGAACGTCGCGGCCGCTCATCCAGAGATCTTGAGCAAGCTGGAGACGCTCGCGACGAAGGCACATACGCCAGCCGTCGAGGGCACATTTTCTAAGACCGAGCGGCATGAACGTGATCGTCGCGCGAAGTTTGGTCAGCAAGACAATCCCCATGCTCCCGATCCTCTGACCGGTAAGAAGCCGACAGCCAACGTGGCCCGTCCCGTCGAGATGCCGACCAAGGGCTTGTTGTCGAACAAGGACTGGAAGCTCGTCCGGGTTAGTAGTGAGAACGTTGGTAATAACAAATACGCACGGCACGCCTTTGACGGTAACCCCGCGACGTTGTGGCATTCACGCTTCGCCGACACCGCCGCGCTGCCGCCGCATGAGTTAGTCATCGACCTCGGTACGGAGCGGACGATTCGTGGGTTTGTCTATCTTGGGCGGCAAGACAACGGTTGGAACGGCGCGATCAAGGATGTGGAGTTCGCAATTGGTTCATCGAGCGACACATTCGGCGAGCCGATCATCAAGACTCAACTAGCGAAGAAGAAGGCACCGCAAACGGTCGAGTGTCCGTCAGCGCGAGGGCGATACGTTTTGATGCGGGCTCGCTCTGAGCACGGTGGAGGTCAGTTCGCCAGTTGTGCTGAGTTCGGCGTGATCGGCGAGTGAGTGTTCGGCTGGCTGTGTCATAAGACTGAGTTGCGGTTGGGACAGAATGCATCGCGGTTCCTGTGTTGCGAGGTGCTCTTATGCCGCTGCCCCATCCCGAACTGCCGATGTCTAGCAACGAGTTTCTGCAGATGGAGCATCGGCTCGGTTGGAAGCACGAGTATGTCGACGGAGCGGCGCGGCTCACGCTGCAAGAGAGTGCGGTGGTTTCGTTTGAACTCGTGACAGTGGACGTCGTCGAAGTCGAGCGACCGGCAAGTTACCGACTGCGACTGATCGACGATGACGATCTTGGTGCTTTGATTCAGTTGTTCGAGCAAGCATTCGATGCGTCGCCTGATTTTACGGGCTGGCCCGAGCGCATCTTTCGACGTCATGCGCGTGACAGCATCGTATCGTTCTTTGGCGGTGAGACGAAACGCCGAGCGGGCGGTGCTGGCTATCGCGCGGCTTCGTTTGTGATCACCGACAAGTCCCAACTCATCGCCGCTGTCCTCACGCGGCAGGAATCGGATGGCCCGACGCTAGCGCCGATCATGGTGCATCCTGACCATCAGCGACGCGGACTGGCGACGCACTTGCTGCATGCGACTTTGAGTGCGCTGCGCGACGAATGTGTGCCGATGCTTCGGAGTCATTGCTACTTAGCCAACGCCGCGAGTCTGGCTTGGCATACTCACAACGGCTTCATCGAGATTCCCAATTCGGTCACCGCGAGACATCGTTGGGAGCACTATGAATGTCTCGCGCGGCATTACGCAGCCAGCGGACAAGCTGAACGCGAGCAGCACATGCTCGCCCAGGCCACTGAGTGGCAAGAACTTGCGGAGCGACTTGAAGTTGTAGAGCGAAGTGCGTGGGGCTTACGTACTCAAGGTCTGCTGGAGTCGCGTGATTTTCCCTTCGTGCCGCAGTGAGACGCGATGGTACGCCTTGCAGCCATTCTCAGTCGTACGTTCATTTCTGCTATAAGAGAGTCTGTCGTGCGAGATTCATTGGGAACCGCGCGGCAATGACTGCAGTGGATGGAAATTCTCGAAACAGGATGCGTGATGGAACCGTTAGAGGTTGGCAAATTGGCAGCGGCGGCGGCGGGTGACGTGCTGCGGAAATACTTTCGCAGTGGCTTGGAGATACGTGAGAAAGGCACCTGCGATCTGGTGTCTGACGCAGACATCGAAGCCGAACGCGTCATCGTCGATGTGATTCGACAGCACTTCCCCGAGCACAACGTTCTCGGTGAGGAAGGCACTCAACCGAAATCGCTGGATGGTCCGTTGTGGGTCATTGATCCTCTTGATGGAACCACAAGCTTCGCGCACGGCATTCCTCACTTCGCCACGTCGATTGGGTTCTTCGTCGATCGGCAACCAGTGGCGTCCGTCATTTGCAACCCGGTGCGTAACGACTGGTTCACGGCGGCACTCGGTCGCGGGTCGTACTGGAACGAGCAACGCGTGCGTGTGTCCGATGAACGCCATCTCAATCAAACGCTGATCGGGCTGGGCTTCTATTACGACAAAGACGTGCTCATGAATTCGACGCTGAGTGCCATTCGCGACTTGTTTCAGTTTGAGATTCATGGCATCCGCCGCATGGGTTCGGCGGCGCTAGACCTCGCGGCGGTTGGCTGCGGTATGTATGGCGCGTTCTTTGAATACATCCTCGCCAGTTGGGACTTCGCGGGCGGTATCTTGTTTGTGCAAGAAGCTGGAGGTCGCGTGACGAATTGCAAAGGCGAGCCGATCAAACTCGAACGCAGCAGCGTGCTTGCTACCAACGGCCATCTGCACCCAGCAGTTCTCGATGTGATTCTGAAGAATCACCCACCGGAGAACTCGGTGTAGGAATTCCGTCGCCACGCTTCAGGCCTCATTCGGCGTCCACAACATTCTTGGTTTTACTCTCTCTCACTCTCTCGCGATCAGCATGGCGAACGACGACGACAAGCGGCTGGGCAAGTACTTGCTGAAAGCCAAACTGGGACAGGGCGGGATGGGTACGGTCTATCTCGCGCTCGATACCCGCTTGAAGCGTGAGGTTGCGCTCAAAGTCTTACCGCGTGAGTTCAGCAAAGACTTGGATGCGGTCAAACGTTTCCTCAGAGAAGGCCAAGCGGCAGCGCGGCTCAATCATCCGAACGTCGTCGCGATCTACGACGTTGATCAGCAGCGCGGCCATACATTTCTGGTTATGGAACTCGTCAATGGTGGCTCCGCGCATGATCTCATCAAGCAAGGTTATCTCGCTTGGCCCGAGGCAACGCGGATCATCGCTGCGGCCTGTCGAGGTCTGGCGGCAGCGCATGCGGCGGGACTGATTCATCGGGACATCAAGCCTTCCAACGTTTTGTTGGCTCAGGACGGTGCGGTGAAGGTGTCGGACTTTGGGCTTGTGAAAGTGGTGGACGAGGACTCGCCGCGCAATCCTCTCACACGTTCAGGAGCGGTGCTTGGTACGCCTGACTTTATGAGTCCCGAGCAGTGTCAGGGCGAGAAACTTGATGAGCGAAGTGACGTCTATTCGCTGGGGGCGACGTACTTTGCCTTATTGACGCGGCGCGCGCCGTATGCTGAAGAGAAACCGTTGCAAACGATGTTTGCGCATTGCTCGAAGCCAGTGCCTGATCCGCGTTCGATCATTGCTGACTTGCCGGCAGCATGCGCTCAAATCGTCATGCGCGCGCTCGCTAAGAAACGCGCAGATCGTTTTGCAACGGTTACCGAGTTCGAAGAACGGTTGCAGCACTTGTTGGCGGATTCGCCGACAGCCGGTAGCTCGCCATTTGGTACTCTGACTCCCAGCACGCCGCGATCGAGTATCGGGGCCGGCTTGAGTGAAGCGCTTCATCGCGACATGCCGACGATGCCAGAACAGAACTTCAACTCGGTGGCTCCAGAACGAGTCACCGAACAGCCATTTGAGAGCGAGGCTCCACGCACGCTGACGAATGCGGATCGCTTGGCTGTCACCATGACGTATCTTCGAGCCGTACGCCGACAGCGTTGGTTCTGGGGTGTTGCGACCGTGAGCAGCGTGGCAATCGCCGGATTGGTGCTGGGAGTGATGGGCCCACGGCGTTGGTCGACAACTACCAGCCCCATTGGTCCGAGCACGAACGGGCAACATCAGGTGACGCCCGGCGTGAACTCGATGCCTGTGCTGCAAGGGCTCAAAAACGATGGGCAAGCTGCGGAGATGACGCTCGCCCGAGCTGGCGACACACAACGTTTTGAGGCACTCGTGCGCGCGGTCACCGCGTCGCCCGATGAGTCGTTGATCTATGTGGCGAAGCTCGATGGGCAAGTCAGTGCGCGCAGCGTTGAGACGCGAGAAGTCGTGCGCGAGTTCAAAGGTCCGACCGTGGCCACGCGCGCGGTGGCCACTGCGCCCAACGGCCAGTGGATCGCGGCGGGAAGCGATGACGGCACGATTTGGATTTGGAATGCGAAGTCGGCCGCCGTCATCGCGACGATCAAGGACAGCACGGCCGCCGTGAGTGCGTTGGCCTTTCGCTCGGACAGCCAACGTCTGGCTGTTGGCAGCTACGGAGACGCACGATTGTATGCGCTCAAATCCGATGGCTCTCCCGAGTTGTTGAAGCGGCTCGGCGACAGTTCGACGCAGCCGGTCTGTTACATGGTGATGGCGGTGAAGTTCTCTCCAGATAGCCAGCAGTTGGCCGTTACCAGTTGGGATTCGAAGCAGATCATTTTGTATGCGGCTCAAGACGGCGCCCTGATCGCGAATCAGAAGGGTTTGGCACATGAACCGTTTGCGATCGAGTTCTTATCAGGCGAGCGTTTGGTGGTTGGTTGCGGTGGCGGACAACTCGTGATTTGGGAGCAACCCGGACGCTCGACATTGTTGACGCCGCTTCCCCGAGCGACCTCTGGCGAACTCCGTGCGATGAGCATTCTGCCGGACGGTCGCACGCTCGTGACTGCAGGTGAGTGGGGTGGAGGCTTGCATTTGGTCGATCTTCGATCGGGTGGAGATATCGGTCACATCCGCAATGACACGTCTGCAAACTCCACTGCGATGGTCGTGCTTCCTAAGTCGAGAAAGCTTGTCCTGGCCGGTGGCTCGGACAGCGAACACAAAGGCTTCTTGCAGCTTTGGGACATTGTGCGTTGATTTAGGAAGACAGATCACAGTTGTCGCTTCGTAGAGCTTGTTGCTGGTGATGTCTTGGTCGGACTTCCGTTGTCTCAAGCGCGGATGAAGCATGTCTCAGACTCACTCATCTTGCTGGCCGCTGCGAATACGCAAGTAGCTATCGTAGCGCGCCCGAGAGATCAGTCCGCCCTGCACAGCTTGCTTCACGCAGCAGTTCGCTTCATGTGTGTGAGTGCAATCGGGGAAGGCGCAATACGCGACGAACGGACGAAACTCCACGAAGTAACCTTCCACCTCGGCGGGCAGCACGTCCCATAACTCCATTTGTCGAATGCCCGGCGTATCGACAACCCAACCGCCTGTCTTCAAGGGGATCAGTCGCGCAGTGCGTGTGGTATGTCGGCCTTTGGTATTCGAAGAACTGACTTCGCGGGTTTGCAGTCCCAGTCCCGGTTGTACCGCATTGAGGAGCGACGACTTGCCGACCCCGCTTTGCCCGGTGAACACCGACTGCCGATCGCGCAACAGTTCGCGCAACCGATCGATGCCTTCTCCGGTGGTCGCGCTGACCAGCACCGTCTGATAGCCAATCTGTCCATAGCGTCCGAGGATCGGCTGTAATTCCAGAGGGTCCATGAGGTCAGCTTTGTTAATGCAGATGACGACATCAGCACCGCCTTTGGTGGCGCTGATGACGAAGCGGTCAATCAAACTCAGCTTCAATGCGGGTTCGCCAACCGAGCCCACAATCACGACCTGATCGACATTAGCGACGATGATGTGTTCGAATCGCCGTGATCCACGCGCCAACGCCGTCTGTCGCGCTTCAACTCGCTGAATGTGTCCGCGTCCTTCTTCTTGTGGTTCGAACAACACCCAATCACCTGCAACAACCGCATTTCGTCCATCGCGCGACAAGGTGCGGATCAAACGTCGCACCGTGCATTCATAGATCTTGCCATCGATTCCCTGAACGACGGAGTTCAAGCCGATTGGTGTCAGCACTCGCCCGCGCTGACACTTCGATTCATCGACCTCGACGACAATTTGTCCGTCGTCGGTCTCGGTTGTCTCCGCAATCACGGTGCGTCGTCGCGTAAGGGAGCCTTTACCGGAAATCCGTTCAGACTGCGGCAGATCCTCAAGATGCGCCGCTTTCGCGGTGTCGTCGGCATCGAGATCAATCTGTCGGGTGATATCGTTATGCCGCGAGCGGTTGACGCGGTTTTTGCGAAAGTCGACCCGCAGCTTTTGCTTCTTGTCTTTACCCATGCAGTTCTTGCTCGCTTCCTCGTTCCGCCTACTCATCCTGCAGAGCGTCAAGCCTCGCCAACTAGGCGAGGCCCCGTGAGCAGTTGCGAGGACGCTTTACTTTAAACTCGACAAGAACTCGACCAGGTCGCGGACATCACTGTGCGACAACTTCTTAATCAAGTCCGCAGGCATCGAGCTTTGCCCCTTTGCGGTCTCTTCGATGTCGGCCTTCTTAATCGTTACCAGGTTGCCATCAGCCAGCATCAGTTTCAGTTGTTGCTCGCCACTTTCTTTCACGATGCCCGAGAACACTCGGCCTTCTGTCGTTTCGACAATCAGCGTCTCAAAGCCCTTCGCGATCTGCGCGTTCGGGACGACGAGCGACTCAAGCAAGTACTCGCGCGCTTTCTCCTTGGCAACTTTCGACAAGTCCGGGCCGACTGCGCCGCCGACTCCGGCCACTTGATGACATCGCACGCACGAGACTTCGCTGCGTGTTAAAAAAATCTCGCGACCACGCTCGGCATTGCCGCCCGCGAGTGCCACTCGATAGCTCGCGAGTGGATCGTCGGCCTTCAACGACTTCTCGAACGTCGCCACTTTGCTGAGCAACGAACGACGCTTCTTCGCGGCTTCGAGCACGTCCAATTGGATCTCTTTCGGCAAGTCGCCGGACAGCAAGCGGTCGAGCCATGTGCCGATGATGTTGCTCGCTTCAACATCTTTATGACCCGCGAGATCGGCGAGCGCAGCTTGCTTCTCGATGATGTCGCCGCCTTCGAGCGCGAGTTCCGCGAGCATCAATTGATCCGCCGGTTTGAGCTTCGCGAGCGAGCGTCGGCCTTCGATGCGGACGAGCGGTTCTTTGTCTTTCAACGCTTGCTCGGAGAGCGATGTTGCTTGAGCGGACTTCAAACCGACGAGCGCATTCAGCGCCGAGGCGCGCGCGTCTCCCGTTTGCTTTTCGTCTTTGAAGACATCCGCAAGCACGGGCTCAACTTCTTTGATGCCGTACTTCGCAGCGACTTCTCCCGCCGTCTTGCGCACGGCATCGCTGCCCGTGAAGAGACCGCCGAGCACCGTTCGGACCGCATCAGCAACCGACTTCGCATCGCGCTTCTCGATCGGTCGCCAATCGCCGAGCACTCGATCAAGCGGCGGCGGCGAGTCCCATTGCTTCAACTCTTCGAGCGCCTCGATGCGGACTTTGTCAGGAGCTTGAGCATCCGCCGCGATCCGCGCGACTCGCTTCGCGGCGGCTTCGTCGCCACTGCGGAAGTTCGCGCTGAGGACTCGTCGCAGCAGCGCGTCTTGCACTTCGGGAGACGCGCTGAGCTTGCGGTCTCCGAGCGCCGCGAGTTGCGGCATCGCGGCCTCAATCGGCAGATCATGAATCGCGCGAGCGGCTTCGAGCACGATGCGCGGATCGGTGTCGTTCAGAAAGCGAGCGATTTCGGGGTCGCGCAGATGTCGCAAAGCAAGCACGCCGCCGAGTCGCACTGCCGCACTGGGATGCGAAGAGAGTGACGTAGCCCACTCGTTCCCAGGCTCTGCCTGGGAACGCAAGGGAGAGAGGCTCTGCCTCGAGTCCGTAGACGATGCGGCATCCGGTTGGACGCGAGGCTGAGCCGCGCCCGCTTGCGTTCCGACGCGGAGGCTCGGAACGAGTGATGCCGAGCGAAAGGCGACATCGAAGGCCGCGCGGTCGAGCGTTCTCGCCAGTGCTACCGCGAGCGAGTGTCGCAGCACCGGATCGGCACTCTTCTCCAATTGAGTTGCATCACCCACCAGAGCATCAATCAACGCGCGAGCTGTCGCGTCATTGCCGGTCGATCTCGGAGGCGTCAGTCGCCCAATGGCCTGCGCGGCGAAGGCTCGCACACGCGGTGAGTCGTCCTTCAATAGCTTCAGCAACGGTGCTTCTGCGGCCTTAAGTCCGATCGCCAGATTGTCGCTGCTGTCTCCCAATGTCCGCGCGGCTTGCGCTCGAATCTCGGCATCAGGATCGGACAGCAAGCCGATCAGCGTTGCTTTTGCGGCGGCGATCATCGGAGCAACGTTGTCAGCAACGATGTCCTTTCGCGCCAGAATTCCTAACCCCCAAATCGCATGCAGCCGTGCTTTGAGTGGCAAGTTTGCTGAGGTCGCAGCGGCGCTGAGCGGCTTCTCCAGTCCGCGTTCCGCCAAAGCGATCTGAGCTTCCAATCGAACGCGTCGATCCGCATGACTCAGCAGTTGCGCCATCTCTTCGGGAGATCGCTTCCATGCACCTTCGCGCATGATCTTCGCTGCATCAGCGATCGCGGGGTTCTTCGCGGCTTCCGTATGCGTGAAGCGATAGAGCCGACCTTTGCCTTCGCCATTCCATCCGTTGACCCAATCGCTCACATACATGCTGCCGTCGAATCCGAAGTCGACGTCGGTCGCGAGAATGTTCTGCAAGAAGTGATGCGAGTCGACGAGTTCGAATGACGCCCCTTTCGGCTTCACCGCAAAGGACCGCACGCCGCTGCCGCCGGGGCCGCCTCGGAAGTCCGCGAGGAAGAAGTGATCGGCATACCGATCGGGCAAACCGACGCCCGGATAATGCACGAGCCCCGACGGACCGTCTGCGAGATTCACGATCGGCGGCACGATGTAAGCCGCTTGCCCGTCATGAGCCGGGTGCCACAACTTCTCGCGATTCCATGGACCGCGATCGGGCAAGTATTGGTAGTACATGCGCCAGCCGATGTCGGCCCCCTCGACGATGTAAGTCCAGCGCGCCTTGTCGCCCGAGTCCGAGTTGTTGTCGCAAGTAAAGAGGTTGCCGTAGTCGTCGAAGGCCAGCTCTTGCGGGTTCCTCAAACCGATCGCAATGAGTTCGAGTTCGCTGCCATCTAAATTACACCGAAAGACGCCGCCGCATTCGGGATGCTCGAAGTGCTTGCCTTCGAACTGAATGTTGAAGCCGCGATCGGCCATGCTGAAGTAGACGCGACCGTCGGGCCCGAGCGTCAGTCCGTGCAAGTCATGCCCGCGAAACGCCACGCGCACGCCATAGCCGTGATGCAGAGCCTTCCGCTCATCCGCGACGCCATCGCCGTTCGCATCTTTGAGCGACCACAACTTCGGGATGCAGGTATAGAGCACCGTCCCGCGCCGCGCGAGCAGTCCTGCTCCCGTGCCATCGACGATCTCATTGAAGCCATCGGCGAAGACCGTCGCTTGATCGGCCTTCCCGTCGCCGTCTTGATCAGCGAGCAACCGAATGCGGTCATGCTCTTTGCCGTACTGCTCGACGCGCTCCTTCATGTGCTTATTGAAGAACGCGAGCCGGTCCTCAACCGTCCGCGCTTGTAGGTCGTCATGCAGCCAATGCATGTTGTCGCGGTTGTCGGTAACTCCGCCTTTGCCCTGCCGAAAGGTCTCGGCGACGAAGACTCGGCCCTGCTCGTCGAGACAAAACGCAACGGGGTTCGCGAGCATCGGCTCCGCCGCAAAGAGACTGACCGAAACGCCTTCGGGCAGCCTAAAACCTGTCATCGCACGCTCGGCTTCTTCAGAAGCCGGAGCGATCTTTGGGGTGTAGGCGTTCTTTTCTTGAGCAATCGTCGAGGCAACGAAAACTGAACCGGAAGCGATGCCGACCAGTGCTAGCAGTATCCAAGTGGGACGCAGCATGAGGCGAGTTCCTAAGGCGGGAGTGTCGGTGTTTTGTTCCACGCTGAGAGTGTGGAGTTGAGCGTTCAAATTTCAATTTTGAACACTCGGTCTCTGTTGGCCCTGCCTGTTTCCAGCAACGGCCGCTTAAAAACTTTTTGAGATTGTGTGCGACTAGCGAGCGGCTTGCGTTCCTAAACCTGTCTGACAGCCGGCATGACTCTGATTGAGAGGACTAGCGAGCCGACTATCACTGCTTTGCAACACACTTCGCTACTTTGAAGGAACCGTGCCATGAATGCTCGCCGTAACCTTGCTGTGATTCGTTATTCGCAACACGACGATGACCATGCTCTGACTGTGCAACGGCTGATTCGTACCGCCATTACCAACGGCCGCAACGTCGCTCTGCTTTGCGAAACGCCAATCGTGAATCGAATGCAGCGGATGATTCTAGCAAGCTTAGCGGCGGCAGAGTTTCCTGGTCGTTTTGCGGTTGTTACCTCTGAGCCTCTCCAGTTTTCCGACGCGATGCCATTCGCATTAAGTGACAATTTGCAGGTCTTCACGACAGAAGAGGCTGCATTCGAGTGGCTCGATCCCAACCCAGAGGACGCGGATGGTACGGTATTGGAACTTGAGCATGCTCGCTCGTGATGTGCTGGTAACCAACACTCGCTGCCATCAGCGAGCACGCAGAGTTTCCAAAGTTGTTTGCAGATCCGTCGGCAGCGGAGCCGTAAAACCCATCGGGACATTCGAGATGGGGTGCGCAATGCTCAGTGATGAGGCGTGCAAAGCGTGGCGTCGCAGCGGCAACGAAGGATCAAAGAATGGCGACTCGGCAGGTTCCTCATCGCCTTCGTCATCGGGATCGCGCCGTGCCTGACCGAGGCAGGCGGGCGGGACATCTGGAGTAAAGAGCGGTGTACCGTCTTTGATCTCGCCGTAAGCGCCGTAGAACTCGTCGGCTAACAACGGATGCCCGATTTCCGCGAAGTGAATGCGGATCTGATGATGCCGTCCGGTCAACGGCAAGGCTTCGACGAACGAGTACTCCGCGAATCGTTCGAGTACGCGATAAGAGGTCGTCGCCGAGCGGGCGTCGCGAGCACATGGTTTGGCACACATGAGGCTCGAATAGATATTCGGGATTAAGCCGATCGGCAGATCAATACGGCCTTCATCATGTGCGATACGACCATGAATGATGGCGCGATAGCTCTTGCTCACTCGTTTGAATTCGAACTGTGATGTCAGCACGCGGTGCGCGATGTGCTCCTTCGGCACGACCATGACGCCGCTGGTCTGGCGATCGATGCGATGCACGATTCCCGGACGCAGCAAACCAGGGGCTTTCGTTTGCTGGTCGAGATGTAACTGAATCGCATTCATCAGAGTCTGCGTCTGAAACTTTCCGCCTGGATGTGCCATTTGGCCGGGCGGCTTATTGACAACCAGCATCCATGCATCTTCGTACAGAACTTCGAGTGGCAACGGGTCCGCATCAGCACAGCGATCAGGAGGGCTGATGAGTCGCACGCGCACGCAATCGTTGGTCTTAATGCGAGTCATGCAGTCCGCTGGCCAGTCGTTGACCCAGACGCACCCCGCCCTCAGCAACCGATGAATCTGGAACGGCGTGTAACTTCGCAAATGCCGCTCTAGGAACGAGTCCACACGCTTACCGCGAAAGAAGTTTTCGACAAAGAACTCGACGATCGGCGCGCCAGACATTGAGGCTCGATGGATAGAAGGCATGAATCGACAGTCGGTATGAGGAGCGAAGTCTATTGAGGCTCCATCTCATCGCCAGTGCCTTGACCCGCGCGCAGAGCAAACCAAACTCCACCGCCATTTGCGAATCGTTGCGACTCGAATGGATCCGCGAATGCCATCCAGGCCACGCGACAGGCTTAGTCAACCGCAGCGCCACTTTATCCTTATCCCCGGCTCATTCATGCTGCCTTTGCGACTTTCGATTGCTACACGTCATCTCAATCTACCACTGAATCAAGCACTGCGGGCGGTCGCGGAAGCTGGCGCTCGTGCTGTGCAATTGGATGTCCGTAACGAACTCAAACCACATGAACTCGGCGAGTCGGCGCGATCAGATTTTCTTCATCAGATTAGTGAGCAGTTGCTAAACATCTCGGCGTTCGAGTTCCCGACACGCCGCTCGTTCTATGATCAAGACGCTCTTGATGGACGAGTTTCCGCGCTTAAGGCAGCGTTGGATTTTGCGTTTCTCATGAAAGTGAAGACTGTCGTTGGAAGATTGGGACGCATTCCAGAAGATCCGCAATCAGTCAACTTCCAGTTACTCGTGCAGGTTCTCAACGACATTGCTCGCCATTCGAACCGCTGTGGAGTGACCTTTGCCGTGACACCCACCGCTGACTCACCCGAGACCGTGAGGCAATTGTTCGAACAAGTGGTTGAAGGACCAATTGGACTCAACTTGGACGTCGGTGGACTGTCGATGCAGGGGCAAAACCCCGTTGAGATGTATCGAACCCACTTCGACCGGGTGCTCGCCGTGCAAGTCCGCGATGGGTTGCGCGACATCGACGGGCAGGGCCAAGAGGTGCCGCTGGGACGTGGCGAGGTTCAATGGGATGAATTGCTCGCCTTGCTGCACGAAGGTGGATATCGCCACTGGCTGACGATTAGTCGTTCCGCCGGAAATGACAAACTGGGCGACTCTCTGCGAGCCATGCGATTCCTGCATTCCGTCGCACTGGGCCAATAGATACTCATGAGCGTTTCAGAGATGTGTAGGCGAGTCTTGGCGGCTTATCGGCTCATTGGAAACACATGCAGCACGACTGTATCTGTTCCCAGTTTGGAAAATTTGGGCACTTTGAAATGTGTGCTCTACACAATTCGACGGGTTATTAACTCAAGCCTACGGGATATCAAAATCGCGACTGATTCAGTGATAACTAGTAGAGTTTCCTACGGATACATGTCCCCGGCGAATTCGCCGTCTCCTTATGTTTGCCTACGGAACCCATCCCGGTAGTGCTGCCGCCTGTTTTATCCAACCTGCCATCTGAGCCTCGTCGAATTGGTCGTCTTCATAAATGTCAATCCATCGCGCGTCTTTACTACGATCCGTGCCACCAGGTGGGATCGGGTGTAGTGATAAGCCCTCGAAGAAGGTGACCTTGACGTAGCGAGTTAGGACGTGAAACGACACAAACCATCCCTGACCCTCGATGCCGTAAAATGGAGAATTCCATCTCACCGCTTTGCGCACGTGAGGCACGTTACTCACGATGATCGCGTCGAGACGTTTTCCGAGGGCACTTTTCCAGCCGGGCATTGCGGCAATATAGGCCTGAACTGGTTCGTCGCCGTCCGCTTTGGCGATTTGCGGATTACCTCCAGAGAGCAGGACAACGGCGGGCTTGGGATTCTCTTGTTGGTCAATTGGCTTGGATGGAGCGGTATCAAACTGATTCCTGCTACCCGACTTCGGTGGAGATCCTCGTTTGGTAGCCACGCTAGCCGTTTCGCTTGAGCGTGCTGTGCTCTTGGTCGTTGACTTCGAGGTTAAAGGCTTCTTTGTGGAATCAGCGTGTGCCGTTTTTTTTTCTTTATGGCTCATTGTGAAATTCTTTGTGATTCACTGATGACGAAACTGTTCGACGCACATATCCCGGGGCCGAGATTAGAGACTGTTTTGATCAATCTCTAATACGGATTGCAGAAATCAGTTGCGCTGAATGTGAGCCGCCGGCACTAGCTGCGGGCCTTGGTTTTCTCGCCCGACGCTAGCGCGTTCGGCTCAGTCGGAGCGCAGGTATTTCCCGCGATCCGTATAAGTCTCATCACTCTATGTGCAGATTTAGAAATGATATTTACCGCTGAGGGCTGGTGTGACGTGGCTCTTCCAGATGATCAAACGAGAACTTTCGCCAGAAGATATTGCGGTCTTGTTGACGCGTTTGATCGGCGAATGGGCGTAGAGCGCCGCTCGGCATCCCTGCGGGATCTGGATAGCCGTGCATACCAACGTAAGGCAACGGGTCGACGGTCTGGCCGTAGATCGTGTTGAGATCCGCGTCTTTATCCCAGCCGACGTTATGCAGGATAAAGTCGCGTTTCCAACCTTTCGGTAAGTCGACAGAGACCTTGAAACGCAATTGCAACTCATCGCCTGCGCCGAGCGTGACTTGGCGGTTGTCCTGAGTAGCAACCAAACCCGTCACCCGACCGTAAGCGGTGAGCCGACCATCCAAGGGCGGCCACGAAGTTAGTGGCGCAAGTTGCGAGTAGTCATAATGTTCGGGACCAAATTGTGGATGCGGGCTCATCTTCGAGAAGCCTCGATAACGCAAGTCGGCGGCAACCAGTGGCATCTCGGTTTGGTGAATTTCCGCTGCAGCTTCGTCGACCGTGAAGAAGATCTGATCCCAATACAGCTCCATCGTCGTCGCGATGCGGATTCGATAGTCGTTTGTCAGGAATACATCCGAGAGATCGACGACGATCGTTTTTGTCTTTCCGCCGGGGAAGCCCATGAAGGGACTGGCTTGCTGCCAATCGCCTTGCGCATCCGGCACCCAAATCGACGGTGGCTGAGTTGGCTCAAGATCTGGCCGCTGCGAGATCGCGATATTGAGCGATGTATCAGTCGGCTTCATCCATCCAGTCAAGAACAGCTTGATCTGCTTCGCGTTCTTGAGATCACCAAGTGACAGTTCGACATGATGCGGCTCGGTTAGACCTTGCTTGATGCGACGATCGAAGGCACGCAAAAATTGGTCGTCGCGCTTCGCAATCAACGGCAGCACATCGCGACCGCGTTGGTCGACCGCCGCAAGTGGAGTTTTGGGGGCATTAACGGTGTGCACTTTGAACTCAGAAAGACTCGCCGGGCCGACCTTTTCGTTCGAGAAGACTTCGACTTCCGCCGGATGATCAATCGCGAGCAATCGTACCGAGTCGATGTAACCAATTTCCCATAATTCTTCGGTCAGGCTCAGGACGTACTCGTCGTTCTTTGGCTGGAGTCGATCGCCGTCGATCTTGAGGTACTCCCAATCGCGTGTTGGGGCGACGACTCCTTCAGCGAACTGCAGTCCGACCGGCGCGGCCCACAAACAGTCGGTGAAGAACGCCATTTTCTTGCCGTCCCACGCGTAGAGATACGGGCACGATCCTTTGAGTTTTTGCTGCATGCCGATCGTCTGACCGGGTCTTGGCTCGATGAAGTTTTCGGGCACGCCGTTCGTCCAGAGGACCCGTAGTGCATCCGCTTGCTGATGCTGACCGAGTCCGAAGTGAGTCCACTGCCGAGTGACGACTTGCGGGACGTAAGACGGACCGGCCTTCAGTTCGACCAAACTGCCGATGCCCAGAATGTTGACGCGTTCGTTCGGTCGTTGAGCTTCCTTGGCGTCTTCGGCGCGAATCGGCAGACGTAGCGACTTGTGGGTGTTGCCCCCTTCGTTGACGAGGAACGCGATGCCCGCCTTCTTTAATGCGACGATATCCAGATCACCGTCACCATCGACGTCTTCAATGTCTACCGCAGTGAAGTCGCCATCGAAGCCGATGCTCATCGACTCTTGCCGCGTGAATTGTCCGTCAGGACCTCCGCGATAATTCTGCAAGTCGATGCCCGGACGCAGTATGAGCACGTCGCGCAGGCCATCATTGTCGTAGTCCCATTCCAGCACTTTGCAGTGCGGCGCGTCGGCGATTGAGCGTTGTCCGACGATATGCGTTACTCCGCTATCGGGGTTGGTCGTGCGGACATAGTCGACGGACTTCGCACCACCGAGCACGAGATCCCAACTGAAGTTGGAGTCAGCGTCGATCAACGCCATGCTCGTCGCGCCTTTGAATTGGGCAACATCGTCCGTAAATGGTTGCCAGCGAAACTGACTGTGCAGCACGTTCTCTAGGACGCCAGCACCATTCTCGCTGAGGCAGACTACATCGATCGAAACGTTGCGATTCCAGTCGACAGCGATCATCTGCTGAATGCCGAGATCGGCTGGAGGCAACGCCGAGTAAGCGGTCGCGTTTCCGAAGGTGAAGTCGTCGCGGTTGATCCACAGCGTGAGGCCATTTTTCGCCGAGACCACAAGGTCGAGGTCGCCGTCGTGATCGAAGTCGACCGGCAAGACGGTCAGCACATCTTTGATCGCGCCGAAAACCTCTGATTGCGGCATCAGAGTCAGAACTCGAGTGCCGTCCTTGCTCGGTCCATTCTTCCAAACTTGCAAACCGCTTGCGCCCCATGTGACGACATCGAGCGATGAGTCCGCGACCTCACCACCCTCGGGGGTCTTGAAGTTCGTGAGCGTATTGCGGTCACGATCCATATCGAGGAACGCTGCGCCGCGTGTGCCCAGAGCCAGTGACTGAACTGCGATTTCAGTCCATTGGTTATTCGCGTTCGGACCAAACACCGTGAGGCCGCTTGCTTGCACAACGCAGAGATCGATTTTGCCATCGAGGTTAAAATCGCATAGTCGCAGGTCACGAGCATCCTTGAGGCCATCACCCGGCAGCATCATCTCTTGGCTGACGAGTTTCACCGAGATCGGCTCTGATTGAGGTATCTCGGCCTTCTTGTTCGCCGAGTAGTACGCCGCGCTAAAGTCATAGGCGACAAATTCCAGTAGATGTTTTGAGACGCGCTTCTCATCCAACTGTCGAGCCACTTCGGGACGCAGTACGTTGACCAAGATCGCGACGTTCGCACGGATCGGCCCCCAATCTTTGTCGTCTTTGGCTGCAGTGATCGCCGTGAGGGTCTTGTCGATGTGCTCATTGAGGTCGATGCGTACGAACTTTTTGACCTTCTCCACAAATGGAGCGAGCACCGGCTTGGCGTTTTGCAGGGTCTCGGCCAGCGTCGGATCGGCGTCGCGAGCTTGTTGCTGAGCAAACTCAGTCATCAGATACATGTTCTGAGGCGCGAGGTCATACGCTTTCTTCAAGTAGGGCTTGCCTCGATCAACGAGTCCGCCGTCGCTCGCATCTTTGGTGACGGAATACAACTCGAATGCGATGGCTGGATCCTGCGGCGCCGCTTGAACCGCAAGTTCCAACTCAGTGACCGCTCGGGGCAATTCATTGACGAGTTTCGCGAATCTTGCCGCAAGCACGCGCGAGTCTTTGCTGCCGGGGAATCGATCGAGCAGCTTAAGCACTGCTTCCTCTGCATTCTGAATGAGACGCAATTGGTCCTTCTCATCAGCGTCTTGCTTGCGGTTCTCGACTTGAGCGGCCAGCAAGCGATTAACGGTCAGATTTTGAAACGCGAACTGCTCGGACGGGACCGCTTCCGACAACCGCAACAGCAGGGCATCGGCTTTGGCGTAATTGAGGTTTTCCAAATGAGCAATCGCGAGGTTGCGCAATTCTGCGATCTCGATGGAAGAGGTGACCTGTGGTGGTTCGTGCTTAACACGCGTCATCCACAGCGAGAGTCCGAGCAAGGCCACCGCAACGGCCATCATCAAAAAGACCAAACGCCGAGCGTTCGAGCGTTTCGGAGCGTTGGTGTCTTCCATCAGCGAAGTCCTTCGGTGAGCCCGTTTCTCGACGGGGCTAATCGAGCATTGTTGACGTTGAGCTGGCCGGTTTATCGCATCCGCAGGCATGTATCCGCGAGGGACTTCAGCATCCAACAAACAAGCTCGGTATGCGAGGGATCAACACCAAGGCAAACACGTGAGCCGGCTTTGCGACGAAAGCAGCGTTTGCCACGAGCGAAATGGAACGAGCCGCCTCAATCCGAGGCGGCTCGTTAGATGGGATGAGAGAACGTCTCGAACGACGCCGAATCGAAGTTCCTCGATCGTCGTCGCGAGAACTCTGCCCAACTTAGAATCTCATGCCACCGCGGACGATGAAGCCGTCGTTGATGTCGAATTCAGGAGCAGTTCGAAAGCGCGCTTTGCGATCAAAGACCCAACCGCCTTCGATGAATGACGTCACTCCATTTTGCTCGCTTCGAAGCCCGAGCATGACACGCCAATCTTTGATCTCAATTTGATCGTGTCCAGCACCGACGCTGACTTCGTAAGCTTCGACGTGATACTCGCCAGCCACATAAAGCCACGTCGGAACGCCCCACGGTGTACCTAAGAACGCACTGATTTGCGGGTTCGGGAAGACAGCTCGGAACTCCCAGCGATCATCTGGTGTGAAAACGATACCCGCCCATGGAACGATCTTATCATTGAGTCGATCCCAGTACTGAACTCCGAGTACCCACATCCATTGAGGAGCTGTCCGGACAAACATCGCACCGCGTCCATCCCACATCATCGCATTGGACTTGGGGCTACGGTCGAAGTCAGAGCCGACTGTTGGTGTGAAACCCAGTTCCATCGTGAAAGGCCCCACCGAGGGCGTCGTCAACGAGACATCAAGCCCCGCGCGGTAAATGTCTCCAGGCAGGTCTGGTGCGAGGGGACCGCCCCATCCTCGATATCCGAATTGCGGAGCGAGTGACCAGATCCAATGGTTCGGCAGGGGCGCTGTGTAACGAAACTCACCATTAAACTCGAAGACACTGAAGTCACCGAGTGGGGCGCCGGCGATCGTCTCGGCTTCCGATCCAAAAATGTTTCCAACATCAAACTTGAGTTGCCATCCGTAACGAAACGGTTGCGGCCCTACAGCACCGAACTGAGTTGGTCCGCCACCTTGCTGAGCCCAGGGATCGGTCATCGGAAAAGTCGGGACTTGCGGCATCAGCATCGGCTGCGGACTCAGCGGCTGCGGAGATCCGAGGATCGGTCCAGACGGACTTGCACCCGCCAGCGGCTTTTCGTCGTACGGAGGCACGATCGTGGTCGTTGCATTCTGGCCGCGAAAAATCGTTTGCTGATCGCCGAGATCGATCGTCACAAAGTCCGCGACGAGTTGCTCATCACGATCAGAGAATGATTCCCTAAGGAATCGCAATAAGGCCGCTTGCTGCCGTCCTTGCTCTGCATTTTGAGGCAAGGGGTCGTGTGCCGATCCGACATTGGGGATGGCCATCACCACGGCCATCAGTAGGCCGGGCAACCAACGGGGAATCAAAACCATGTTGAGCATCCTTGCTCGCGGGAAGAGTCAGAGATCCCTGCGAAGCCGGCTCAGAGTGCGGGATGAGTCGAATTCGCGACGGTCGTAGTTTTTGTGAAAGATGCAATGTGGGTCAACGTGACTTTCAGAGCCTGGGCAAGCTGGCAGACAGACGGATGCCCAGGGATTCGCGGCCGGAGTGTGCCGTCGTACTGCTCAAAAAAAGACCTGCTGAGTTCAGCGAACTCAGCAGGTCTTCAGATCTTTCTTGAACACGGCTTCAGAATCAGACGCCTTACAATAGTTCACGCATCGGAATGCGATTCTCGATCAGATACTGCGGCCGTCCTGTTGGGTCGGCGATGGTCGTGGTTTCCGGATTGATACCAAGGTTGTGGTAGGCCGTGGCGACGATCTCTTGCATATGGACCGGACGATCCTTCGGAATCTCACCGAGCCGATTCGTGCTGCCGACGACTTGGCCGGTTCGCATCCCGCCACCCGCCATCAAGCAACAACTGACTTGCGGCCAGTGATCGCGCCCAGCTCCAGGATTGACGCGCGGTGTGCGACCGAACTCACCCCAAACAAGCACGGTGACGTCATCAAGCATGCCTCGCTCTTCGAGATCTTGCACCAGCGCCGTCACACCTTGATCGAGCTTGGTGCCGTGATCGCGAACAAGTGCAAAGTTCTGACCGTGGCTGTCCCAACGGCCGTACGACAGCGTCACACTGCGAACTCCGACTTCGACCAGTCGTCGAGCAATTAAGATGTGCTCGTTGACCGTTGGTGCCCCGTCGTATTGATATTGATAAGGCTTGCCGTCCCCATAGCGCGCGACCGTACGCGGGTCTTCTTTGCTAAGGTCCAGTGCATCAAGTAGTCGGCTCGAAGTGAGCACTCCAAACGCCGCCTGATTAAAGGCATCCATTCCGGCGATCATGCCCGTTGCATCGGCGTCGCGGCGCAGCCCATCAAGACTTGTCATCAACGACCGCCGGTCCTGCAATCGATCGAGCGTCACACCATTGAGTCGCAGATTCGAAAGCCCATCTGCGTCCGGTTTGAATGGGGCATAAGCTGCTCCCAGGAAGCCCGCAGCACCGGGCTCAGACCAGGGGACATGTGAAGTGCGATCGGCGAGTGCGACCGATGGTGGAATGCTGGGGCTAACCGGCCCCAGCAGCTTGGAAAGCGTTGCTCCGATTGCCGGGCGGCCACCGATCGCGATCGCGTCGCGTCGATCCCAACCACTTAAGCACTGATAGGCGTCATGCGCTCCTGAGCAGCCCACAACTGACCGGACAAAAACAAACTTGTCCGACATTGCTGCAATTTTGGGGAAGCACTCACCGATCTCGATACCAGGCACATTGGTCGAAATGGGACTGAATTCACCGCGTATCTCGCGCGGGGCGTCGGTTTTTATTTCCCACATATCCTGATGCGGGGGGCCGCCGCCTAAGAAGATGTTAATGAGAGCTTTATGCTGATTTTTGCGAGGGCTCGCTGATTCGGCACGCAACATCTCTGGCAGTCCCAGGCAGGCCGTTCCAGCCATCGTGAACCCACCAATCGTGAGGAAACTGCGCCGCGACACTCCATCGCAAAACTTGCCTTGCTGAGGGCCAAAGAGCGTGAGCATGTCGGTCTCCTAAGAAATTCCCGGTTCGACGACGAGCAATTCGCCTCGTTGATCCAAATCACAAAGCCAGCATCGGCTCTCGAATATGCCTGAGTTGATGCGAGGCTAGCCCGACAGTGCGAGCAGGTCAACAGGCTGCCCTACCACCCGAATGATTATGACGAATTCGAACTACGAGCGTCGCGTTATGAACTGAGAGTTGATGTATTTTGCCTAGAATTCGCAATCTGCAAACTTTCATTCGCTCTGCAATGATTACAGAATGCAAAGCACGACAATTGCGCAAGATCGGAGTTTTGAGAAGAATGCGATTCTTGGGTATGTCGTTAGCACTGAACTTCGCAGCACGAATGCACGTCATGTGCGCGATTCTCCTCTTTGTTTCCGTCATTCGGAAAGGACACAGCATGAAGCATCTTGTTTTGACTGCGGCCGCATTCGCCCTCTTCTCGGGTGTTGCTCAGGCCGACCACTGCAACAAGGGTTGCGAGCACACCTGCGCGCCTTGTGCCGCACCCGCTCCCTGCCCGGCACCCGCACCAGCCTGCGAGTGGAAAGAAGTCGAACGCACGGTGATGGTCCCCGTCTGGGAGACGGAAAAACGTAAGATCTGCACGACTGAGTACAAGCACGAGACTCGCGAACGACAAGTCACCGTGCAGGAGCGAGTTCGCCAAGAAGAGAAAAAGACTCGTGAAGTGACCGTCATCGAACGTCAACTGAAGTCACGCGAGGAAAAATACACAGTTCAAGTGCCGGTTTGGAAAGAAGTTGAGCACAAGTATGAAGTCAAAGTGCCGACGACTGAGACCAAGAAAGGCAAGCGATCCGTTCAAGAGCAAGTTTGGAAAGAAGTTGACCAGTCATATACGGTCAATGTTGCTCATACCGAGACCCGCAAAGACAAGGTCACTGTTCTTCGTCCTGTCCAAGTTGAGAAGTCTCGCAAGGTCTGCGAAGACCAAGGTCACTGGGAAGATCGCCCAGTTGCCGTGAATCCTTGTGCGACGAGCTGTAATTCATGCAACACGGGTTGCAATAGCTGTCAAACGGCTTGCAACAGTTGCGCCCCGGCTCCGGCTTGTACCCAAAAAGTGTGGGTGCCGAAGATCGTCGAGAAGACAGTGCCTTATACCGTGACTGAGTGTAAACCATTCGAAGAAGAGCGGTCTTATCAAGTCACTGTCTGCAAGCCCGAGACACACACTCGCAAGGTCAAGGTCTGCGATTGGGTCAGCAAGGAAGTCGAGTACGAGTATCAAGTCTGCGGTTGGAAGACCGAAGTGCGGACCTGCAAGCAAAAAGTTTGCGAGTTCAAAACAGAAGAGAAGACACGGACAGTCAACTACTGCGAATGCACCCCGGTCAAGAAGATCGAAGAATACACTGTTTGCAATTGGGTCTGTGTTCCGAAGACCCACACCGTGAAGGAGAGCGTTTGCGTTCCTGTTACGGTTGAGAAAGAGATCGATGTGAAGGTTTGCAAGATGGTCGCGCAGACCGTCAAAGAGAAGGTTCAGAGTTGCAGCCCGTGCCATTCGACCTGCAAGCCGGTTTGTGCCCCCGCTCCGACCTGCTGTAAGCCTGCTTGCCGCCCGGCCTGCGCTCCGACTCCCAAGCCGGCTTGCTCCGGTTGCAACTCTTGCGGTTCAAGTTGCGCCAGCAACGGTGGTCTATTGAGCGGATTGTTCGCGGTTCTCAACTAACTCCGCACTGCCGATCGTGAGATTTGAACATCAAAGAAGCTCGCAGCGAATTTCGTTGCGAGCTTTTTCGCTTGTAGGTCGACCGATGTAGAAGCCATTACATCAGGTCTTCTCAAAGATCGAACCCCGCCTCGCGAAGCTTGTCGCGCGTGATGGTGCCGCAATGCAGAGCCGACGCGATCAAGGCTCCGTCAAGTTCTGCAGACGCAATCGCCTTGAGATCGCTGGCATCTCGAACTCCGCCTCCCGTAATGATCGAGCAGTGTTCGGCGAACGAGCGGATCTGACGACAAAGCGGCAGCGTGCTCAGTCCCGCACCCATGCCAACGGTTGCCAAGTCAAGCACGATGAGTTCACGAATTCCGGCTTCGATCACTGCGGCGGCGATATCGACAGGATCTGTGCTGGTCATATCGCGAAAGCCACGCACGGCTTCGCCATTCTTTAAATCGAGGCTGAAGACAATTCGTTCGGTATCAAGGCGTCGCACCAGTAGTTCGAGGGACGCCAATAGTGGCCATGTTTCTAATCCGACAATCACCTTCGCCGCGCCTGCAGCGAGCGCTGCCTCAGCGGTTGAAGGTTCACGCAATCCGCAATCGACAAGTAATCGGAATCCGGCATCGCTCAATTGCTCGTAGATCTCTAGGTTCGCCGAGTCCGACAAGATTGCATCCAGGTCTGCAACATAAAGCTCAGCCAGACCGAAGTGCGTGCGAATACTCTCGGCGACGGTTCGTGGTTCGGCGCTCTGACAAAGGACGCTCTCAATCGGCAGATACTGAGAGCGGTGCCCTCCGATTCCACGCACCACAACCGAATTGAGCAGATCCATCACGGGGATCAGTCGCATGACAAGCATCCTGAATGTGCCACAGCGGTCACGGGGAAGCCGACCGGACCACTTATCGCCACGACTTGAGGTGCCCTACCATTCGCCGACCGGCCCCTGGATCTTTTGTGAAAAGCAACTTACTCAATGGTCCCGGTGGCTCGCCCGCTTGAATGGATCGTAGGTAATCGGGCAGCACATTTTGCACATCGGCTGGACCATGTAATAAGAAATGCACCCAGGCCCAAGATTCGCGATAGTCGTCCTGATTCATCTCTACGAGCGACGATTTACGTTCGAGTCGTTCGAGATTTGGCTTCCAGAAAAGACGCATCGACCACTTCAGCCGCGCCTGATGCGGATTCTTTGATGGGCGATCTTCAGCCTTCACTTCGAAGTACTCGGCAATGCCTTCATCGAGCCACAGTGGTACAAAAGGCAGCGTTGCATGCAGGACTGCGTGAGTGAGTTCATGCCGTAAGTCGACTTCAAAATCTTCATGCACATAGATGAAAACGCGACCAATCCCATCTTCGTTCTTGGCGAACGCAGCCCGCCGATTAATCGCTTCCGGAGCCTGCCGACTTACAAACTCCGAGTAGCTCTTGCGTGAGGCAAAGATGTAGATCTCGATTGGCGATTGGGTGGCGGTCAGGTCCAGCGTCGCGAGCACGTCGGCTTCATGCTGCTCGATGATGTTGACGATGCCAACGAAACGATCGATTCGCACCTCGGATGCGACGACGACACGACCGACTCGGCGAGTATCAGCCCATTCGCCGGCGCGAACTTCAACGCCTCGACTGATCCAAAACAGGCTCAGAAGGGCCATGAGTAAACGAACGCAGGCCCGTCGCGCTCGACGAATTCCGTTCGCCGACCGCACGGACCGTGATAGGCCGCACTGGCGACCGTTGAATGCCATCACGACCGCCTCGATCTATGAGTAAGCTGAGGACGAATGCCCGTTACTTAGCACGAAGGTTATCAGCGACAGCGGCGGAGTTTTCACGACCGACGGCCAACGCTGTTCTCGCTGGTGCAACGGGACCGAACTTCGAACCATTCGCTAGATCACGCCGCCATGAGTGCGGTAGGGCGTCGCAAAGTCTGGAGTATCCAACCCCCAGATGCGCTCCCAGATGTCGTTGATATGGCGCAGACCTTCCGACACGTAGATGAGCTGCTTGGTGCGGACGTCCGGTTGCGACGAGTAGATCGGAACAACGCATCCAATTTGGATGCCGCACGCAGTCGCCAGCAAAACGGTGACAACGAGCTTTCGCATGGAACTCCTCCATGAGTTGGCGAAAGACTAAACAAAATAAGAGTCGATGCCTCGACGGAGAAACCCGACGTGGCGAACGATACGAAGGGAACTTTGTGGGAAAGTGTTTCAGCTTGGGTAACGACGTACCTCTTGAATGGGCAGTCGCGAGAAAAGGCTATAGAGAGGGGTGCTTAGGAAGGGCTATCTGACGGGGAATGAGGTGTCGTCACGACAAGCGGAGCGGCTCCTGTGGCTTGCTCAGCTTCGGCGGACTTTTGACGAGCTTCTTCGTGCTTGCGTAACTCTAACTCGCGAACTCGTTCTTCCATTTCCTTACCAGGCTTGAAGGTCACAACGTACTTCTCAGCGACGTCAACACGCTCTCCCGTGCGGGGATTGCGAGCTTTTCGAGCCGCCCGCTTCTTCACTTCGAACACGCCGAAGTTACGAAGTTCAATACGTTCTTCCACAACCAAGGTGTCAATGATGGCTTTGAACGTTTTTTGAACGATTTCCTTGGTCTTCAACTGGGTTTCCCCAATCGAGTCGGAAATCGCTTTGACGATGTCTTTCTTGGTCACGACTGGTTTCTCCGCACCAGAGGTGCCGAGGCACGTTTCATACGAACATCAACGCAGATGCGACTTTAGGGCCGTTTCAAGATGAGTGTCAAGGTCGCCTCCGAAGCCTCAAATTCGCGCATATGACGTCTCAAACGATCGACAGAACCGCTCATCTCTTATCGACAAGGCTACTCCCGCACAATCAGTACAATTTGCGTAACCGGAAAAGTTTCTATGCATCCAAGTGGTTTGATAGCAGCTGCGATTCACCTGGACTCGTCTCATATCGCGCAGCCTTGAAGAACATAGGCTACCGCTCGGAACTTGTTACAAAATCTGAAGTTGCGAATTTGTACAAGGCTTGTCCGAGCTTTGAACTTCTCGACCAGGCTTCGCCTCATCACACTTACAAACTTAAAGCTTTTTTTGTGTTGTCAGGAAAGATTCACGAAAACTTTTCGTTGTGTCGTATGTCTAGGGCACGCAATTTCCATTTGGCGGCCATCAACTGGGCGAATGGCACGATCGCGTAGAGGGACGTGATTTAGGGTGCCTGTCGAGCGGCTGTCACAACCAGGGAGGGATCCATCATGCTTGTGCTTTCTCGTAAGAAGAACCAAGTGCTGCGCATTGGTGATGAAGTGATTTTGAAGGTGATCGAAATTCGTGGAGGCGTTGTGAGGCTCGGAATTGAAGCCCCCGATCATGTGAGCATTATGCGAGGTGAACTTGCTGTGGCGATCAGCGATGAGCGCCCCGAAGCGGCTCCGGCGTCGCGACTGCTCAGGAATCGAAGAGCCATTTCGGCTTGCCCACGCTAGGTTTCTCGGAGCTGTAGGGATGCAGTGCCGCGAGGTTCTTTTCCCGCGGCATCACATCCAGCAGCGCTTCGGCGATGCGGAGATCCTCGCGGGAAGTGATCTTCAGATTCAGTGCCGAGCCTTCGATGGTCACCACCTTGTGGCCAAATTGCTCCACGAGCTCAGCATCGTCTGTCGGCTGGCGTTTGCCACGCGCTGCATAAGCATCCAGCAGCAGTTGGCGACGAAAGACTTGTGGCGTCTGCGCTGCCCAAAGCTGCTCGCGCGGGACGGTTTCTCGCACGATGCCATTCTCAACGCGTTTCACAGTGCTCGAAATGCGAGTTGCGAGGAGTGCCGCGCCTGAGCGTGCCGCTGCGTCGAAGACATTGGTAATCCACTCTTTAGCGATGAGCGGCCGGGCGGCATCATGGACGGCGACAAAGTCAATATCTGCACGGACGCGTGCCAGAGCGTTCTGCACAGAGTCGACGCGTTCGGCTCCACCTTCGACGAGTTCCAGATCCATGAAGGCCAAATTCGCACGGTACTTGTCTTTGAACCACTCGATATCTTCGGGATTGAGTACAAGCAGCGTCTGCTTCACGTCGTCGCGATTCAGAAACGCCTCTGCAGTACGGAGCCAAACGGCTCGCCCACGCAGTTCCTGAAAAACCTTTTTGTCGCGCGGCTGCCCGCCCCCAAAACGCCTGCTCTTCCCAGCAGCAGCGATAATGACTGCAAAACTCGGCATGACTATGCCAATTCCGAACAAATTAAGTGTTGACAAGGAACCTGAATGTCTCATCGAGACGATTGCGAGTGGTCTCGTTGCCATCACGTTGAAAGACTGTAATTCCTACCCATACGAGTGCTTTCATAGGCAAACAGAGCATGGTTGTTCTCGGTGTGTTTTCCTTATTTTGGTAGCGTCGAAAGGAAGCCAATCCCAGCATTCTTAAGTTTGAAGTGACTTTGATCGCATAAAAAAGCCGCAGGCCCACATGTCGGGGCCTGCGGTCGGTCGCTACCAAGCGAGCTTGTTAGCGGTGCCTGCGAATTTTTCATCTTGTTGCGAAAAAGCCGCGGGTCGGGATCAGTTACACCGGCAGGAAATCTAAGTTCATCGTCACTACATTCAAGTTTGCCAACGTGCTCATTCTTGAAAGGTCGTGAGAAAGATGGCGGCGGTACTGGGCCTTGATGTCGGTTCGAATTCGATTGGTTCGGCATGGATTGATTTAGAGACTCGCGAGATTCAACTCGGAGTCAGTGTTTTCCCTGCGGGGATTGAAGACAGCGACAACAAACGCGGAGCACCGCTGAATCTCGCGCGACGGATGGCGAGGTCGCAGCGACGGAGCTTGCATCGGCGTGCTCAACGCAAGCGGCAGATGTTGGAATTCTTACTCTCGGCGGGTCTGCTGCCCGAGGACTCCGCAGCGCGACAACAACTCTTCGATGAGTCTCCGTGGGCGCTGCGTCGAGACGGTTTGAAGCGCGAGCTTTCTCCGTTCGAGTTTGGCCGAGTGCTCGTGCATCTCAATCAGCGACGAGGTGCGTTCGGGCTTGAGTCCGACGGCGATGAGGAAGCCGGCAAAGTCAAAGAGGCGATCGCGCACCTGCAACAAGAACTACAAGGCCGTACGGTCGGCGAGTTCTTCGCGGACTTGATCGACTCGCAGCGCGTCCCGATTGAGAGCGACAAGGTCGACAGCTTGCCCGAGCCCATTCGCAATAAGGGCGGAGTGTTTCGGTTTCATGCCGATCGCTCGTTGATTCGCGATGAGTTTCAGCGGCTTTGGCAGGCTCAGTCGCAGTTCGATGGACCGCTCAAGAAGTTGATGACCGACGAATTGCGGCAGCAACTTGATAACGAGCAAGGCGACGACACATGGCGGCAGCGCGGCTTCCTCTTCGGTCAGCGGCGGACTTATTGGAGCACCGACACGCTCAGCCGCTGCGAACTCGAACCGACCGACTTGCAGTGCTCGAAGGCCGATATGGTCGCGCAGGAATTCTTCTTACTCGACTACGTCAACAACCTGCGCATCGACGATGGGACGTCGAACGGGCAATGGCAGAAGCTGAGTGAGGCTCAGCGCGAAGCGGTGCTCGCATCGCTGCGATCTCAGAAGACGGCAAAGGTGAAGACGACGCTGCGCAAGGCACTCAAGATCGACGCCGCCTCGCGGAAGAAAGCAAAGCTCCCGGACAACGTGCGGCTGAATGTCGACGTTGATGAGGAACGTGCCCCGCCGACGGATTGGTTCTATCGCGAGATCATTCATCCGTTTGGTGAAGAGGAATGGTTCGCTCAGCCGGTTGAGTTTCGCGAGCACGTCAATCGCTCGTTGCTGCGGTTCGATCCGAAGGACGAAGCCGACGAGCAGAAGTTGCGGCAAGGAGCTGCGCGTTGGTGGAAGCTCGCTGACGATCAAATCGACGCGCTCATTGCAGGTTGGCAGCAGCGGCCTCGGAAGGATGACCGAGCCAGTCTCTCGCGCCGCGCGATGCTCAACTTGCTGCCCTATCTGCGGCAGGGGCTCAATGTCAGCGAGGCTCGCAAGGCGTTCTCGACAGCTCCCGATAGTGGCGCGACGGACGAGCAACGTCGTCGGTACTCGATGCAGGCCATGCGTGCTTCGGCGGCGGATCGGCACTACTTAGAGAAGCATCAAGGCCAACTGCCGCCGGCTCCGATGCTCGCCAATCCCGTCGTGAGGAAAGCCATTCATGAAGTGCGGCGGCACGTCAACGCTCACATCCGCCGCGCGGGGTGTCGTCCGGATTACATCGTCATTGAACTCGCTCGCGATGCGGTCACGTCGGAGAAACGGGCGAATGAGATGCTCGCTCGCAACCGCAAGCGGGAAGCCATTCGCAAGAAGATCATCGAGCAGTTTGATCTCGGTCGGCTCAGCAAGAGTCAGGAAGCTCGCGCGGTGGATCGCGTCTTGTTGTGTCGTCAGCAGCGCGGCGCGTGTGCCTACACCGGTCGCTCCATCACCGAACAGATGGCGGCAGCGGGAGACGGCTTAGAGACCGATCACATCGTTCCTCGCAGCCGGTCGCAGGACAACAGCCTCGCCAACAAGGTGCTCGTCTTCCGAGATGCCAATCGCAACAAAGGCGATCGCACGGTGAAGGAGTGGCTCGCTCATGATGAAGCCGGCTTTGGCACTGTCGAAGTCGCGTTGCGGCATCTGCAAAGCGAGTCTCCCGACGAGTACTTCACGAAGGCCGAATGTCGTCGCAAGTGGGACAACTTGCACAAGGACGCTCTCAGCATCGAGCAGTTTGCGAACTCGCAACTGACCGACACCGCTTACATCGCGCGGCAAGTGGCGGGCTATCTGAAGAACGCGCTCTATGCCGACGACCCGATCGAAGAAGGCAAGCCGCGCGAGCGTCGCGTCTTCACGACGAAGGGCCAATACACCGCGATCCTGCGGCGTGAGTGGGGCTTGGTCGAAAGCCAACTCGATCGCGAGTTCGCTCACGTCCCGGTTGATCCTCAAGAGCCGGCGCATGGCGAGTCCGGCTTAGCTCGTCGCACGAAGAAGGACCGTCGAGATCATCTGCATCACGCCATCGACGCGCTGTGCATCGCCTTCACGACGGGCGACCTGATTCAAGATCTGGCTCACATCGCGCGGGCTCAAGAAGAGGCTCGTGCTCAGACCGGTCATTGGCCGCGAGCCGCTCACTTACCAGCACCCGAACCGTGGGAAGACACCGGCCACTTCCGCCGCGAGGTGATGGATGCCGTGAAGCGCATCGTCGTCTGTCATCGTCCTGTGAAACGCAAACTCGTCGGGGCCTTTCATGAGGAGACCTTGTTCGGCTCGGTCGTCGAGAAGGACGGCCCGCATCGCACCGAGAACATCGACAACCTCTTCACGAATCGCATCAGTGCCGATGCGCTGACGTCGAATCATCTCCGCATGCCCGACGAGTGGGACGCTCTGCATCAGCAACTCGCTCAACCCGGCCTTACCGGCGCGATGCAGCGCGAGATCCGCAAGAAGCTCGCGGCCTTGAAGGATCCGTCACCGGCGAAGAGTGGCATCGTCCGCGACCGCGAACTGCGGCATCAAATTCGGCAGGCACTCGTGCGACTGGGCTTTGATCCCGACAACTTCGATCCGAAGAAACTCAAGCCGCTGATTGATGCGCAACAACTCCGCTTACCGAGCGGCGTGCCCATCAAACGAGTCGTTCTGTTACGAGCCAATAACGCGCCGGTGCGGATCGCGCGGAAGCAATTCAACCCGGAAACGCGGCGCTACGAACCCGACCTCGATCCTCAGACCGGCGAACCCAATCGCCGCACGCAGCGGGTCTATGTGGGAGGTAACAATCATCACATGGAGATTCGCGAAGCCGCCAACGGTCGCTGGAACGGCGAGGTCATCACAACCTTCGAAGCCGCAAAACGAGTCCGCCCCGCGAAGTCTTCCGGTCGCCTCCGAGCCTCTGCCGTCGACCGTTCCGACACTGACAAAGGCCGCTTCGTGATGTCATTGGCCGAAGGAGAAGTGCTCTACTGCCGCCGCAAAGACCGACCCGAGTTGGCCCCGAACTACTACGTCGTCTGCAAGCTGAATCGAAACGCCGGATCGCAAGATCAAATCGTCCTTGCACCTCATTGGGATGCGCGGCGAGCAAGCGACCAAGACCGTTGGACGGTGACGCCATCGGACCTCAGAGCCTGTGGAGCCGAGCCCGGGAAGCCGCCAATCAAAGTAGCGATCAATCCACTCGGCGTCGTGACTCCTCGGTCAGATTGATCGTGATCTGAGCAACAAGCCTTGCGGCAGCGCGACCTTTTTTTGCGAAAGACTTCGCATTGGAACTGAAACTCATCGACTGCGGTCGAGGCATGAAGGAGCACTTAGACCGCCCAGATGTAGGATGGGCACTCCTGCCCGTCCGCTTGGTCAAAGCGAGCATCCCTACGGAGTCGACTACCGCAAGCACGACTTCTCTAAAAATTTGCTCGTCTCTCACGGCCGGACGGCCAAGAGTGGCCATCCTACAAAAATGCAGTCGTTGCGACTTGGGATCAGCTACACCGCCAGACGGCAAGCGATTCAAATTAGCCTAGTTGCGACTTGGCTGCGGGTTGGGATCAGCTACACCGAGCGAAGTACTAAGGGGATCAGCCATGACGTTGCGACTTGGCTGCGGGTTGGGATCAGCTACACCATGCTGGCTGACGCGATGCTCGCTATCGAGGTTGCGACTTGGCTGCGGGTTGGGATCAGCTACACCGGCGTGGAATATGTGCTCGAATCCCTCGAAGTTGCGACTTGGCTGCGGGTTGGGATCAGCTACACCCAAAACGCCTCGGCGTGAAATGTGGTCTGCGTTGCGACTTGGCTGCGGGTTGGGATCAGCTACACCTGAAGCGTTCCAAATGGGCGTGATGGCACTGTTGCGACTTGGCTGCGGGTTGGGATCAGCTACACCTAACATGGCCGCAGGAACACTAGCGACTTAGTTGCGACTTGGCTGCGGGTTGGGATCAGCTACACCTCAAGTACGCTCGGATTGTTAAGGTGTTCAGTTGCGACTTGGCTGCGGGTTGGGATCAGCTACACCCAAGAATCAGAAGCACGTTGAGCAAGTCGAGTTGCGACTTGGCTGCGGGTTGGGATCAGCTACACCTGCCGGTCCCGAACCCCTCAAAGGGATGTGGTTGCGACTTGGCTGCGGGTTGGGATCAGCTACACCGAGGCGGGCGGCAGCCTGATCAGATCTCAGGTTGCGACTTGGCTGCGGGTTGGGATCAGCTACACCTCGCAATGATTCGCGTAATCGCCGTTGACTGTTGCGACTTGGCTGCGGGTTGGGATCAGCTACACCAGATATCTTCTGTGCTGAGCATCGGTGGCCGTTGCGACTTGGCTGCGGGTTGGGATCAGCTACACCAGAGGCGCGCGCCGATGATGACGAGCATCCGTTGCGACTTGGCTGCGGGTTGGGATCAGCTACACCGTAGGCCAGAGGCCGTAGACCAGAGCCGTCGTTGCGACTTGGCTGCGGGTTGGGATCAGCTACACCCGACGTCGTGAATCCAAATCCACGGTTTATGTTGCGACTTGGCTGCGGGTTGGGATCAGCTACACCGCGGGGAAGTTCGGAGTAAAGGGCGCTGAGGTTGCGACTTGGCTGCGGGTTGGGATCAGCTACACCGCTTCCGCCCTGCGATGTCGTGGTTGTGCTGTTGCGACTTGGCTGCGGGTTGGGATCAGCTACACCATCTATCTAGCGTCACCCTATTCGCACGCCGTTGCGACTTGGCTGCGGGTTGGGATCAGCTACACCCTGGCTTCTTGACGATTTCAAGTTCTGACAGTTGCGACTTGGCTGCGGGTTGGGATCAGCTACACCGCTTAGCGAGTGCTGCGACGTCGTGAATCCGTTGCGACTTGGCTGCGGGTTGGGATCAGCTACACCGTCGCCTGCAACGTCAATTGCAAGTGCCACGTTGCGACTTGGCTGCGGGTTGGGATCAGCTACACCAAGAGCGCGGAGGTGCTCAGCACCCGTGCCGTTGCGACTTGGCTGCGGGTTGGGATCAGCTACACCTGATGGCTTAGTCGACTACACTATAGACTGGTTGCGACTTGGCTGCGGGTTGGGATCAGCTACACCCCCATTGACTCACAGCCCGCCCGCCAATCGTTGCGACTTGGCTGCGGGTTGGGATCAGCTACACCAGGCGCCTACTGCGCCGTGCCTATGGCGGGGGTTGCGACTTGGCTGCGGGTTGGGATCAGCTACACCCATCATTAAGACGGACGACACTGCGGTCAGGTTGCGACTTGGCTGCGGGTTGGGATCAGCTACACCAGAACGCATCCAAAACCTGAGCAAGTTGGTGTTGCGACTTGGCTGCGGGTTGGGATCAGCTACACCGGATTCGCTCGGAATAGTTTGCATTACTTGTTGCGACTTGGCTGCGGGTTGGGATCAGCTACACCGCACAAACTAGGCGGGCAACGCTGCA
>Ga0172376_10000697_pt1 | contig 43289 bp, 31 predicted proteins | sample Lak35m_FD_121114 | JGI IMG/M metagenome (GOLD analysis project Ga0172376, IMG submission 121114) | Freshwater microbial communities from Kabuno Bay, South-Kivu, Congo - kab_092012_35m | ecosystem: Environmental > Aquatic > Freshwater > Lake | place: Democratic Republic of the Congo: South-Kivu...
ATTGTGAAAAATTTGGCGCCGAGGGAATTACCGTTCACCCCAGACCAGACCAGCGCCATGTGCGTTATGATGATATCGGGCCGTTAAAGCAAAAAATACAGACCGAACTAAATATAGAAGGCAATCCTACAGATGAATTCATTTCTCTGGTTTTAACTCATCGACCCGCGCAATGCACGCTGGTTCCAGACGCTCCTTCGGCCCTAACGTCAGATGCAGGCTGGGATACCCTTACTAATAAAGATTTTCTTATCTCCGTTTGCCATCTTTTAAAGACGGCGGGCATTCGCGTTTCCTTATTTGTTGATCCAGTAGCAGAAATGATACAAGGAGCAAAAGAATGCGGCGCTGATTGTGTTGAATTTTATACCGGCCCCTTTTCGAAAAACTATTCGACTGATCCTGAAGAGGCGGTTAAAAATCATGTTCAGGCAGCATTGTTGGCGCATTCTCTTGGACTAAAAATAAATGCCGGACACGATCTTAATTTGGATAATTTATCGTTTTATGCGCAAAAAGTACCCCATTTAGATGAAGTATCCATAGGACACGCCCTAATTTCGGACGCTTTATATCTTGGTTTGGAGGAAACGATAAAACGCTATAAAGCTGCATTAAAATAACATTTTATTCTCCATAAATTTAAAATAAACATTATGACTGAGGAAATACAAACCAGTGCTACTCATTTAAAAAGAATATTTGTAGCTTCAAGGTTACCCGAAGCCCTTAAACCCTTACAGGAAATCGCCGGAAATTTATGGTGGTCATGGCACAGGGATGCCATGGATTTATTTGAATCATTGCAACCAGAGGCTTGGGAATCAAGTCAATGTAACCCATTAACCATATTAGATCAATTAGGCAGTGAAAAGGCGTTAGCGTTAGCCAATGACCCACAATTTATGACTAAAGTACAGCAGGTTTATGCTGACTTCAAGACCTACATGAATAAAACACCGGACACCAAAGACCCTAAAATCGTTTATTTTAGTATGGAATTTGGCCTACACATATCAGTTCGCCTTTATTCCGGTGGTTTGGGTGTTTTGGCTGGTGATTATTTAAAGGAAGCCAGTGATCAGGGAGTAAACCTGTCTGGCGTTGGATTATTATACCGATATGGCTATTTTCAACAACATATATCTTTGCATGGTGATCAAATCAATGAGTATCCACCACAGGAATATACTAAAATGCCCATGGAGCCGGTTCGTGATGCTCAGGGAGAATGGTTGAAAATTCAAATTTCTCTGCCGGGACGCCTTGTGTGGGCTAAAATCTGGGCTTTAAAAGCCGGGCGAATCAACCTTTACTTATTAGATACAGATATTGCAGAAAATGCCTGGGCAGACAGAACGTTAACCCACCAATTATATGGTGGTGACAACGAGCACCGGTTAAAGCAGGAAATTTTACTTGGTATTGGGGGCATAAGAGCTATGGAAGCCATGGGTATTCAGGGAAATGTATATCATTGCAATGAAGGACACGCTGCATTCATGACCTTGGAAAGAATCAGAAATGCAAGACAATCTGGATACACTTATCAGGAAGCACGAGAGCTTGTGCGAGCCACCTCATTATTTACGACGCATACACCAGTTCCAGCAGGACACGATTATTTTCCTGAAGATTTACTCTATACGTATTTCCAGGACTATATCCCGGAAATAGGCTTATCGTGGAGGGAATTTATGGCTCTTGGTCGAATTCACAGAGATGACAGTAGCGAACCTTTCTCTATGAGTCACTTAGCCATTCATAATTGCCAGGAAATAAACGGCGTAAGTGAATTACATGGAGCCGTTTCCAGAGAAATGTTCAAAGAACTTTATCCAGGCTACACCGAGACAGAAGTGCCTATTGGTTATGTTACCAACGGGGTACATTACCCAACATGGATTGCCACAGAATGGCATCAATTGTTTAAAGAATACTTAGCTCCAGGGTTCCTCGACGATTTGTCCAATAAGGAAAGATGGGAAGGCGTTTATAAAATTCCTTCGGAAAGGATTTTAAAAACGCGAAATTTCTTAAAGGGTAAATTATTAGATGCCGTCAAGAAACAATTAAGGGAGGATCTTACCCGAAGAGGTGAAAAACCAGCTATCATATTTGAAACATTGAATCATATTAAAGATGATGCTTTAATACTTGGTTTTGCAAGACGCTTTGCAACCTATAAAAGGGCACATCTTATTTTTTCAAATAAATCACGTCTTGCCGAAATAATTAATCAATCGGACAGACCCATCATTTTCCTTTATGCCGGTAAAGCGCATCCGGCAGATGCCCCCGGACAAAAATTGATAAAAGAAATTGTCCAGATTTCAAAATCACCTGAGTTTTTAGGAAAAGTCATATTTCTGGAGGGTTACAATATGGAATTAGCCAAATTGATGGTACAAGGTGTTGATATTTGGTTGAATACGCCGACAAGACCAAAAGAAGCCTCCGGAACCAGTGGAATGAAAGCAGCTATTAATGGGGTAATCAATTTCAGTGTTCTGGATGGTTGGTGGGCAGAGGGTTACAGACCCGATGCCGGATGGGCACTTCCACTGGAAAATACTTACCATGAATCCAGTCTTCAGGATGAACTGGACGCCGAAACCCTTTATAACATCCTGGAGATGGAGATTATTCCCATTTATTTCAAGAAGGATGAACGGGGCGTTTCTGAAGAGTGGATACAATACATTAGAAATATTATTGCAAAGGTAGGTCCTGATTTTACTACCAAGAGAATGATGGATGATTATTTCAACACCTTTTATACCCCACTCATAAACCAGGGAAACAAATTATCAAAGGATACCCATAAAGTTTCTGAACTGGTTCATTGGAAAAATCATATCGGCCGACAGTGGGATGGCATTTATGTATCATCAAAATCGATGATGGATACTGATAATCATGCTTTACCTTTAGGTGATGAGCTTAATGTAGAAATTCAAATTTTTAGAAACGGCATAGATTCAACCTATTTAGGACTTGAATTTATTCTTTACAAAAGATTAAGTGAATCGAAATTGGATATCCGTTTGACCCAAACCTTGCTTTTATATCACACTGAGGGTGAATTCAGCACCTATGGTGGAAAAATCACCTTACCTAATCCTGGTGTATTTGAATATGGATTCCGTTTATTTCCAACGCATCCATTGCTTGCTGACAACAGATCTTATGAATGGGTAAAATGGTTGTAGAAAAAAGCCTGCCGGTGTGATATCCGGCAGGCTAAATAATAGCAACTATCTACTTATCTGAAAAAACGTTAGTATCCTAATATTTTTAACATTTCATCTGCCGTTTGTTCAGGTCTCGATAAAACGTCCACTAAGTTACCTAATTCATCCCGATAAATCAAAATTTGTTTTGGAGAAGGAATTAAACAATGTTTAATGCCACCATAACCGCTGATGGAATCCTGATATGCACCTGTATGAAAAAAGCCAAGATACAAAGGTTCTGATTCTCCCTGATCTATGGTTGGAAGATAAACCTGTGCCTGATTTACCTCAGCATTATAATAATCGGAATTATCACAACTCAAACCACCAATATTCACTCTTTGATACTCATTTTTCCACTTATTTATGGGAAGAAGAATAAATCTTTCCCCTATTCCCCAGGTATCTGGCAGAGTGGTCATTAAAGAATTATCAATCATATACCATTTTTCCGCATCATTCTGTTGTTTTTGAGCTAAAGTCTCAAAAATATTAGCGCCACACTCCCCTACGGTATATTTTCCAAATTCGGTAAATATATCAGGCACCTCTACTTGTTCAGATTCACAGGCTGTATAGATATTATTGACAATTTCCCTGATCATATATTTATAATCAAACTCGAAACCAAGGGAATTTCTGATAGGGAGACCACCTCCAATATTAATAGCATCAAGGGTAGGACAAATTTTCTTTAGAGCACAATAAATTTTTAACGCTTTTTTTAATTCCCCCCAATAGTATAAGGTATCCTTTATGCCAGTATCTACAAAAAAATGCAGCATTTTAAGCTCAAAAAGAGGATTATCCGCAATTTTTTCCAGATACAACGGGATTATTTCTGAGTTTCTAATACCTAAACGGGAAGTATAAAATTCAAAATTTGGTTCTTCCTCTGTGGCAATTCTAAGGCCAATCTTACTTTTTTTAGTGAAGTTTTTGGCATAAAAGGATAATTCTTCCACATTATCGCAAACGGGAATTAAATTTTCAAAGGATGAATGAATCAGTTCTACTATTTTCCGCTTATAATTTTCAGGTTTGAATCCATTACAAATGATATGATTTTGTGGGTTAATCACTTGTCTCGCTGCTAATTTCTGAATCAGATCCAAATCAAATGCAGAAGAGGTTTCCAAATGAACATCGTGTTGAAGGACCTCCTCCAATACATGGCTGAAATGATTACTTTTGGTACAATAACTATAAAAATACCGGCCTGAATATCCCGTTGATTTCATAGCCCGGGTAAATAAATTTTTTGCCTTTTTGATTTGCTCCCCAATTTTTGGTAAATAAAATACCTTAAAAGGAGTACCATATTTTTCAATCAAATATTTCAATGGCACACCATTAAATTCCAGATAGCCGTTTGCATCAATATCAAAACCTTCCTGTGGAAAATAAAATGTCTGATCAATAAGATCAACATATCTGTTATTCAACGCTTTAAGATTAAAGATTAATAATGGGTTAAAAAAATCGGATAAAAATAAGATTAATCCAGTCCTGTCAATTATTTTTTTTGCCAAATAAATAGTAGCAATGTGTGACTTTCTATTTTTACTTCGTCAAATAAGTATTCAAAAATAAACAATATTCTGTTTTAGACGTTAAACAGATGTATATTTGCGAATAAATTTTGTCAATTTATTTATTTACAGTTTTTAATTTTGTGAACAATATTTGGCAAAATAGCGCTTATTTATAATTAAACACTAAATATTTCTTTAAAAAGAATTTTGATGATGGAAATGATGTTAAATCCCAAATCTTTATGGATGTTATGGATTCCTGCAGGAATGATTTTAGGAATCACTGTTGGATTATCATTAGGAAACATGGCTATTGGAATGCCCATTGGAATAGCTGCCATATTAATTGTAGCGCATATCACGCGTTCCCTAAATCGCATTTTCAATAGAATTATTTCTTAATAATCCTTTCAATTCGTTCTGACAGAAAAATAAACCATTGGCGTAATCATTCATTACGCTGATGTTTAACATCTGTCCAGTTATTCTTATTGGGCTTAGATCCCATTTCCAACCTTAGTGTACCGCCGCTCATTATATCGTTGTGTGATACATAAGGTCTAGCAAGGAGTTTCCCATTTAAAAATGCTTTCTGAACATATTTGTTATCCGGCGAATTATCCGAAGCGATTATTTCAAAATTTTTATCTCCATTTAGGGAAATCTGAACTTTATCAAAAAGAGGGCTGCCTAAATGGTAGATACCAGCTGCAGGATTCATCGGATAAAAACCCATAGCGCTAAAAACAAACCAGGCAGACATCTGACCACAGTCCTCATTTCCACATAATCCATTTACCTGATCATTATATTGGGACAATAAAATATCACGAACAAGTTTTTGGGTTTTCCAGGGCTGACCTGCTGTCAGATACATATATGCAATATGATGACTTGGCTCATTTCCGTGTGCATATTGACCAATCAGCCCTGAAATATCGATACTTACATTATCTCCCTTTACTTTTGAGTCAACAGAAAAAAGACTGTCTAATTTTTGAATAAATTTTCTTTTCCCGCCATGCAGATTTATTAAGCCTGGTACATCATGAGGTACAAACCAGGAATGTTGCCATGCATTTCCCTCTGTATATTCGGCTACTTCCCAATTATGATCGGACAGATATGGGTCGAAATCCTTTTTCCAGGATCCATCACTTAACCTGGCCTGCATAAATCCAGTCGCTGGATTAAACAATTTTTGATAAGCCTTAGCTCTATTCATAAAATGCTGATAATCTTCCTTTTTACCTAATTCAAGGGCAAACTGGGCCATACACCAATCGTCAAAGGCATATTCCAGTGTTTTAGTGACAGATTGACCCTCTTTATCGTGGGGGATATATCCAAATTCCCTGTACCATGATGAGCCTCTGATATCCTGACCAGCACTTTTAAGACATGCTTCATAAGCCAGTGCCACATCAAATCCTCTAAATCCTTTTTTGTAAGCATCTACAATAACAGGAATAGCATGATAACCAGTCATTGTATTGGTTTCATTTCCCCGTAAAGACCAGACCGGCAGAAGTCCGTATTCTTTATAATGACTCAAAAAGGAATGAATAAAATCATTTATCCTGTCAGGATGGAGGATAGTCAGCAGCGGATTTGCAGCCCGAAAAGTATCCCACAGAGAAAAAATGTCATATCGTTTGTAATTTTCCGCCTGATGAATTTCTCCGTCGGAACCCATGTAAAGACCTAAGGCATCCTGGTAAAGAACGGGTGCCAGTTGTGTTCTGTATAAGGCAGTGTAAAACTGTGTTTTCAGTTTTTCATCTGTAGATTCGACCTGAATCTTAAAACCATTCATTTTCCACAAGTCCTGCGCCTTTTCTTTTAATTCATCGAACCCGGCTTTCCCAGCCTCCTCCAGCGCCGCCAGGGCACCCGCTTCATTTGCTGAGGATATACCTACTTTCAGGACAACCGGATGATTTCCCTTTTCATTTGAAAAAATGAACTGACCTTTTGTTCCTTTTTTACTTTCCATCTCCCCGTCTTTCCAGTGCTGATACCAAAGATTATGCTCCATCACAGGTTCGGAAAAAGAAACAGCAAAATATATTTTCTGATTTTTAGCCCAGCCAGTTGAAAAACGATAACCGGTAATTAATGAAGGCTGAATCTGCGTGAAGCCAGTCTGCGTTGGTTTGTCCCAATTTATAGCATAACCCAGATCAATAACAATACTTCTTAACTGACCTGCTGGAAAAGTATATCTGTGTATTCCCGTATGGATTCCGGCAGTGAGTTCTGCCAGTATGCCATTTTCAAGAAGCACCTTGTAAAACCCAGGACTTGCTGCTTCATTTTTGTGAGAAAATGTACTTAAAAAAGGCCGGTTTTTAGGTTCATTATCTACTTCAGACCAGTTTATTCTTTTTGAAGAAGGCATAACCAGCACATCACAAAGATCGCCAATACCCGTACCACTTAAATGGGTATGTGAAAAACCAACAATCGTTGAGTCTATCCAGTTATAGCCGGAACACCAATCCCAACCCTGCGTACCATTATCGGGACTTAACTGAACACTACCAAAAGGAACCGTAGCGCCAGGATACACATGTCCGTGTTCCGCTGTACCAATAAATGGATTTACCTGGTTCACCGGTGAGTTTTGACTCATTAGGAAGATGGGAAATCCAATATAAATCAGGGACATACAAATGCCAGCAGGAAAAGTAATTTTAAAAAAAAGCAGGGTGTTATATCTTTTCATTGATTTAAAAGTATTATTTTTCACGACTAAATTAATCATTTTATAATGAATGTAAAAAAAATGATGAAGCCAGTTACCCATGTTCTTTTTTTCCTTTGTGTTTTTTTTACCTTTGGCTTCAGTCAAAATAAGGCTGTATATGATGTCATCGTACTGGGTGGAGGTACAGGAGGAACAGCAGCTGGTATTCAGGCAGGAAGGCTTGGCGCAGGCACGCTGCTGGTTGAGCCCTCTCCCTGGTTAGGAGGCATGCTGACAGCGGCTGGTGTTAGTGCTATTGATGGAAATCATAAAATGCCGGCTGGAATATGGGGAGAATTTCGTGAAAAATTAAGGAGTCACTACGGTGGTGCTAAAGCATTGGAGACAGGTTGGGTAAGTAATACGCATTTTGAACCGCATATTGGTGCCAGGATTTTTGCTGAAATGGCCGCTTCAGTAAAATCACTGGAAGTTAAAACAACAACCGAATGGTCGAAAATAAAAAGAAAAAATAATCAATGGCAGGTCCTGATTTCTGATGGAAAAACTACCCGCTGGGTTTCCGGAAAAATACTCATTGATGGAACTGACTTAGGTGATGTTTTTGCTCAATTGAAAGCTCCGTTTGATGTAGGTATGGAATCGAAGGAAAAATCAGGTGAAAAAATGGGCTTAGCTTCTGATTTGCCCATTATTCAAGATTTGACGTATGTTGCTATCTTAACAGATTACGGGAAAGATGCCAATATGACTATTCCAAAACCCAAAAATTATGATCCTCAGGAATTTCATTGTTCCTGCAGGGATTTTTGTCCTGAAAAACCAAACCTGGTAACCTGCGAGCAGTTGCTTTCGTATGCGAAACTTCCCAATAATAAGTACTTAATAAACTGGCCCATTGAGGGCAATGATATGTATCTTAACGTAATCAACATGTCTCAAAAAGAGCGTGAAAAAGCGTTTATAGCAGCCAAAGAAGTAACTTTACGTTTTATTTATTATATGCAAACGGAACTGGGTTTTAAACAGCTGGGGTTTGCAAAGGATGAGTATCCAACCCCCGATTATTTCCCATTTTTGCCTTATCACAGAGAAGGAAGAAGACTTCAGGGATTGGTTAGAATGGACGTCAACCACATTTTAGAACCTTTCAGGGAGGAATTTCCATTATACAGAACAGGTATTGCGGTGGGAGACTACCCCATTGATCATCACCACGACAAATACCCAAATGCGCCAGAGATTGATTTCCCTAAAGTGCCCTCATTTTCCATTCCTTTTGGTGCTCTGATTCCGAAAGAGACAGATGGACTTATTGTGGCAGATAAACCTGTTTCCGTGTCTAATATTGTGAACGGATCAACCCGTTTACAACCAGCTGTTTTACAAATTGGACAAGCTGCGGGAATTATTGCAGCGTATGCAGTGCAGCGAAATCAACGACCAGCTGAAGTAAATATCAGGGAGGTCCAGCAAACCTTACTGGACTGGAAAGGTTACTTAATGCCCTACGTTGATATTACACCTGATGATTTAAATTTTCAGGAAATCAATAGAATTGGGGCCACCGGGCTTATTCGTGGCGTTGGCGAGCCCTATTTATGGGCCAACCGTACCTGGTTTTATCCAGATTCTATATACACAGGTAAAGAATTAAAAAAGGGTATTTCCGACTTAGGCCTTCCGGGCATTTCCATTGGAGATGGACAACTTACACAGGGCAAACTTTGTGAAGCATTATCACAGATTACCGTTAAAGATTTAGCTATCGTTGAAACTGAATTCAGAAGTGTTTGTGTTCAAATGTCCATTACTTACAACAAAAATGCACCTGTTTCCAGAAGAACCGCTGCCTTCGCAATAGATAGAATATGGAATCCATTTGGTATTTATAAAGTAGATAAAAACGGTTTTATTCTTCGGAAAATGTAAAGAATGCCCAAAAAACAGTAACTTTTGTAATGAACGCTTCAAATCCTTCATTTTTATTTTCTATGAAGATTATACCATTAATTAACCTGATTTTATGAAATTATCTGCTCTCGATTTAGGGATTGTCCTGATTTATCTTCTAGTCACCTTAATATTTGGTTTCTGGATTGCTAAAAAGGCAAACACAAATATTAAATCTTACTTTTTAGGGGGAAATACTATTCCTTGGTACTATTTAGGTCTATCGAATGCCTCGGGAATGTTTGATATTTCTGGAACAATGTGGACCGTAACCATACTATTTGTTTATGGATTAAAAAGTGCCTGGATTCCCTGGTTATGGCCTGTCTGGAATCAGGTTTTCGTCTTTATTTTTCTGGCCATCTGGTTGCGACGGTCCGGAGTATTGACCGGGGCACAATGGATTACCTTCAGGTTTGGAGAAGGAAGGGGAAGCCGTTTATCCCATATCATCGTAACCATCTTTGCCATTATCAGTGTATTTGGATTTATTGCCTATTTTTTTGAAGGCATAGGAAAATTTGCAGCTATCTTTTTTCCATGGGATTTATCCTTTCACCTAGGATTGTTATCCATAACCAGTGAGCAGGGTTATGCTTTGATAATCATTGGTATAACCACGGTATATACCATAAAGGGAGGCATGTGGAGTGTGGTTGGTACAGAAGTACTTCAATTTTTCATCATGACTATATCTTGTTTTGTAGTGGGCTATATTGCCTACACAGCTACCTCCGGGGCGGCTATACAAAGTGCCACACCTGCAGGCTGGGATGAATTATTTTTCGGATGGAAATTAAATCTGGACTGGAGTCAATATCTGGAATCTGTAAATACAAAAATTGAAACGGATGGCTTTGAATTGTTTGGATTATTAATGGGTATGATGATATTCAAAGGAATTTTTGCCAGCCTGGCTGGTCCGGTACCCAGCTATGACATGCAGCGCATTCTTTCGACGAGGACACCCGGGGAAGCAGCAAAAATGAGTGCTTTAACTATTTTAGTACTATACATACCCCGTTATCTGATGGTAGCCGGCTTTGGTGTTCTGGGCGTTGTTTATCTTAAACCTGAAATTGCACAAATGGGGGCTGCCATCGATTTTGAGCAGGTTTTGCCCATGGCTATGGAAAAATTTGTACCTCATGGTTGGCGGGGATTGTTACTTGCCGGACTTCTTGCCGCATTTATGGGTACTTTCGCCGCATTTATAAACGCTGCACCCGCCTATCTTGTTAATGATTTATATAAAAAATATATAAATCCAGCGGCGTCTGAAGACACTTATCTCCGCTACAGCTACCTGGCCAGTATTCTGTTAGTGATCATTGGTATCATTTTTGGATTTTTGGGAAATAGCATAAATACCCTTACCTTATGGATAACCTCTGCGCTATACGGCGGTTATGCGGCTGCAAATATGCTTAAATGGATCTGGTGGCGATTCAATGGTTACGGCTATTTTGGAGGCATGTTGGCCGGATTGATTGGTAGCACCTTCCTGCCCTTAATCTTTCCGAACACGCCCCCCATTTATTTGTTTCCCATCCTATTAATATTTTCTTTAGCAGGCTGTTTTGCCGGCGTTTTGTTGTACCCTGCAGAATCTGATGAAGTGCTAATACATTTCTATAAAAAAACCCGTCCGTGGGGATTCTGGAAACCCATCATTTCTAAAATTCGGCAAACTGATCCGGCATTTATAGAAAATAAAACACTGGGCAAAGACTCATTTAATATATTTACAGGTATTATCTGGCAAATGAGTCAGGTGGTATTACCCATGTATTTTATGCTCAGACATACAAATGGATTTTGGGTTAGTCTCGTCTTATTTGTACTAACATCCTATTTATTGAAAAAAAATTGGCTGGACCGTCTCCATGAAGAAGAAAAACGAATATAGATATGCTTATAACAGGTACGTTTCTGGATGAAATCAGCCATGATATTCCTCATCAAAACTGGGGTCAAAAAGAATGGGAAAAAGATTTTCTGCACATGAAAACCATGGGGATAGATACAGTCATACTGATTCGTTGCGGATACAGACGCTGGGTTACCTACCCTTCAAAGGTGCTCAAGGAAAGAGAGGGAGCTTACATGCCACCCATTGACTTAGTTGAAATGTTCCTGCTTCTGGCTGAAAAATATGGCTTATCCTTCTATTTTGGTTTATATGATTCCGGAAAATACTGGTGGGATAAAGGAGATTTTGCAAGTGAAATTGAAATCAATTTAAGGGTTGTTGATGAAGTTTGGGAGAAGTATGGTCAATTTCCCGCTTTTAAAGGATGGTATCTCAGTCAGGAAGTAAGCCGCAAAACAGGAAAAATAATATCCCTTTATCAAGATTTAGGCCGTCGTGTTAAAGATATATCTAATGGTCTTCCCACCTTAATTTCTCCCTACATCGATGGGAAAAAAGCGATACTTGCTCAGGAAAGTTCATTGATAAAGAATGACGCAGTGAGTTTAAAACAACATGAGGAAGAATGGAATGAAATATTTGATGGCATCAAGGAAGTCGTTGATATTGTAGCTTTCCAGGATGGTCATGCCGATTATGATGAATTGGCCGATTATTTTCAGGTAAATAAATTACTGGCAGACCGTTATGGAATGCGCTGCTGGACCAATGCAGAGAGTTTTGATCGCGATATGCCCATCAAGTTTTTACCCATCAAATGGGAAAAATTAAAATTAAAATTGGAGGCAGCCCAACAAGCCGGGGTTGAAAAAGCCATTACCTTCGAATTCTCCCATTTTATGAGTCCCCAAAGCGCTTATCTTCAGGCAGGTCATTTATATCAAAGATATATGGACTGGAAGAGAGATATACCTTAATTTTAACTAATTTTTGATGAAAAACATTTAAATGGATTATTTGTCTATCGCGAAAAATATAGTACTTAAACATATTGATGTCCAAAATTACAACGTTTTTATTTTTGGAAGCCGGGCAGTTGGAAATGTTTCAAAGTTCAGTGATCTCGATATAGGTGTCATGGGAACAAAACCCTTAGATCCAAGAACTATTTTTGAGATGGAACACGAACTGGAGGAGAGCCTTGTCCCATATAAGGTCGATATCGTTGATTTTTTCAATGTAGATGAAGCTTTCAAAAAAATAGCCTTAAAAAAAATAATCGAATGGAGCTGAATGAAAGGTACTCATCAATTTGTGCATTATTGAATAAAGCCATTTTTGACTTTGAATTATCCTTGAAAGCTGATTTTTCCAAATATAATACCCTGGAAACAGATTGGATAAAAAATGGCCAGATTCAAAAATTTGAATTTTGTACCGAGCTCTTTTGGAAAACGGCTAAAATATATCTTTTCAGTATAGAAGAAAAAATATATACCCCCAAATTAACCGTTAAAACGCTCTTTCAATATCAACTTATATCGGAGGATTTATACTTAGGCTTGATGCATTGCATCAATGACAGGAATCTTTTAAGTCATGTATATCAAATAGAAATTTTCAATTCCATTCAGTTAAATCTACTTGCCCATTTTAAGTCCTTATCGACAGCTACACAGATTCTGACAAAGCTAACTATTGCTGATGAAAATTAAACAGTATTTAAATATTATTACCTAATTGATTATTAGTATTTTAAATAGAAAATTCATTCAAATGAATCCCTAAAAGAGTTTTGGTTATTTCATTTAATTCAATTGAATTTCCCTTAAAATGAATAGTTCGATGCAAATGATGCATACTTTCCCCTACATTCAATGTTGCAGCAGGTGAAGAGCTTTCAAGTTCATAAAATTTTCCCATTTGTTTCCCATCTATGAAACCATCATTGTAGGCATTCACCACGTCACCATCGAAAGGGTTTTCTTGCATTTCCCACAGCGAATTGACATACTCTGCGGGAAATGCTGGCAAACTAAATTGAGCAATGGTTAGCACCTCATTAACCTGGTCAAAACTGGCTAAAATGGGTAAGGCTCTCTTAGGTGAAATGCCTATTTTACTGCGATAATTTGCATCTGCATTCAAGAAAATAATCCCATTTTTAATTTTCAATCTTTCGACTGGAACTTTTCCAAAATAATCATCCGTAACTATTTTCCCCAAATCATTTTCATTTCCTTGCTTGTAGGGTAAAGCAATCGTTGTTTTATTACCAGCGTTAAACATACTTAATATCCAGATAGAAAGAAGGCCTTTTTCCTTTGTCCATGGAGTATTTCCGGTATTAGTAATGGAATTATTAGATTCGAATCCAACTATTTGAAGGTTTTCTGACAGAGGAAACCCTAATAAAAGAGGAATCTCAGTTTTTGACAATATACGAATATGCCGATTTACCCTTAAATTAAATTCAAACCCGGAATAATTCTTCAGGTAAATCTCACGTTGAAAATTTGCCTCCGTTTTTGAAGATGATACCAGGATAAATGGTTCTGTGTCTATAGCTTTGGGAACATACCAGTGATCAAAATCAAAAGGATCCCCTTTTTTAAAAAAAATAGAAAAGGGTCCTCCTTCTGGTCCAAGCCAAAATCTTTCTTCACCTCCAAAAGCATGAAAATGCTCCTCTTCTTTATTGGAATCAATGAGCTCATAGTTTATCCATCCAAAACTCATTCCCCCGTTTCCATCTGTTGTACTTGTCATCACCCTTCCTTGATAGGCAGGTATAATAATTATTTGAGCCCCGGAATCTGATTCATCACTTAAGAGAATCAAATCTTTATGGTATTGTTTTAAAAATTGAAGGTCATAACCAAAGGTTCCTTTTCTATTTTCCATGAGCATCAAGTTCATTTTATTCAAAATTAAACAGAAAAGGAAGAATAAACGTGATAAATATAGTCCAGAGGGTATAAATAGGAAGAAAAACGGCTATTTGGCTTCCCACCGTAACAATATCTTTTTTTTGAGCCAACACGCCATACAATTTCACTGTAACCAGCATAAGATTTATAAGAATCAATATATTGGTTCCCAAAACGGCCAAACGATTCGGTGTTAAACCCATTTCAGAAATTCTGAATAAAATAGCAGAAAGAGCAATACCATTCACAACTATCGTCACTAATGACAGTAAAAACAGGATATATTTTTCTGTCTTACTTTTTTCTGTATTGCTTGCTTCAGCTACGGAAAAAAAGATGAGTGCCATAACGCCGATTAAAAGAACATTAAATAGAAGTAAAAATTCCCTGTCATTGTAAGGGTCTTTTCCAGAATAAAAAATGGCACCCAGATAAATTACCAGCATGACTAAGACGATTGGACTAAATATTCTTGCGATGACAGGTGAAACGTTGCTTACCAATTGGGGATTGGTCTGGGTCAGATAGGTTGCCACTAAGGGGACAGCAGCCAATCCCAAAACAACTACATTTTCAAAATAAAATGTCCCTATTTCATAACCAATGAGAGAAAAAAGACCGATGGTAATACCTGTGGTTATACCTCCTGCTATGAGAATCAGTGTGCTCATAACCACAAAGTCACCATTGAAACGAAGAAAATCGAGTCTTTTATGGGTATTTCTGATTTCCCCAACGTAGGAATAACCGAACGCAGACCAAAGAAAGAGGAGTAAATGAATACAAGACAGGGTTAAAGTATCACTTTGCAGATTATTTGGAAAAAGATTAATGAAAAGTAGTGATACCAAAGAAATGAGTGCCAATATGATCCATTTACTGAGGCTAAAATTATTTTTCCATGTGAAGTAAGCTATTAATGCTGGAAAAACGATAAACCCAATGTTTCTGGAATAAAAAAATTCCTCTCCAATACCTGTATAAGCAGGCATTTTAGCTATTAATCCAGCCACTACAGCGGCTATCAAAACGAATATTAGTTCCCTCTTAGAACCCCATTGAATTTCCTCCCCTTCATAATTTAGACGATGAAACCAAAATTCTGCCTGTGGTTTATCCTTAATAAGCGGATAAAGATCCATAAAAGACTGTTTGAATTCAGCCTTATTTGATCTATACCATTTTTCCATTGCCTTTGGTTGATCCAACAGATCATACATTTCATTTTTCATATTTAAAAGTTTTAAAGTACTTTGTTTTTCAAAGTTAATTAATAAAAAAATTATCTGTTAATGCCCTTGATTAAATCCTCCAGCGCATTCAAATGATTCCCGAAAGATTCTCTGCCCAATTTTGTAGCTGCATAGCTCGTATTGGGTTTATTTCCAATAAACTGTTTTCGTATTTGAATAAATTGTAGTTTTTCGAGTGCTGAAAGATGGCTGGCCAGATTACCATCTGTAACCATTAAAATATCCTTTAATTCAACAAATTCAACCCAATCATGAAGAATTAAAATGGACATTATGCCCAAACGGACCCGGCTTTCAAAAGCCTTTTGCAAACTATCTATTGAAATATTCACTTTTCGTATTTAAAATATACATAGATACCATACACGATATGAACGGCACCAAAACCGATAGCCCAGAAAAGTAAACCCCCGGAAACAAAATAAGCACTCGCCAATCCTAAGATAATTTCTACCAGTCCTAATATTCTTACTTCAACATAAGTAAATTTACTAATTGTAAAAAGCGCCAGGCCATAAAACAACAGCGATAATGGCGCTATAAATCCTGCCAATCCTTTTGACATACATATAGATATAAGTACACCGCCAGTAACCAGAGGTAAAGATACTTCTGTCATCAGCCTTTTTGCCGCGGGCGTCCAGAGTATTTCCTCTTTTTTCTTAGCACGTTGCTGAGTAAAGTAGATAGCGGTGACAATAGCTAATAAGAAAATAACCAAAGCCAATAAAACGACTGGTAAAAAGCTGGTGGAAATATGCCGCGCCTCTTCTTTTTCGAGAAAAAGGGATTGAGGATTAAAATGGAGAAAAGTTATAGCTACATAGACACCAACCAATGCATATATACCAGCAAAAATACCTGCCCACCCTGACAGGGAAATGAATTTAGAAGAACGTTCCATCAAACTTCGAATCTCCCCTAAATCCTGTAAATAATCCGTTTCATTTTTCATTTAAAGTACTTTGAAATACAAAGTTACTTATTATTTTTATAAAATGAAACTTTTTATGCGAAAATTATTTCAGAAAGGGTTTTCCCTTTTTCCAAACAACTTCAACTTTTGAAATAAACCAGCTTTTTCCTTTATCTCTGTTTCCCTGGTAGAATAGATAATATTTGCCATCCTGTGACTTTAAAATATGAGGGTGACCGCTTTCACTTTCATTCCAGGAACCCGGTTCACCGTTCTTTAGGAAAGGCGATGTAAAGACTCTTTCCCAATGGATACCATCTTTACTTTTTGCTACACCTATTTGTTGCGGTTCATTATTATAGGCACCGGCATAAAACATATACAAATAGTTACCTTTCCTGATGCAGGAGGCTGCCTCAATACAATTTTTCTCCCAGGGTAATGTTGGTTTTAACATCGGCATACCAGGAACCTCAGTCCAGCTATTCTTTGAAAAGTCTGAATTCAAGGTGGTTGTGGCAACCCCTTGCTGCTGTATTTTGTAACTGGTATCCCGCGTGGCATAATACAAAAAAAACTGGTTATTAAAAGAAACAACTTCCGCATCAATAGCTCTGCCACAAGACCAGTCGCTTTGAGTGGGGTGAAAAACAGGATTGGTTGCATTTCTTTCAAAATGAATACCATCTGTAGAAGTAGCATGGCAAATGGCGTCTGATTTTCCATTGCCATAAGTCTGATAAAACAGATGCAGCGTTCCATCTTTTATTAAAGCACCAGGTGCACAAATACCCTTTTCCTCTGCTGTTCCTTTTAATCCGAATATATCCCCTACCTTTTGCCAGTGATTCAAATCGGAACTTGTGGCAATACCGATATGCCATTCCTTTTTTTGCGCATCAGGCGTTGAATAGTACATCCAATACTTTTGATTGAAGTAAATGACATACGGATCCTTTGCATAGGGTCTTCCTGGAACTGTTTCATCGGCAAAATACATGGCAGGATTCTGAGCGTTCAGACAGGTAAAGCCGAATAAAAGGTAACAAAAAAGAAAAAATTTTTTCATTCAAATCATTTTAAAGAGTAGAAACCATTTAATTTTTCCAAAGATTCAAGGGCTTAATATCGTTCTTCCCGGGTATTTGATTAGACTCCGGAACAAGGACTACGGTTATATTTTGTTTAGTATTTTGGGTAAGTTTCATTTCAAACCCTACAAAAAGGGTATTTGGATTAGGAGCATCATATTCTTTATTAGACTGGGTTGTCCAGGTTTTTAATGTTACATTTTTGGGCTCTAATACCTTTAGCACCAGTTTTTGTCCATTTTGTGACAAAACAGCCTGACCCTTAGCATTTAATTCCACCTGAGCGGGGGTCAACATATTCCAGCGCAACACCTTGCTATTTTCTGAGGTTTCCATTTCATCCTTAATTACGACGTACGATTTATTTACGATGGCAATACCTCGGGATAGTTTGTTAATCTGACCTTTATATACAGACGTCAAATCGCTGAATGCACTTAAAAAGGCAGGAGAATCTGTAAATCCGTCTATTTTTGCATAGCCATCCACCTTCTGATATTGTCCATCAATGGTTAAGGTACTGTGCGCCAAATTATTATATCGAAATACATCCCATCGTTGGGATCCTTGTTCTTTCCCCCATAATTTAATGCCCTTAGACTCGAGCGATTCATATTCCTGCATACCAAAGTCCATGGACCAACGCTGCCCCATAGCATCCATCACAAAGGAACCGATATCCATGTGACCATGATTTACGCTTGGAGAACCCGCTTTAAATCCGACATAAATAGCCTTTGGATCACTCCAGGAACTGCGCATCAACGCAACTGGATTGGGGCCCTGACCTGTCCAGATCAATTTTGAAGGTTCCTTTACATTTGACAAAGCAAGCCCCCTACCCCATATCATGATGGCGGGAAATAACCGGTCACCACCCATTTTTTTATCAAGAAATTTAACCTGGTTGTAAAGTAGGGATGCATCTCCTGTTTTCTTTGCAAACCAGAAAACAGAGCCCGTTAATCCGGTTCCACCCCCGGCATCAGAATAGTTAAAAGCTTTACCTGATGTTCCTACCATATTTTCAAAATAATCGGCTGTTTTTAAAAAACCGGGCGTATCTGATAATTTAAAATCGTGCCCATATAGTTTTTCAATAGCACTCAGGAACATCAGGTTAAAACTTGTTCCATAAACCCAATAACCATATCCTTCCGGATATGCGCCGTCCGGATTATAATCGGCCATAGGCAAACGAATGGAAGAAATGGAACGTTGTATTATATCTTTAGCAAGTTCCGGATGATCGTCATAGATGGCTATTGCCCCAAAAGTCATGCCCGCATTACATACCTGATTCCAATTATGCGTTGCTTTCAACCAGGAATTGAATTTTGGATTCATTGAAGGCTCCAGGCCTTTTTTCAAAATAGCTTCCCTGATGATACTTCGTGAATTGTCAGAAAGATGCTTAAAAAGCCAATCATATCCAATGGAGACAGCCATGGTCATTTCAGCAACATCGAGGAAATGGGAAGGATTCCAGTCAGAAAAATTAGAAACTTTCAAAAGTTCCTTTTCTGCTCTTTCCAGATAAACCGGGTTTTGGGTCAATTTAAAAGAATAGGAAAGATAAAATACCCTTTTCAAACATTCTCTTGATTTATCTAAGAGTCTTCTGCCTATCTGAATCCTTTCCAGCGTAGGCAAAGCTAACATTTTATCACTCTCGGAAAGTATCGCCTGATGAATTTTCAGCCATTGTTCATCTTTTGAAATTTCCTTAACCAGTGAATTGATGTCTTCTTCAAACCAAAGAATTCTTGGATGGCCTGGCATATTAAATGTTGCTAAATCGGGCAAATCCTGAGCATTTATCTGCAAACTATGCCCTATAAGGAGGAAGATTATAAAAGGGTAAGAAAGGAATATTTTCATTTCAACACGATTAATTATTTTTAATTGTCATTTTGACGGTTACATTGACATTCCCCGATTGATTGGGTAAACGCACCATAAGCCTTGAGTGTCCGGTATTTGTTTTTTCAGGGGCTTTTTGAATAGCTGATTCTTCCGAAAATGCTGCTCCTTTGGGTGAAATAATTTCCAATTCCAGCCATTTTGAAGTAATAGTTGCATTTCTCAAAATAGCTTTTCCCCCATTTAAAAGTTCAATGGCATTTCCTGTCAGCATTCCCCATGCTACCTCTGTTGTTTTAATTAAGGTGAAAGAATCTTCAATCAGGACATTTTTTCGTTGATCTGTCAAACTAATTTTCCTTAAAGATTTTGATGAAAAATCTTTGTAGGCATCTGTCATATCGAGCGTGGCTGAAGGTACAGGGACATTCAATTCTTTTTGAATAAATCGGGCTTTTGCCAGTTCGAACTGATTTTTACCTCCTAACAAAGGTACATTATGACTAAACGAGTTCAGCCGGTAGTAAGTCCACCTTTTTCCATTTACCCCCATAGTCCAGTAACCATTCAGGTTATAATCATCAGATCCTAAATCCTTAGCCCACCTTACTCCGCCTGCTTCCATTTCAAAATTCCCAATATCCAGATGAGAGTGAGGTGAGCTGTTTACACCTGATTTCATTCCGATCCAGGTGGCATTTGGATCCGTCCAGCTACTTCGCAGTAATATCAATTCATTAATTTCACCATCCAGGTATTGATCCAAAGGCATATTCAGTGGCTCTGAGGTAGGCGCTTTATACCATACGACATGAAAGACATTTGCTAAGGCATTGGAAGACTTCATATAACCATGTAAATAATTTGTAATCAGAGGTTTATCATAGAGGTTACTTAAAAATAACATGGCAGGCGAAGTTGTTGCCTTTGAATTTTCGCCAGAATCAGCAAAATTGAGTATATAATTGGATGGTCCTGCACAAATCATGGGAACAAATCCTGCATTTTCCAGTCCTTTTGTATTTTCAAGGTTACCCATATTACCCAGCGCAGACTTCAAGGCAGACATGGCATAAGCCAGATATTCCGTAGCATACGACCAATAGCCCGGACCTTCATACCAGGCACCATCGGGTGCATAATATTTATTTGAATAGGGCAGATTTGCCAAAGCTTTAGGAATAAAGGTTGTGGCATAAGCAGGATCTGTTTCAGCAATGGCAAGGGCGCCAACAATGAGACCACCATGACAAACCTGATTCCAGTTATTATCTCCTTTACTCCACCAGGCGCCATCATAAGCCTTTTTATATTCCTCCAGGCCCTTGGTTTTTAACCCGGAACGAATCAGTTCAGCATCTTCTTTTTTCATGTGATTATACAACCAGTCGTAACCGATCGCCACACCATTCGTCATTTCTGCCACATCAAGAAAATGGGAAGGATTCCAATCGGAAAAAGCACAAACTGTTTTCATTTGACTTACTGCTGCATCCAGAAATCTGGGGTCAGATGTTAAATGAAAAGCAAGGGATAAATGGGTTACCCTGTGCAATAATTCGCGACTTACACTTAGTAATCTGGGACCGGTTAATACTCTGGTCAGGGGAGCCTTATTTACAATGCTATTTGCTGAGGCTATAACCGCACTGGCATATTTATCCAGCAGCCCATCATTTTTCCTTTTCGATTTAATTTCCTCAATAACGGAAGCAGATAACATCAAACGGGGATGATCTTTCCTCAGGGTACTCAATATACCTGTCAATACAGGTTGATTTTCCAAAGGTGTTACATTTTCCTTTTCCTGGCAACTAAAACTGAGGAAAATACATATAATCAAAAACAAATTGCGTTTCATAACAGCATATTAACATAAAAAAACCGTCCCGACAGATAATCTATCGAAACGGTTTTTTATAATGTAAAAAATTACCAGCCCGGATTCTGTTTCAGATTAGGGTTCAGAGAAATTTCATTTAATGGCAATGGCCATAAATAATCTTTAGCTGGATTAAACTTCCTAAAACTAGCTGGGGTTACTAAAATAAAATTGTCAGGGGTAAGATTAACTGTCGTAGCTGTACCGAATTCAGCTTTGAAGAAGAAATTACCCAACACTGGTTTTGGCAATTCAATTTCAGTAATTTTCCAGCGAATGATATCCCAGTATCTGTGACCTTCCTGAGCTAACTCTACCCTGCGTTCCCGGCGAATTTCATCCCGCATAGAAAGGTTATTACTGGTGACCAGTGCATTGGTTAACTTAGCAATCTTACCTCTGGCTCGCAATAAATTAACAGAAATATCCAGATCGGCATCTGTTATTGAATTGGTAAGTTCGAATTTAGCCTCTGCATATATTAAGAGCACTTCTGCGTATCTTAAAATGGGTCGGTCAATAAATGAAGCCTGATTATTCCAGTCATCAATATTTGAAAATTTTCTAAAGCAAAAGCCGGTTTTCTGAAAAACCAATGGAGAAATATCAAATATCTTTTTGGTGAAAATGTATGGATCACCCTTTTTAAAAACGGAAAGAGAAAGTCTTTCATCTCTGTTGGTGAAAACATCCGTTGAGATTACCGGTGTTTTGTATAAAGGTGATTTTGTTATGGGTAATCCATCAGTCATCAGATAAGAATCGACCAGACTTTTGGTAGGATTTTTATTACCATTTTCGAGGGTACCCCTAAAATAAGTATGTGTTAAGACACGGTCAGCAAGATTGACACCATAAGCTTTAATAATGATATTTTCCTTATTGGCAAATCCTTCTCCCGCCATTTGAAAGAGATCAAAATAATTGCCGTATAAAGCATGCTGTCTGCCATCGATGATCGATTTAGATGCTTCAATTGCAAGATTCAGATGTTTACCAGGATCTCCATAGCCATGAAATTTTGATCTGGTACCTTCAAACAAGGCTACCCTTGCTTTAAAAGCCTGGGCTGCTGTTTTTGATATTTTCCCATAATTGGCGGTTCCCAACGTAGCGATGGTTGGTAATTTTGCCGTGGCAAAGTCAAGATCCTGGTAAATCTGATCGAAAATCTTATCTCTCGGACTTGCAGGTTCTTGTAACTCAGGAGATTCATCACTTAAAATTTTTAAAATCAAGGGTACATTACCATATTTCTGAACCAGGGAAAAATATCCCCATGCTCTGAAAAACCGAGCATCTGCAATATACCGGTCAATCGTTGCAGCAGATACATTAGACGCTGCCAGAGGCGCTTTTTCAATGATATTATTGGCTGCACGAATCAGACGGTAAGGTCCTGTGTAGTTGGCATCTGTAGAAGGAGCTAATCTGGAACCATCACTGATTTGATTTGATGACAGACCAATGGCATCGTCTGACCAGACATCTTCATTATTGAACCCTGGAATGAAGGTATATAGATAGTTGGTAGCGGCAATCAGGTCTGTTTCAGATCTCCAGAAGGTTTGGTCGCTGATAGAAGTTTCCGGCAATCTTTCTACCTCACAAGACAAAACACTGAGGAATAAAAGCAGAAAAGAAAGCCTGATATAGGATAATGATTTCATAATGGTCAAAAAATTAAACAAGTTAAAAACGTTTTTTTCAGTCATCTTTAGAAGCTAAGGTTTACACCAAAAGAAGCGGTAGCAAAAAACGGATAATCATTTTCCACATTATCGCGTTGCTCCGGATCAAAGTAACCTTTGTAGCTACCTAATTTTGAGAAAGTCAGAATATCCTGAGCAGAAAGGAAAAATCTTACTCGTGAAATCTTAACTTTTGATGTCCAGGCTGCTGGTAAAGTATAACCTAATTGAATGTTTTTTAAACGGGCATACTGACCATTTAACAACCACTTGTCAGAAACCAGATAATTGTGTGTACCACCAACAAATGGTCTTGGGTAAAGGGCATTAGGATTTTCAGGTGTCCAGTAATCTCTGTGAATACCCAATGCTTGTTTCCAGGTAACCATGAGAGGTGCAATAGTTTGAACTTCCGGTCTGAACACTCTTTTTCCAACACCCTGAATAAAGGCAACAAAATCAAGACCTTTCCAGCTAAAGTTTATTGAAGTACCAAATAAATAGCGGGGTAAAGTAGATCCGAAATGAACTAAATCACCCATATTTTTTGTGTTTCCGTCCCCAATGGTAATTCTTCCGCTGCCATCTAAATCCAGATATTTTACATCTCCGGCACCCGTCCTGTTATCCTGGAAAGCCCAGGCTTTCACTTCATCGGCATTTTGGAAATAACCATCTGTTTTAAATCCAAAAATACTATTAATCGGGAAGCCTTCGACGGTATTTACAGTGCCCGCTGCAACGATGTTCCTTCCAGCAAAATTCCTTAATTCATTTTGATTATCAGAAAGGTTTGCCGATATAGAATAAACAAAATCAGAACCAATTTTCCCTTTATACCTCAATTCAACCTCCCAGCCCCAGGATTTCAATTCACCATTATTTTTTCTGGGGGTATTAATACCGATGACAGCAGGCAGGTTCTGTGCCGTTAACATATTCCGGTTATATTTAACGTAATAATCGGCATTGATTTGAATCTTATTATTAAATAAAGACAGATCTACACCACCATTGGAGGTTTCGATGGTTTCCCAGGATAGGGATTGGGAAGGGATAGAATTTTGGAACAAATAGGAAGTTCTGGAACCCCCAATTACCAGAGCGGAACCTCTGCTTAATTGGCTCAGGTAATCATAATTACCAATTACAGAACCTAATGCACCGCCCAAACGGCCCCATGAAGCTCTAAATTTCAATTCTGTAACAACATTGGTATTCGGGAACCATGATTCCTTATTCACATTCCAGCCCACAGAAGCAGATGGAAATATCTTTGTTCTCAGGCCGGTAGCCAGTTTTGAGCTTTCATCTCTTCTTAATGTACCTTCCAATAAGTATTTACCTTCATAATTATAATTAAATCGTCCAAAAACAGATTGGAAAGCATTGGTAGCAATAGACTGGCTATTCGTTTTAGTTTTATCATCACCCAGATTAAGGGTTGGTAAATCGTTACTTACCAGATTGGTAGCTCCTGTAACAATATTGGCATATCTAAAATCTTCCCACTGATAACCTACTAAAAGAGAAAAGTCATGTTTCCCAATTTTCTTTTTATAATCTGCCAGAAACTGTAAGTTTTCATTTTCGGTTAATTCGCGTGTCAAGGTATAAGCATTCACTTGGTTAATATAGCTTAACACTTTACCGTTCCCCCAAAGCGGCACTGTTCTGGCAAAATTTTCTCTTTCTCCCGTTCTAAATTGCATACCTAAAATGGTAGAAAAAGTAAGGCCCTTTACACCAGCGACATCTTTAACCCTAAGCGTTGCAGTTGGATCTATAAAATTTCTTTCATATTTGTTATAACCACCTGCTTCCAGACGGGCATAAACGGTAGCTACAGACCCGGCACCATTGTATTTGCCGTCAGGCGTAAAAAACGGCGTCCTGGTTCTCAGTCGGTATATTTCATAAATCAAACCCTGACCACTTAGGTTTCCGGAAGCTTGTGCCAGATTATCTCTGGTATAGGAAATCCTTAAATCCAGTGATATTTTATCTGTTAGCTGAGCCCCCAGGTTTAATCTGAGATTATACCGCTTATAATCATCCGGTCCGATTTTAAAAACACCATCTTTTCCATAAAAACCACCGGAGATAAGAAAATTAAGTTTTTCATTTCCTCCTGAAATATTTAGGTTATGGGTAACCATGGAGGTATATTTTTTCAATACCTGGTCTGTCAAAGGCACCTGATTATAGAACAACCACGTTGAAGTATCATTTGGATTAACCACATAAGGAATTCCATCCCGGATACGTTGTAAATCTACATCATTATATTCAGGTCCTGAACCAGAATTTTTTCTGGCCAGGTTTGAAAATTCTGCTTCCTCCAGCAGCGTCAATCTTTCAGGCACATTAATTGACCAATCCGTACCGCGCTGACCGAGATAGCTCATTTTTATTTTTCCGGCTTTCGCTTTTTTTGTAGTTACCAAAATGACACCACCTGCTGCCTGTGCACCGTAGATACCTGCGGCAGCTGCATCTTTCAATACGCTGATACTTTCAATATCATTCGGATTCATAGTTGTCAGGGTATTCCCAGGCACTGCTACCCCATCCAACACAATCAATGGTGCGACACTACCATTTGCAGTAGTTGCTCCACGTATTTGGATATTAATACCTTCTGAACCCGGTTGACCTCCCTGTCTGGTAATCATCAGACCAGGACTCAAGCCTTGCAGAGCACGGGCTGCGTTACTGACAGGTCTGTTTTCTAAGGCCTGTCCCTCAACACTGGACACAGCACCGGTCATATTTACCTTTTTTTGAGTGCTGTAACCAACCACGACTACCTCTTCCAGGGTAGAATTAGACATCAACTTAATGTTAATTTCGGTGCGGTTACCCACTTGAATTTCCTGCGCTTCATATCCCACAAAGGAAATAATGAGAACCGCTTTGTCATTGGGAACTTCAATGGAAAATTTACCATTTTCATCCGTAACTGCGCCTACGCTTGTGCCCTTCAACTGAATGGTTGCACCAATAACGACTTCACCCTGGTCATCTATGACGGTACCATTAACCTTTAGAGCGAATGACTCAGCTTTTGAAATAATGTTGCCATTATTACCTGATTCCGCATACATCGGAAATGAACAGATAGCAAGCAAGAGGGCCGTAATTAAATTAAACTTACCTGCATTTGTAAGTAATGTAATAGGGCGATGTTTTCCTTCCATAATATTGATTTTTTCATAAATTTAAAAAAAATGCACTACATTTTTTCCATTTCTACTAAGCATATTTGTTTATTTCTGTCAATCTTATAAAATAAATGGATTGTTATTTATTTTTAGAAAAAAATATCATGCATACAATGGTTCCTAACAATGAACATAAGGATATACCAGGCAATCCTTCAACTACAAAAGGAAGTCATTATAAATTAAATGACCGGTCCAATGGAAAACCTTTAAGGGTAATGTCGGAGAAGCAGTGGGAATTTTGGATAAATGAAGGATATATTATCATCGAAAATGCGGTGCCAAGAGAACAGGCTTTAAAAACTGCCGCATTTTTATGGGAATTTGAGGAAAAGGACCCGAACGACAAATCTACCTGGTACACTGCGCCCAGAGCTGAAATGAAAATGAAAGAACTGGCTTATACGGGTATGGTTGAATGTTATAATCATCCCTATTTATGGGATAACAGGCAGGTTCAACGCATCTACGATGCTTTTGTGGATATCTGGGGTACAGAAAAATTATGGGTAACAATTGATCGGGCTAATTTAAATTTCCCCATAAAACCTGGTTTTGAATATGAGGGTTTCATCCACTGGGACTATGATCCGGAAACTAAACCTGTGAATGTTCAAGGGGTTTTGGCATTAGCTGACCAAACAGACGAAAACATGGGTGGATTTCAATGTATCCCCGAACTGTATCGTACCTACGACCAGTGGAAATGGACACAACCAGCTGACAGAAATCGCTTTTTACCCGATACAACAGGATTTACACCCACAAAAGTCAAATTAAATGCTGGAGATTTATTGATTTTCAATAGTTTACAGCCTCATGGTATCCGGGCCAACCAAAGTGAGGATAAAGTGAGAATTGCCCAGTACATATCTATGATGCCCGCTGAAGAGGAGAATGAATCGCTAAGACAATGGCGGATTAATTCATGGAAAAACAGCATTGCACCTGAAGGGTATGCCTTTCCTGGTGATCCGCGAAACTGGGAGCAATTAAAATATAAAACAGCCGAATTAAATGATTTGGGGAAAAAATTGCTAGGTCTTGACCGATGGTAATTAGAAAAACTAACCTTAAAAATAATAAAAATGAAAACACTTAAAACAACCCTGTTTTTTTTACTTGCCATTTTTACCAGCGTAAATGCCCAGGGCGGATACACCCTTCATGTCGAAGGTTTCGATTGGGGACCGGCAGTCAATAAGGTGACGCTTCCTTTTGAAAAGCCAGTTTCCGCAGCAATTGCTTCTGAATTTTCCGTTTTTGCCCATAGAAAAAACCCGCTGGGAGAGATTCCGACAGATCAATCTTACGGAAAAAGAGAGGTAACTATCGCCTATATTTCCGATGAAAAGGGGAATAGAATGGCTTCCGGAAATCATATCACCCTGGTTCTGGCGGTTGGTCCTATGCTTTCCATTGGCTCTCCCATCCAATACATGAGAATAAATAATCAGGGCCGGAATATTTGGATTGACTACCAATTGACCATTTTTCATAACAAATCAAATCTGATTTGGCAAAAAGAAGCCAAAAGAATAATGCCCCAGTTAGATTTATTTAATCTGAAAGGCCAATTTAAATACAACGATCAGCTAACTATGTCCTACGCCAGCTTCGAACCTACAAATAAAACGGGAAAATCTCCATTAATTATTTGGTTGCATGGCGGCGGAGAAGGAGGATTTGACCCGACTATTCCACTCATTGGGAATAAGGCAGTCAATTATGCTTCAACGGAAATACAATCCATTTTTGAGGGCGCTTATGTCTTATCTCCTCAATGCCCGGGTGCCTGGATGCATAATACTACAATGGAGATGACCGGAGGCAGGGAAAATGATATTTATAATGAAGGATTAATGGCTTTAATTAAAAATTATGTTCAATTAAATACCGGCATTGACCCAAACAGAATCTACGTTGGAGGCTGCTCCAACGGGGGGTATATGGCCCTAAAGCTCATTTTAAACCAACCTGATTATTTTGCCGCAGGATATATCAGCGCTCTGGCCTACCAATCGCAATACATTTCAGATCAGGCCATTCAATCAATTAAACATGTACCCATCTGGTTTGTGCATGCTAAAGATGATTCCGTTACCGTTGCTGCCAATACCGTAGTTCCTGTTTATAATCGATTAAAAGCAGCGGGAGCAAAAAATATTTATTTTACTTTTTATGATCATGTAAATGATATTACCTCCTTTTATGGTGGAGCAGGATTTCGCTATAATGGCCACTGGTCCTGGATTTATTTACATGAAAATAAATGCAGAACTGATGTTGATGGATCTCTGGTTAAAATAGGTGGCAGACCCGTAAATATCATGGAATGGTTATCGCAGCAGAAGGTTACGCCCAAAAAATAAAGAGGTAGAAAAGGACGTAAAAAGGCTTTAAAAATGACCTTCAGATGGTCCGGGGTTACCAGGGTAATTTTCTTACCCTGGTAACTTTACTTTTATTTCAGTGGAAATGGATAGTTCTGATTATAGGAACTTAGTTCAGCGATAGGTAGAACCTCCGATTTTTCCTCCAGCCAGTTTCCCTTTTTATCTTTTACTACTGAAACATCCAGGTTCAAATGTTTTGCCATAAATTCATATAGAGCAGCTCTTTTACTTGGACCATAATCATGTTTTTCAGTCGCCAGGTGAACATTTTCAACCTTATTTTCCTGACCAAAATAACGATATATATTTCTCAGAAAAGGAAATTCTACAAAAGGTGTATTCTTTGTCCAGTCATTTCCAATGGAAATGAGCAATTGCGGTTTTGGCGCCATCAAAGCTGCAATTTCTACATTATTTGTTTGATTATGCTGATTAAAATGAATTGGCAAACCACTCTCACATACACAACCACCAAAAAAATGAGCTGAAACCATTACGGCTGGAACTGAAACTTTTATCCGGTCATCTAATGCCGCCAGCAGAAAAGTCTGGGTTCCACCCCCGGATTCTCCTGAAATACCGATTCGATTTGAATCTATATCCTCGAGGGAAAGAAGAAAATCAAGGGCTCTAATGCTATTTACAGTTTGGATTTTTAGTGCCAGAGAATCCTTGTGATGTATAAATTTTGAATCGCCATATCCAATAAGATCCCATGCAAATACGACAGCGCCCATTCTGGCCAGGGTTGCTGAACGAATTTGTGTTTGTTCGTGAAATCTACCATTTTCAAAATGCCCGTGTGGATGTAAAATACCAGCATAAGAAGCCTTCTTTTTTAATGGTCTGTATAAATTTCCTGAAACAAAATGACCTGGTTGACTTTCAAAAAAAACATTCTCAACAGAATAACCATTCTTTATTTTTTTGGAATGAATAACAGGTTGCGAAATGGGTTTAGGTGGAAGAGGATTCAGATTCATTCCCCTTTTAATCTGTGCTCTGATTGTTTCAGCCCTTTGATTCCATGCTGCGAGATTATTTGGTATATTTTCATTTAAAAAATCTGCTCCCCGCTTTTCTGTGAAATAATTACCCTGACACAAGATGATTGAATCATGTGCAAATGTCTTATCCTGTCCGTAAAGTAAAGATGACCAGCATGTAAAAAATGAAATAAACACTAAAAATCTCATCCGTCACTGTTTTAGTTTTTAATTTTTGATACCAGCCACCCGGTTAATTTTTCACCTTGTTCCGGATACGTCCAATGTCCAGTTTCAAGGGCTAAAAACAACTCTTTTGGTGCTGAAATAAGATTATAGGCAGCATACATAGAAGTTGGCGGACAGGTTTCGTCATTAAATCCCCAGGTGTACATACCCGGCACGGTAATTCTTCTCGCAAAGTTAACTACATCATAATAACTTACCGTTTGTAAGACCTCTGGAAAATCATGTGCTGACTTATTATTTTTATCAAAATAATGTGGCCAGCCACCTGCTCTGTTTTGAAGATAGCCTGTCACATCAGAAAGCGCCGGATATAAGGCAGCCAGATATTGAACTCTTTTATCGAGGGCTGCTGTAACAATACTTAAAGCTCCCCCCTGGCTGCCTCCTGTAACAACCAGATTTTTACCATCATACTGAGGCAGGGAAGTCAAAAAATCATTGGCACGGACACAGCCGAGATAAACCCTTTTATAATAGAATCTGTTTTTATCCTGAATATTAAAACTGGGATACCCCTTTAAGGCACCACCAACAAGATCCGTATAAACGCCAGGTTCCATATTTACGGGAATACCATGAATGCCAATCTGTAGGGTAATAATTCCTTTTTCTGCATTGGCAATATCCCCGGCATAGGGCCTGACACCAGCACCAGGAACATGAAGAATTGCCGGATATTTACCCTCTTTCTTAGGCACACATAGGATGCCATACAATCGCGCTCCGGGCGCATTATGCTGAATATTTACATGATAAACCAACGTTTTTTCTGTGCATCTCTCGGGGATTAGCGTCATTTTGGCATCCATTGGAATTTTTGCCAGATCTTGTAAAGCAGAAGCCCAGAAAGCATCAAAATCAGCAGGAAGTTGAACTGTAGGCTTTATCTCCTCCGGACTAAAAGCAATGGTTGCCAGATTTCGATATTCCTTACCATCCACTTCGGCTATCGCCGTTAATCGGAGAAAACCTGCTTTATTCAAGGTACCCCCATTGATTTGCTGGGTACCACTGGTCATTATTAAAGATTCAGTCTTTATTGGATCCATTTTTTCTTCACCCAATTCATATTTAACTTTGACATTGGGCACATAATTTCCATTTTTCAAAACGGAAACAGTAAATCTGGCGGGTTCACCTTTTTTATATATCCAGTCACTATGATCAGGGGCAACCAAAACCTTAATGAATTTTTCAGTAGGCTGACCAATGAGAATATTTAAAAAAAGGAATAATGGTAAAAAAATAAGAAAAGGTTTGGTTTTCATGTGCAAGATTTTAGATGTATTTTAAAGATATAGGTAAACCAATCTTTAGCATTATAGGAAATCATAATCAAATATTTGTTGCCCTTAAACGATTATAAGGGCAACAAATATAATTAAAATGCGAAACCTACCGCCACTGTAATTCCAGGTAGCAATATACTGGCCCTGGCATTATCCACCCCATTAAAATCAAGTTGATCATAACTACCAAAAAAGGTAGTGTATTTCGGACCAACGCCTACATCGAAAACGACGCCTTTTTTTGACCCAATCTGATAACCGATTTCACCACCTACAACAAAAGTACCATAATTGATATCGCCCGAGGAACCTGAGTTATAGGCAATTTCCGGATTCACATAAAATCCGCCGGGTGCTGGTTTTTTTGCATGGGAAAGATAATAGCGATACCCTGCTCCAATACCTGCAACATTTACCTTTAGTCCTAAAAACTTATAGGTATATTTTGCCTTAACAATAATGGAAGACGATTCACTCAGTACCTTTTCGTAGGCAAGGTTTAAGTTTCCAAAAGCCAGTCCAAAGGGATTTGTCTTAATAACTGATCCAGGTTGATCATCCTGGGCAGTTAACAAACTGGCATTCAATACTAAAAGAAATAAAAAAAACAATTTTCGCATAAGTAATGATTTAGTGTTTAGCCTTATTAATCAGGAATCGTAAAGGTGACATAAGCATCCCCTGATTTTGTTTTTAATTTTCCACCCCCGCAGGCAATAGTGATATATTGTTTTTTTCCTATTTTATATATTGCCGGTGTAGCAAATGCTGCAAATGGTAATTCATACGACCATAACCGTTTTCCATTCATTTTATTGAATGCTCTAAACATTCTATCCGGTGTACCAGCTATAAAAATCAATCCTCCAGCCGTGGCCACCGGACCTCCATAATTTTCAGTCCCCGTAGGAGGTAATCCCTTTTTCTTTAAATCGTGATATTCGCCCAGTGGTACTTTCCAACGTAATTTTCCGGTTTGGAGATTTATAGCATTTAACGAACCCCAGGGTGGAGAAATTGCAGGATTTCCTTTCGGTGTTAAAAATTTATTGTAGCCGGCCATTTTATAAGGAACCTGGTCATAAGCGGTTTCTTTTCTTTTGCCTTTTTCAACAAATATTTCCTTTCCCCCGGGCAGTGCCAGCAGATAAGTAGCAATGGCCTCTTTTTCCGCATCAGGAAGTCTTTTAAAAGAAGGCATCATTCTTCGCCCATTGTTCAATAAAGTCTTAAGCGTTATTAAATTATATCTTGATGACATATTTTCTACCGAAGGGTTATTTCCTAATCCCTGTTTATTTTCACCATGGCAAACAGCACATTGTTCTTCATATAATCGCTTTCCGGCAGCATGAACGGTTTCTACCTTTACCTCCTTCTTTTTTACGGGCTTCATTTCCATTATCCATGGCATTTCATTGCTGTTCACCCATAAGATATCTTCATGGGGATCAACAGCGGAACCGCCCCATTCTCCGCCACCATCGAATCCAGGATAAACTAAGGAGGGTGTTTTTCCAGGTAATACAAAAGCATGACCATAACGTAAAGTGGCCATTTTCTCTTCAACCCAATTTTTTTCTTCCTCGTCCAGATATGGATTAATTTCTGATTGAGTCAAGGTTTGCCTTGAAAAGGGTTCAGGTAAGGAAGGAATAGGTTGTGTTGGCCATGGTTTTTCACCTTCTAAATCAGAATTAGTAGGAACTTTAGTTTCCACGATAGGAAAAAATGGTTTTCCATTGTCTCTTTCAAAAACAAAAATCTGACCATTTTTAGTGGTTTGAATAACCACATCCACTGATTTTCCATCCTTCCGAAGCGTGGTAAGTACAGGCGGAGTGGGTAAATCTTTATCCCAGATATCGTGATGAATAAATTGAAAATGCCATTTTCTTTTTCCTGTATTCGCATCAATGGCTAAGAGACAATTAGCAAATAAATTAGATCCTTTCCTGTTGCCACCATAAAAATCATAAGCGGCAGAACCTGTTCCTGCAAAAATCACCCCCTTCTTTTCATCCAGTGAAAATCCGCTCCAGACATTGGCACCCCCTGCATATGTATAGGCATTTTTATCCTCCCAGGTATCATATCCATACTCACCAGGTTGGGGAATGGTATGAAAAATCCATCTCATTTTACCTGTCTTAACATCATAAGCCCTTATATGACCAGGCGCTGCCGGAGAATTTTCGTCAACACGGGTACCCAATATTAATAAATCCTTATAAACTAAACCCGGCGAGGTATTTACGACAATCAAGTCTGACACTTCTCTGCCCAATTGTTTGTGTAAATCAATAGCTCCGCCATCACCAAACGAAGTAACAGGTTGTCCGGTTTTTGCGTCAATAGCGATAGTAAAAGAACCGACGGTATAAAATAATCTTTCCTCCCCTTTATTATCTGTCCAATAACAAAGTCCCCTGGCATTGATCATATTATGAAAGGAGGCCCTGTCAGCCGGACCGTTCTTCCATTCTTTTGTCGGATCAAAAACCCACCTTTTTTTCCCATTTTCAGCTGTCAAAGCAAATAATTTCAATTGCGGACTAATACCATACAAGATGCCATTAATGACAATTGGATTGGTTTGAATCTGAGATCGGGCCGATGTATCGGCATCTCCGGTATTATAAGTCCATAATGGCTGCAACCTTGAAATATTAACCGTGTCAATTTCATTAAGCGATGAATATTTTAAGGCTCCAGGGGTTCCATTGTAATACTTCCAATGTTCAAAATCTTTTGTACTTTCATTTTTACAAGAATTTAATACATTGAAAATCAATGCATATAGAGTAAAAAAAATAAGCGTCTTAAAAGTTCTCATGGATTTGTATTGGAATGATAACTTTAATTTAGCTATTTATTTATAACTTAAAGCTAAATTATTCCGGAATATGAACCATTCAATGCGTTTAAAATTTATTATAACCCTGATTTCAGGATTCCTTTTCATAGCAGGTAAAACTCAAAATGATAGCCTCTATTTAAAACTGGATGATTTATTTAAGGACATTAATCATACCCGACACCCTGGATTTTCCCTAAGTATCCTTAAAAATGGCAAGGTTACCTTTAGAAATAGTTATGGTATGGCGAACCTGGAAAATGGAATTCCTTTCAAAGAAGAAACGGTTTCTGATTTAGGATCAATGGCTAAGCATATCACCAATGTTGCTATTCTTTATTTAATAAATGAGCATAAACTGGCATTCTCCGATGCTCTTTCTGTCTTTTTTCCAACCTTAAAAAATAAGCCGGGAGGAAAAATAACCTTGCTTCAACTCATGCAGCACACCAGTGGAATACGGGAAATATACAGTAAACTTGCCTTACAAGGTGGCAGGATGGGCCAACCTATTTTTCAGGAAGATGCCCTTCATCTGTTGGAAATATCAGAAGACCTAAATTTTTCGCCCGGATCTGCATTCAGTTATTGTAACACCGGTTATATGTTACTGGCTGAAATTATTCAAAAAGTCAGTCATTTATCTTATGAGTCCTTTTTGAATGAAAAAATCTTTCGGCCATTGGCTATGGACCGGTCTTTTGTTATGGATATTCAGGGAGAAGTTTTTCCCAATCAGGCTAATTCCTATCAAAAACAACTTCAAAACTGGACCAGCGTTTATGACAACAGCACCGCATTTGGACAGGGTGGCATTTACATGTCTCAGTTGGATATCGAAAAATGGTTCATTTATCTTACTTCTCCAGACATAAATAAAGAAAAACCAATATATACATTATTAAAAAAAGCCGTATTGACCAATGGAGATACGCTAAACTATGCGTTGGGCATCGAAATGGGTTCATTTAACAATATAACCTACTGGCAACATACAGGTTCCAGTGCAGGCTTCAGGACTTCATTTACCTGGATACCTGCCACAAATGAGGTAATCATTTTAAAAAGTAATTACAGCAGCTTCGATGCCATCAGGACAACAAATGACATTATATCCCTTCTCTTTTCTCAAAAAATTGAAGAAGAACTTCCAGCAAAGAAGATTAAACCGGACCCGGCGCCCATATCTATTAATATGCTGGAAGCCCAGCGTTGGGCGGGTGATTATTATTGTAAAGAAATGGATGTCAGATATTCCTTTTTGACTAAAGAAAATAAATTAATCTGCAGTCACGAAATAAGGGGACAGGCAGAAGTAAAAATAACACCTGAAGGCATTTATAGCGCCCGTCCCTTTTTTACTTCATTACGCCCTGCCTTTGATAAGAACAGAAACATAACCCATATTTTTATGGATACCGCCGATTTAATTAATCTAAAATTTGAAAAGATGCGGTAATTTTTAAATGTTAAAAGGTATATAAGCCGTATTTTCCCGCCAGTTAATTTAAATATACTTTTTTATGGATCGTGCCATTTAATCTGTTATATTTATCATGTGAAGTCTTCAACTATAAGGCATGAATAAACCTATTTACAGAGAACTCTTATTGTGGATATTTTTAATAATTCCTAATCTTTACTTATTTCAGATTTGGGACCAATTACCTGATATTGTGCCCACTCATTTTAATCTTGCCGGTGAAGCAGATGGATGGTCATCCAAGCAGTTCCTTATTTTTTTACCGGGTGGCCTTGGGATAGGCATTTATTTTTTAATGTTGATTTTGCCTCAAATTGATCCCAGAAAAAATCTTTCTCTGAAAGATAATACCTATTATGCTATTCGATTTTTTATGGCCGTCTTCTTCTGCATCCTTAGTATTTATATCCTTTACACTAGTTTATCAGGAAAAATATCAAATCCTTCTATACTTTTTGGATTTATTGGTGGATTATTTGCTGTACTGGGTAATTATTTTAAAGATATAAAACCCAATTATTACCTGGGCATCCGAACACCATGGACGTTAGAGGATGAACGTGTCTGGCATAATACTCACAAGTTTGGTTCAAAAGTATGGATTTTTGGAGGTATAACATTGTTGATCAGTTCTATTCTTATAAAAAACAAGGATATCTTTTTTCCTTTTTTTATTCTATCAATTTTGCTTATATCATTTATTCCTGTTATTTATTCCTATATTGATTATAAACGAGGTAAATAAAGGTGAAAAAACTGGTACCCTTTTTTTTTCTGTTCCTTTTTATAGCTCCATTTTATGGCATGTTCCTGTATTTAACCCTTCAGCAAAAAAACATTAAACAAAACGTAAATAAAAAAATAGAAAAGGGAATACCTCACAATGAACTGGTTCAATTGAGCTTTTCCCAAAAAGAGATCCATGAGATACTTCGATGGGAACATGAAAAGGAATTTGAGTATCAGGGACAAATGTATGATGTGGTGGAGATTACCAAATCAAGGGATTCCATAACCTACCTTTGCTGGTGGGATAAGGCTGAAACGATCAGTAAAAAAAACATGCAGAAATTATTGCATGCGGGTATAAATAAATCAAACCCGGTCGAACATCTTCCTTCTTCATTCTCTGATTATTATAAGTCTATTTATCTCGTTATTTATCCATTTAAATGGGTTGAAAAATTCATTTATGCCGGGAATAACCCCATTACAAATAAAACATGTAAAGGCACACTGTCTTTACAACCGCTTAGCCCACCTCCAAGAATACGTTATTAAACCTATCAAACGATTTTTTTTAACGTCTAAATCTATACCATGAGATTAATCATATCATGGTTGCTGTTGTTTGGAATGGTTAGCCATGGTCATACCCAGATAGCAACCATATTAAATATAGAAGGAAAGGTACCCCTTGAATCCGTTCTGCTATACAGTGAAAATCCAACTCTTCAGGGAGTAACCAATAAGAAAGGGCAAATTGATCTGAGCACCTTTTCCAAAGCTGAAAAAATAGAGTTCCGATACCTCGGATTCAAAACCATCACAGAAAGTTATGCCTCCCTGAAAGAAAAAGGGTTCCTTATTTTCATGGAAGAAGCTGGAATTACCCTCGATGAAATGGTCGTTTCTGCATCCAGGTGGCAGGAATCATCGAGGGGTATTCCTTCAAAAATAAGAACCATTTCAAAAAGGGATATTCAATTATTACAACCTCAAACAGCTGCTGATTTGCTGGGCATTTCCGGTGAAGTTCATATTCAAAAAAGTCAGCAGGGAGGTGGTAGCCCCATGATCCGTGGATTTGCCACGAATCGATTATTATATGTTATAGACGGTGTCAGGATGAATACCGCTATATACCGCGCAGGAAATATTCAGAATGTAATCTCACTGGATCCTTTTTCGATTGAAAACACCGAAGTCATCTTTGGTCCTGGTTCTGTGATGTATGGTAGTGATGCCATTGGTGGGGTTATGAATTTTCAGACAACGAAACCCCAGTTAGCTACCAGTAAAAAATGGATATCCAATGGTTTGGTAAGCAGCAGATATTCATCGGCCAATATGGAAAAAACCATTCATGGAACCCTGAAATTAGGTAATCAAAAACTGGCATCTGTAACCAGTTACAGTTTTCACCATTTTGGCGATTTGAAAATGGGTAAATATGGCCCGGAAAGTTATTTAAGGCCATTTTTTGTAGATCAGGTGGAAAATGTAGATAAGATTATTCCGAATGAAAATCCAAGAATTCAGGTCCCATCTGGTTATGATCAACAAAATATCATGCAAAAACTATGGTATAAACCCTCTGAAAAATGGGATTTTCAATATGCATTTCATTACTCAGCTACATCTGATTATTCAAGATATGATCGGTTAATAGAGGTAAATGCCACAGGGGTTCCTGTTTCAGCTGTATGGAATTATGGTCCTCAAATCTGGCAGATGAACCATTTTACCATCAGTCATTCCGGAAAAAGCAACATTTACGATGGATTTACATTCCGTTTGGCTCATCAATATAATGAGGAAAGTAGAATTGACAGAAGCTTTTCAGGCAGTAACAGATACAGGTTAAGATCACAGGTTGAAAAAGTAAATGCGCTTTCAATCAATATAGATTTTAAAAAAAACCTTGAAAAAGGAATTCTTTATTATGGTTTAGAATCCGTTGGAAACAAGGTGAGTTCCATTGGAACAGCAAAAAATATCCAGACACAGGCTCCCATTTTAGTTGCCGACCGATATCCGCAGGCCACATGGAACAGTTATGCTCTTTTTGGAAATTACCAATACCCATTGTCAAAAAAATATACGGCACAACTTGGTATTCGTTATAATTTATTTAATATCGAGGCTGATTTTTCCCGAAATCTGGCGTTTTTCCCATTTACATTTAAAACAACCCAAAACAAAAATGGTGCTTTTAGTGGCCATCTCGGACTGGTCATGGCACCTGATGACAAAACTAAAATCAGCTTGAATGCTGCTTCAGGTTTTCGGGCTCCAAATGTAGATGACATGGGTAAAATGTTTGATTTTGTGAGTGGGGAGGTGGTTGTTCCAAATGTAAGATTATCAGCAGAAACAGCTTATAATGGAGAGATCAATATCTCAAAATTAGTAGGAAAAGCCCTCAAAATTGATCTGACCGGTTACTATACCTATCTTAAAAATGCTATGGTAAGACGTGCGACTACCGTAGATGGAAAAGATAGTATCCTGTACAATGGTAAAATGTGCAAAGCTTATAGCATTCAAAATGCAGCATTTGCAGAGGTGTTTGGTTTTCATGTTGGTTTTGAACTGGATCTTCCTCTGGGTTTTTATGTATCCAGCAGATATAATGTACAATTAGGAAAGGAAGAAATGAACAGTGGTACTATCAGCAGATCCAGGCATGCGGCACCTTCCTTTGGATTAAGTACCCTGGGCTATAAAAAAGGAAAATTGAACATTCAGTTAAATGCGGTTTATAGCGCAACCGTCACCTATGAAAATTTAAATGAGGAAGAACGTCAAAAACCAGCCATATATGCCAGAGATGAAAATGGAAAACTATATTCACCCAGCTGGTACACTTTAAATATGAAAGGAACCTTTCAGTTCAAAAAGATAGGCACGCTGAATGTTGGTATAGAAAATATGACGAATCAAAGGTACAGAACTTATAGTTCCGGTATCGTAGCATCGGGATTTAATGCCATAGCTGGTTTATCTGTTGTTTTTTGATTTATTCTCATTTTAAATTTTTATATTTGCAAAATGAAAATTTTACCAGCTACGCTAATCATGCTTATCATGACTATGTCAGCAAGAAATTTGCTGACCTGGGCTAGCTTTAATTTTCATCAGGAATATATAGAAAATACTTATTGTATCAATATAACAAACGCCACCCTCGATTGTGGTGGTGTTTGTTACTTTAATAATCAAATTAAAGAAAATACAGAAAAGGAGTCCTCTCCTATTTCCAATAGGTCTTTAAATAAAATAAATCAAATCATATTTCTTATTCCTAAAATTGAAATAATTGAATATCAAAATTTTACTCCTACTTCTTTAAAAATTCAAATTCCAGTCATACTTTTTATTGATAATCCTTTTGTTAAAGGTATTTTTCATCCTCCCTTAGTCTGATAACCTTTTTTCTTGAGTTAATATTATTTATTTTCAAAGGTTATTGTTTTGAAACTAAGCAGTGTATCAGGATTAATTATCTTGATATTATTCCATTCCTTCAGTAATACGGCTATTTTCGTAAGGTTTAAATTCAATCAAGAATTTATAGCCTCAACACTTTGTATTAATAAAGATATAGAGAAAACTTTATGCTTTGGACATTGCCAGTTAAAGAAGGCCCTTGAAGAAAATCAGGAAAATAATCGACACATTCCTATTCCAAACGGATTAAAGGATATTAACTTCATATTTACTCCTAATACTTTAGCCATTATTATCTCCAATACTGACTTCCATAAACCTGAACTATCTTGTTTTCAAAAATCAGAACGGAGTTCTAAATGGATTTTGAGCTTATTTAAACCACCTGAAAACATTCGTTTTATCAAGTTTTTGAATTTATTCTATTCTTTTAAAACGAAATTTTAACAATCATGAATTTTTATAAGTTTATTATTGCCATACTATGCATGGCTCTCAATTATATGCATGGACAAACCATTATTAACGGTAAAATTTACGATAAAGAAAATCAAGAACCGTTAGTAGGTGCAAACATTCAATTAGTTAGTGATTTGAATATTGGTACAATCACTAATTCCTCAGGCTATTTTGAATTGAAAACATCTGAAACAAATCCATCCATATTAATCAGTATGATGGGTTATACCTCAAGGGAGGTAAAATATGAGGGAAAATCTTTATTGGTTGATATGACAGGAAATGCACAGGAATTACAAGCGATTGTGGTTACTGGAAGCAGAGAAGCAGCGCTTAGAACGCAACTTCCTATGGCTATTTCACGACTTTCAGCAAAATTGATAGATGAAAGTAAGATTACTTCCGTTGTTGAAGTAATAAATAAGACGCCGGGGGTATTAATGCAAAATCTAAATAATGAGCAACATGGCATGTCAATAAGGCAACCAATGGGAACCAGTGCCTATTATTTGTATATGGAAGATGGATTACCCATCAGACCATTAGGTATTTTCAATCATAATGCATTATTAGAAATAAATCAATTTGCCATTAGCTCTATTGAAGTGGTAAAGGGACCCGTTTCTTCGATTTATGGTCCAGAGGCAGTGGGTGGTGCTATCAATTTCATTTCTCAAAGACCAACTGCTGTACCAACGGCAAAAGTTGGGATACAATTCGATAATTGGGGATTCAGAAGGGTACAATTTGGAACAGGTGCAACCCTTGGCAAATTTGGATTTTATGTAGGAGGTTTAACCAGTAAACAAACCGATAGTTGGATTACTGGCTCCGATTATGATAAGACAACCATAAGTAGTCGTCTTGAATATAAAATATCTGATCAAACTAAATTAGTTGGTACTTTTGTTTATGGGACTTATTATTCTCAGATGAGTGGAAGTATTGATAGCATTGCCTTCTTTAAAAGAGAATATATAAGCACCACTGATTTTACCTATAGAAAATCTGATGCCTTCCGATCACGCCTATCTCTTGAACATGATGCGAAAAATGGATCAAAATCATTCATTACCTTATTTCAAAGAAATAATAAGCATGGTCAAAATCCAAGTTATGCTATTCGCTGGAATCCAGTTGCCAGTGCAACCAATAATCCTAAAACAGCCAGAGGTGAAGTAAATTCCAATAATTTTGAAAGCTACGGTATCGTAGCTCAGCACAGTCAAAAATTTAAACTGTTGAACTCAAAATTAATTATTGGAGGGTTGTATGATTATTCCCCACAGGATTATTGGTCATATCTTGTAGAACTAAATGCAAACTTAAGACCTGACGGAAAGTCTGTTGAAAAATACACCATTTCAAAAGAAAGACCCGATGTTAAGATTGCCAATTATGATGCAATCATATTGAATTCGGCCATATATATGCAATATGATATGAAACCCACCGAAAAATTAAACATTTCTATGGGGGCCCGATTTGACAATATGTCATTTACCTATAATAATTATATTAATAATTCTTCAGGTGATAAAGGCTATAAACAATGGACACCAAAATTAGGCTTGACCTATTCCATCAGTGATAACAAAGGTCTATATATGAATTATTCGCAAGGTTTTGCACCTCCAGGGTTAACCGCTGTGTTCAGACCAAGACCAAATACAAATCCTGTCGAATTTTACACAAATCTGGAACCAGCTACCTTTCAAAATTATGAGATAGGTGGATGGGCCTCCTTTTTTAATAATAAAATATTTGCAGATATTGCTGTGTATCAAATGAATGGGAAAAATGAATTATTAAATATTAGACAGCAAGATAATTCCTTTGACTATCAATCTGCAGGAAAAACACTACATAGAGGGGTTGAATTTGGATTAACTTATAAACCAGGTGAATCCCTTTTCTTCCGATTTGGTGGAAGTAATGCTTTGCACCGATTTGAAGATTTCCAGGTAAGCACCAAAACAACAGATATACTAAAAAATCTGGATGGATATGAAATGCCAAGTTCTCCACGTTGGGTGTGGAATACAGAATTGTCCTATTATCCAACATGGGCAAAAAATCTGAGAACCTCTTTAGAATGGCAACATTTATCGGGTTGGTTTCAAAATCAAATTAATACAGTGGAAGCAGAAGGATATGATGTTTTCAATTTCAGGATAGGGTACCAATTTAAAGGCATTGAATTATATACCAATATCATGAATTTAATGGATGAACTATATGCAACTGGTGCATCTCGGGGAAACAATCTAACGGATAGAACAAATTATACCCCAGCTGCCCCACGTACCATCGTTTTAGGTATCCAATATAATTTTATCAAGGAATAATCATATTCTATAATTCACCTTAAAATGAAAAAAGAAACTCAGAATATTTTTAGAAAAATCTATAAATGGCACAAATTCATTGGATTAATCACTGTTATTCCTGTTATATTTTGGACTTTATCAGGTTTTATGCATCCTTTTTTATCCCATTGGTTCAAACCAACTATTCCAAGGGAATTTATGATTCCTTCTGTCATTGAAAAAAGTCAACTTAAAGTGTCTCTGCATCAGGTTTTAGTAAACCATGATATCGATGATTTTAAGAAGTTAAGGCTTGTCCAATTTAATGATAGTACCTATTATCAGGTAAAGCAATCAAATGATGAATTAGCCTACTATAACACTTTTAGTGGGGAAATCCTTGCGCAAGGTGATAAAAAATATGCTGAATGGATGGCAAGGTTTTTCCTGGGTGATTCCATTAGCCCAATTCATAGCATCGAACAGGTAAAAGAATTTTCCCAACAATATAAATACATTAATAGATTGTTGCCTGTCTGGAAAGTAACCTTTCACAGACCCGATGCGATGGATGTTTATGTGGAAACAGCTTCGTCAAGATTAGGTACTTTTAATCCTACGTATAGAAAAGTATTTCTATGGATATTTGATAATTTCCATAACTGGAATTTTCTAAACGCCATTAGTTCTAATAGTATTCGAATCATTGTCATGATTACCTTATTGTCCATTATTTTGATATCCTCCTTAAGCGGAATCATTATATATGGATTTTTATGGAAAAAGTTCAAACAACCAAATGCTGATGATAAGGTAGGCCTTTTACGAAAATACCACAGACAAGTTGGTATTGCCGTTGCCTTTGTTTCATTTACTTTTGCTTTTAGCGGAGCCTATCATGCAACACAAAAGTGGGAACCCGATGTATTAC
>Ga0172376_10000699_pt1 | contig 43157 bp, 44 predicted proteins | sample Lak35m_FD_121114 | JGI IMG/M metagenome (GOLD analysis project Ga0172376, IMG submission 121114) | Freshwater microbial communities from Kabuno Bay, South-Kivu, Congo - kab_092012_35m | ecosystem: Environmental > Aquatic > Freshwater > Lake | place: Democratic Republic of the Congo: South-Kivu...
AGCGCGAAATCGGTCGGCGTGACGCCGAGCGCGGGCGCGACGCCCTTCAGCAGCTCGGCCAGGAAGAGGCTCGCGACCTTGACCTCGGCGGGGGAGAGGCGGCGCGCGCTGGTGGGGCCGGCCTTGGCCCCGAAGATCGTCTCGACCGCGGCCACGGCGGCGGCGCTGTCCCAGGCGAGCCAGCCCGGCTCCTTGCCGCAGCGGAAGCGCAGCACGCACAGGGGCTCGGTCAGGCCGGCGAGCAGGACGTCCGCGTCGCGCTCGGCCAGGCCCTCGATCGCGAGCCCGAGGCGCAGGCCGCTCGTCTCGGCCAGGCGCTTCTCGAGCGCCGGCAGGAGGTTCCTGAGCAGGCGCTGCAGCTCGGCGATGCGCTCGGCGCCCATGCGGCGCGGCTGCTTGAAGTCGCGCGCGGCGACCGCACCGGCGGGCTTCGCGCGGCCGAGGACGGCCTGGACGACTTTGACGGCGTCGCTCACGGGGTCACTGCGTGAGGAAGGTGTTGAAGTAGACGTTGCGCACGCGGCCGAAGGTGCCGACGCGCACCTTGCCGGCGAACTCGGGCTTGATCTCGGTCACGTCGACGTAGACACCCTTGCCGCGCGCGTCCGAGACGAAGAGGTCCGTCTCCTCGCCCTGGTAGATCACTTCCTCGCCGTCGTCGAGCCGGATCGCCTTGCGGGTCGCGTCGATCGAGAGCGTCTTCTCGTAGAAGAGCCCGCGCATGGTGGAGCGCGGAATCGAGCGTCCGGGGCGCAGTCCGCTCTGCAGATCGGTGCCTTCCGCACTCTTGTCGTTGCCGACGTGGACCGGGAACAGAACCGGATCGAGGGCCACGCGCAGCTCGTCGCGGAAGACCTCGCGGCCGACGGCGCTGTCGAGCTCGCCCTTGGTCTTCTGCGAGGCCGTGCGCAGCACCGCGTCGGTCAGCTTGGCCTGGTGCAGCGGATCCTTCGTGCGCGCGGTCGCGTAGGCTTCCTCGTAGGCGTCGACCTCGACGTTGAGCTTGAGCGAGAGGTAGTGCTTGCCGCCGTCGCCCGACAGGTTCACCTGGAAGCCGGCCGAGGGCGAGATGTCGGCCATGAACGGGCCGGCGACGTGGTGCTCCTCCTCGTGGTGCACCTGCGGCCCGGCAGGCACGGCGACGAGCGCCAGGACCCAGGCCAGAGCGATCAGCCCGACCAGGCCTCCGCCCAGGACGAGGCTCTTCTTCTTGCCGCCCTTGGCGGCGGGCGCGGCCGGGGCGGCAGCGGCGCCTTCCGCGGGCGGCGCGGCGTCGGCGGGCTTCTTCTCGTCGGACATCGGAGGACGGCGGGGGTGGGGCGGGGAGAGGTCGTGCCCTTATCGGCGGGAAGGTCGAGGCCCTTGACCGTCGTGGCGCGCTTCCGGAAGGGATTTCCGGGCCGTCACCGCGGCGCGGGAAGGGTCACTCCTCGCCCGTCTCGGTCACGACGACGAGCTGCACGCGACGGTTCACCTCGCGCGAGGCGTCATCGACGTTGTCGGTCAGGGGCTTCGTGTCGGCCAGGCCGATGGCGGCCAGGCGCGTGCCGTCGAAGCCGGCCTCCTCGACCAGGTAGCGCACGACGCGCGCGGCCCGCGCGGCCGAGAGCTCCCAGTTGGAGGTGAAGAGCGTCGAGGTCACGGGCAGGTCGTCGGTGTGGCCTTCGACCAGGATCATCCCGCGCTGGCTGGCGAGCGCCGCCGCGACCTTGGCGAGGGCCTCGAGCGACTCGGGCTTCAGGTTGGCCGAGCCGGGGCGGAAGTAGAGGCTCTCGGGCAAGGAGACGACGACCCCGCGCTCGTCGTAGCGCAGGCCGATCATCGAGCCGAGTCCGGACTGGTCGACCTGCTCCTCGAGCGACTCGCGCACGGCCTGGGCGCGCGGCGAGCTGGCGGTGTAGCGGAACAGCGAGGGGCGGTCCGAGACGACCGAGGGGATCAGGGCCGAGCCGGCGCTGCCGCCGCGCTCGAGCGGCGAGCCCGAGTTCGGCGCGAACAGACCGCGCGTCTGGAAGGCGACGTTGACCGACTCGGTGAAGCGCCCGAGCTTCTTCGAGTCCACCTGCGAGACTGCGAACATGACGACGAAGAAGGCGAACAGGAGCGTGATGAAGTCGGCGTAGGACACGAGCCAGCGCTCGTGGTTGACGTGCTCCGGATGCTTGTGCTTCTTGGCCATGGTTCAGCGGCGGCTCAGGCCGCCTTCTTGGCCTCGGCGTGGCCCTTCTTGCCGTGGCCGCCGTGGCCGTGGGCGAAGACGGCGAGCTTCTGCTCGATCAGCTTCGGGTTCTCGCCCTGCTGGATGGCGATCGCGCCGAGCATGATCATCTCGTAGAGCTGCATCTCGGCCTTGTTCTTGGCCTTGATCTTGTTGGCGGCCGGCAGGCACACGATGTTGGCCGCGCCGACCCCGTAGATCGTGGCGACGAAGGCGACGGCGATGCCGCTACCGACCGCGTTGATGTCCGAGAGGTTCGACATGACGTGGATCAGGCCGAGAACGGCGCCCAGAATCCCGACCGTCGGGCAATAGCCGCCGGCGGCCTCGAAGACCTTGGCGGGGACCTCGCCCTTCTCCTCGGCGTGGTGGATCTCGAGCTCGAGCGTCTGCTCGATCGTCTTCGAGTCGATGCCGTCGACGACCATCAGGAAGGCCTTCTTGAAGAACGGATCCGGCGCCTTCTGCACGTGCTCCTCGAGCGCGATGATGCCCTCGCGGCGCGCGATCTGCGCGTAGCGCACGATCTCCTCCAGCACCTTGGCCGGGTCCTGGGCCTTGGTGAAGAAGAACATGGAGACGGTCTTCAGGGCCCGCACGAAGTCCTCGAGCGAGAAGCCGACCATCGTGGCCCCGAAGGTGCCGCCGAACACGATCAGCGCGGCCGTGGGCTGGATGACCGAGCTCAGGTGGCCGCCTTCCAGGTGGTTGCCGATCAGGATCAGACCGAAGGCCAGGATCAGGCCGACGATGGTGCCGAGGTCGGGCTTCTTCACGCGGGGATCTCCAGGAAGCGTTCGAACGCGCCGGGGCGCACGGACTCGTCCTCGTCCTCTTCTTTACCGCTGCAGGGCGGCGTCAGCACGACGGGCGAGAGCATGCCCACCATGGAGCCATCCAGGCCGGCGCCGCGCAGGACGCCGGCGCGCCAGGTGCTGATGCGCGCGAGCACCTCGCCCAGTGGCTCGCGCACGACGAAGATCTTGCCGGTGACGAGCCGGATGGTCGTGTCGGGCAGGGCCTCGACGACCTCGATCAGGTCGCAGTTGAGGGCGACTTCCTGCTTGTTGAGGCGCGTGACGACGATCATTGGACGAGGAACTCCGTGAAGAAGACGTCGATCACGCTGGCCGGCGCCGGGTCGACGGCCGCGTCGTACATGGGCTCTTCCGCGAACAGGGCGGTCACGGCCGTGCGCAGCTCCTCGCGCAGGGCCTCCTTGCCTTCCACGGTGACGAGCTCGCGCGCGCGCTTCTTCGAGAGGATCTCGAGCACGAGGTCGACGAGCTTCACCTGCCCGAGGCCGCTGCCCGCGCGCTTCGCGATCACCTTCTGGTCCAGCACGACCTGCAGGTTCAGGCGGAAGTAGCGGTCGCCGGCGGGGTCGCCCAGACGCACTACGAACGGCTCGAGGTCGACCACGCCCGGGTCGACGACCACGGCCGGCTTCGCGGGTTCCGCCTCGGTCGGAGGCGGAGCCTTCTTCGCGAACTGCGTGTAGCCGACGACGCCGCCACCGGCGAGCAGCAGCCCGACGGCCGCGAGGATCACGACCTTCTTCGAGCCCTTCTTCGTGGGCGCCGGGGTGGGCGCCCCTTGTGCGGGGGTGGACATGCGGGGAGTACCGCGCCCTGGGGAGGGACGCGGACCTCCGCCCTATCGTCCGCGCGCGCCCCCGCTTCTGAAGACGAGCCGTGAATGCTGGAGCGTGCCGCGCGGTGTCAGGCGCGGGACCAGCGCGTCACTTCTTCTTGCTCGCGCGGGCCTTCTCGAACGTGTAGGCGTCGACGTAGCTCTTCCAGCGCGCCGGCTCGACCTGATTCAGGATCTCGCTCGCGCGCGCGTCGTCGCCCAGCGCACGCAGGATCTTGGCCGCGTCCTCGGCCGGGAACTCCTGCAGCTTCTTGGCCGCCGCGGCGGCCTCCTCGATGCCGCCGATGACCAGCGCGACCTGGCCCCAGCGCGCGTCCTTGCCGGCCTCGAGCGAGCTTTCCTGGCGCACGAGCTCGGCTTCCTTGTCGGTGAGCTCCTGCTGCAGGGACTCGAGGTACGTGCGCAGCTCCTCCAGCGTCTTCAGACGCTCCTCGAGCTCGTGCTCGTCCTCGTCCACGGCGCGCTCGCGGCGCCCCAGGGCGAGCTCGCGCTCCTCGAGCTCGGCGTGCTTGCGCTTGATCTCCTCGGACAGGACGCGCAGCTCGCTGGTCGAGTACGGCGAGGGCAGCGTCCAGGCCGAGAGCACCCCGAGGCTGGCCTCGATCACGGCCGAGTCGGACAGGGACTCGGTGTGACCGCCCTCCTCGCCGTGCTCACCCTCGGCGCCCGCCGCGGAGGCGTGCTCGCCGCTCGCGTTGCCGTGTCCGCCATCCTCGGCCGGCGCGGGGAAGAGCTTGCCGATCACGGCGATCATGCTGACGTCGCGCCCGGACATCGAGGCGAAACCGACGAAGGCGACCAGGAAGAGCGAAAGGCCGCCCACGGCCAGCGCGACCATCTCGATGATCTTGTTCATGGGGAGTGCGGAGCGTCGTTCGGTGGGGGAGTGGTCTCGATTCGGCGCAGCTTCAGTAGATGCCGCGGTAGGCCTCGGCGGCGGCCTCGTAGAGGCCCTCTTCCTCGAGCAGTGCGGCCGCGGTGACATCCGCGAGCTCCTGGGCCTCGGGATCTTCGAGGCCGGCGCGCGAGCGCGAGAGCACCTCGAGCGCGGCCTCCAGCCCGGAGCGTGCGCGCACCACGCGCGCCCAGCCGGCCAGGACGCGTGCCTGCTCGTCCACGGGCAAGGCGCCGCGCGCCAGGTAGAGGCCCTCGAACAGCTCGGCTGCCGCGCGCGTCTCGCCCCGGGCGAGGCGCTCCTCGGCCAGCTCGAGCCGCTCGTGGATCGTGGTCGGAACCTCGGCCTCGTCCAGCCCGAGGCGCTGACGGGCGCGGCGCTGGAACTCGCCCAGGCCCTCGTCGGCGCCCTGCCGCGCGGCTTCACGCACGACGAACAGCGTGCCGAGCTCGTCACCGGCCTCGAGCGAGAGCTCGGCGGCCTTCTCGAAGGAGTGCACGCGCGCCTCCTCGTCGTCGGTCTCGCGCGCGTGGATCAGCCAGGCGCGCGCGGCCTCGACGTGGAAGCCGAGACCCTCGAAGGCGACCGCGCGGACCTCGATCGCGCGCGCCTCGGCCTCGGGCGCCGAGACGACCTCGCCTTCCTCCAGCACGCGCAGGGCCTCGACGTACTCGTGCGTCGCGTTGAGGGCGCGCGCGCGCACGAGCCGCCGCTCGGCGCGCTCGACCGGGTCGGAGGTCGTGTAGTTGCCGTCGAGGAAGCTGAGCAGGTGCAGGGCGCTCTTCGCGTCGCCGAGCTCGATCGAGGCTCGCGCCAGCTCGAGCCGCGCGCGCGCGTGGAACGGACGCGCCTCGTCCAGGCTGGCGAGCGTGCGGAAGTGCTGGGCCGCCTCGGCCCAGTGGCCGAGGCGCTCGAGGATGCGTCCGGCGCGGTACAGCGCCTCGGATCCGTCGGGCGAGAGCTCTTCCTCGGCCAGGGCCGCGTAGAGCTTGTAGGCGCCCTCGAGATCGCCGCGCACCTCGGCCAGGTTGCCCTGCGCGAGGCGCGCGCGCACGGCGGCGCGCTCGTCACCTTCGGCCTCGACTCGACGCCACGCCACCTGCGCCTGGCGCAGGAGCTCGGCCGCGTCCTGCTCGGGCGGATGGATCGAGAGCGAGCCGCGCGCGAGCTCGAAGCCGAGACCCTGGCTGCCGAGCACGAACTCGAGCAGCTCCTCGATCGGACGGCGGCGCAGGTCGACGCTGATGCGCACGTCGCGCGGCAGGAGCTCGCTGCCCTCGAGCGCGAAGCTGGCCTTGCGCGCGAAGGTGCGCAGGACCTCTTCCAGGGGCACGTCCTCGCAGAACAGCGACCAGCGCGCGCCTTCGCGCGTGTCCTGGCGCGAGACCGAGACGATGTGCTCGCGCGTGCGCTCCGGGGTCCCGCGCGCTTCGGAGGCGTGCTCGGCGCCGGACGCCGCGTGTTCCTGGGCGTGCCGCGACCCCGCCCCGGCCACCAGGGCGAGGGCGAGGGCGAACGCGCGGAGGGGGAGCGGCGTGGGCCTCATGGACGGGGAGCGGAAGGGGAGTCGGGGGCGAGATCGGTCGCGGGCGGCGGCGCGCTGGAAGCGCCTTCCGCTTTCCCACGCCTGGCACTCGCGCGGCGCAGGGCGATCTCGTCCATCTGCGCTTGCTCGTCCTGAGCGAGCCCGGCGAGGTGCTGCAGGCGCGCACGCTGGCGCAGCTCGTCCAGCGCGCGCGCGGCGATCTTGCGGGTGCGGTGCTCCTCGGCCGCGCGGGCGGCCACCTGGCGGGCCGCCTGGGCGGCCGCGATGCGACGGCTCAAGAGCTGCGCGGTCGTGTCGAGCGTGCGCCGTGCGGCGGAGAGCGGGGCGAGAGCCGACTCCTCGAGGCGCGTCCGCACCCAGGCGCGGTCGCTCGCGAGGTGCGTGCGGACGGCCTCGGCGCGGGCCTCGGCGCCGTGCGCCTCGGCCTCGGTGCGGGCACGCTCGGCGCGCGCCACGTGCTCCTCGAGCGCGCGCACGCGCCGCAGGCGCTCCAGACGGAACTCGAAACGGCGCTTCATCGGCGCACACCCGGCTTCGCCACCGGCTTGTCGGTGCCCAGCAGGGTCTCGAGCCGCGCGAGCGTCTCCTCGAGCGTGTTCTTGTCGCCGACACCCTGGCGCAGGAAGGCGTCGATCGCCGGCACCAGCGCGAGCGCGCGGTCGAGGCGCGGGTTCGTGCCGGCCTTGTAGGCGCCGATCTCGACCAGGTCGCGGCCCTCTTTCCACTGCGCCATGGCCTCGCGCAGCGCGGTGGCGAGCGCGCGCTGGCGCGGGCTCGCGATCGAGTTCATCAGACGCGACAGGCTGGCCAGCACGTCGATGGCCGGGAAGTGGCCGCGCTGGGCCAGGTCGCGCGAGAGGTACAGGTGGCCGTCGAGCAGGCCGCGCAGCGTGTCGGCCACGGGCTCGTTCGGGTCGTCGGCGTCGAGCAGCACGGTCAGGAGGCCGGTGATGCTGCCGCGCGCCGCGCGGCCGAGGCGCTCGACCAGCTTCGGCACCGTGGCGAAGAAGCTGGGCGGGTAGCCGCGCACGGTGGGGGGCTCGCCGGCCGCCAGGCCGATCTCGCGCGCGGCCGCGGCGAAGCGCGTGACCGAGTCCATCACGAGCAGGACGTCGGCGCCCTGGTCGCGGAAGGATTCCGCCACGGTGACGGCCACGAAGGGCGCGAGGTAGCGCTCGATCGGCGCGCGGTCGGAGGTCGAGACGACCATGACCGACTTCTTGCGCGCGCGCTCGTCGAGCACCTCGTCGAGGAAGCCGCGCACCTCGCGGCCGCGCTCGCCGACCAGCGCGACCACGACCACGTCGGCCTCGGTGCCGCGCGTGATCTGGCCCAGCAGGGTCGACTTGCCGACGCCCGAGCCGCTGAAGATCCCGAGGCGCTGGCCGCGCCCGAGCAGGCAGGTCGAGTCGAGCGCGCGCACGCCGGTCACGAGCGGCTGGGCGATCGGCGTGCGGTCGAGCGGGGCCGGCGCGTCGTTGCGCACGCGCGCGCGGGCCATGCGACTCGAGAGCGGGCGACCGCCGTCGATCGGCGCGCCGTAACCGTCGAGCACGCGCCCGAGCAGCTCGACGCCGGTGCGCACCGCGAACGGCCGGCCGAGGGCCACGACCGACTGACGCGGGGCGATGCCGTCGAGGTTGCCGTGCGGCATGAGCAGCGTGGTCGAGCCGCGGAAGCCGACCACCTCGGCCTCGATCGTGCCCAGGCGCCCGCGCTCGATGCGGCACAGCTCGCCCATCGCGGCCGGCACGCCGACGGCCTCGACGATCAGGCCGCTGACCTGGTCGATGCGTCCGCGCCAGACGGGGCGGGCGGCCTCGGCGATGCCCGTGCGCGCGCGCTCGGGGTCGATGCGCAGGTCGAAGCTCACGTGAGGTCCTCCTTCAGGCGCCGCGCGACGGCCTCCAGCGCGTCGTCGAGGTCGCGCACCAGCACTCCCAGCGAGGTCTCGACGTGCACGTCGCCCTTCGAGACGCCGGGGTCGGGCTCGATGCGCGTGCCGGAGCGGAACTTGGTGTGCGCCAGGCGCGCGTGGTCGGAGGGGTGCACGTGCACGACGCACGGCGCGCGCCCGGTGGCGGCCTCGGCCAGCGTGTTGCGCACGATGCGCTCGATGTCGTGGTGGTCGCGCTGGATCTCACCGCGCAGCAGCGTGCGCGCGATCTCGACTCCGAGCTCGACCGCGCCGGTGGCGAGGGCGGTGCGGGCCTCTTCCTCGCTGGCCACCAGGCGCGAGACGGCGGCGTCGAGCGCTGCGCCGGCCTCGGCCCGCCCGCGACGCTCGCCCTCGGCGCGGGCATGCGCCAGGCGCGCCTCGTCCACCGCGGCCATGCCGCTGGCCAGCAGGCGCAGCGCGCCGACCTCGCCCGGCACCTCCAGCGTCACGCGCTCAGGAGACAAGTTCTTCGCCTCCGCGGCTGGGGCGGAACTCGCCGGACTCGATCAGGGCACGGATGTTCTTCAGGATCTCGTTGCGCGCGACCTTGACGTCGGCCATCGTCATCGCGCCGGCCAGCTCGCGCTCCTCGATGACCATGTCGCGCACGCGCGAAGACAGGTTGGCCAGGATGTTCTGCTCGACCTTCGGGGTGCAGCCCTTCAGGGCGACCGAGAGCGTCTTGGTGTCGACCGTTCCGAGGATCTTGGTCATCGCGCGCCGGTTGAGGCTGCCGATGTCCTCCCAGGTGAAGAGCTTCTCGCGCAGCTCGTTGGCGATCTTCTCGTCGGCCTGCGCCAGGGTCTCGATGACCTTCTTCTCCATCTCGGGTGCGGAGCTGTTCAGGATCGCGGCCACCGACCTCAGGCGTCGCTCGGGATCGGCAGTCGCGGAGGGCAATGGCGCGGTGGCCGCGCGCTGGGCCAGATCGGCCGCGACGGTGCGCACGAGCGCGGCGGCGGGGGCTTCGAGCTGGACCATGCGGCGCACGATGTCGAGCGCGGCCTCCTGCTCGAACAGCTTCAGCACCTGCGCCGACTGGGCCGGATCGAGGTGTGCGAGGGCCAGGGCCGCGACCGCGTTCGACTCCTGCTTCAGGACGCGCGCCAGGGCCTCGGGCGAGTGGCGCTCGAGTTCGAGGAAGGGACGCGAGGACAGGCGCCGTTCCTGGGTGGCGCGCACGAGCTCGTCGGCCTGCTTGCCGAAGGCGTCGGAGAGCAGCTTCCGGAGCTGGTCGGGCCCGCAGGCGGTGACCTGGCGCGGGCCGTTCAGGCCGCGCGCGAGCTCGCGCACGAGCTCGTCGAGCACGCCCTGCTTCTGCAGGCGCGGATCGAGGTCGACCATGGCCTGCGCGACGCGCGTCACGACCTCGGGCGGCATGCCCTTGAGGATCGCGGTGGCCTGGGCCGGTTCGAGCGAGAGCAGGAAGGCGGCCACGCGCTGCACGCCCTGGATGGTGGTGAGCTCGCTCATCCGCGACTGGCGACCGGTTCCTCGCGCGCCCAGCGCGACAGGATCTCGCCGACCTTGGCGGGATCGGACCTGAGGAGCTCGTCGATCTGCGCGCGGGCCAGCAGCTCGGGATCGAGCCCGGGCCCGGCCTCGGCCGCGCTGGCCTCGGCCGCCGCGCTGGCGGCCTGCTTCTTCGAGCCCTTGAGGGTCTTGAGCAGGAGCACGAGGAACACGACCGCGCTGACGATCTCGATTCCGCGCTGCAGCAGCATCTCGAGCAGCGGGTTCGGAGCGGCCGGGGCGGCCTCGGGCGCTTCACCTTCGGGCGTCTCGACGGCCGGAGGGGTCGCGAAGGGTAGCACGACCGAGGTGAAGGCGTCGCTGCGGTCCTCGCTGAAGCCGACCGCGGTCTTGACGGCCTCCTCGAGGCGCGCCGCATCCTGCACGGCCTGATCGACGAACAGCGCGACGGACAGGCGCTTCAGCTCGGGCACGACGCGCACGCGTTGCTCGCGCTTCGTGCTGGGGGCGTAGGACTTCTTCTCCTCGCTGGTCTTCTCCATCAGCGGAGAGGCACTGCTGCCCGCCGGCGCAGTGCCCGGGGCGTCCGGATCGAGGGTATTGGAGGACAGTCCGGCCGTGGTCGAGCCCGACGAGCCGAGCGGCTTCTCGCTCGAGGTCTTCGTCTCCTGCACGACGGCGCCCTTCTCGCTCGACTCGGTCGAGCTCGTCGTCTGGGCGAAGTCCCACTCGGAGCTGACCGTCACGCGCGCCTTGTTGTCGCCCAGGATCGCGCTCAGGACCTCGTTGGCCTCGCGTGCCAGGCGCCGGTCGTACTCGGTCTGGTGCGTCAGGAGGTCCTTGATCTGGCGCTCGTCGCCCGTGTCGACCGCGCCGTCGTAGAGCGAGCGCCCGGCCTGATCGGAGATGACCAGCTCCGCGGGCTTGATCCCGAGGCCGCGGCTGACGAGGTTCGCCACCGTGCGGGCCTGCGCGTCGGTGAGCTCGGCGCCACCCAGCACGTTGAGCGTGACCGAGGCCGTCGGAGTGGGCGCGGCCCCGCCGAACAGCGAGGAGGCCGCGACGGCCGAGGTGCGCACGCTGGCGCCGGCCACGAAGTCGAGTTCCTCCAGCATGCGCTCCATCTCCTGCCACTCGCGCTTGCGCACGCTCTGGGCGCGTTCCTCGGCGCTGTTGAAGACCGAGGAGACGCCGCCCTCGGAGAGGATGCCCTCGAGCGGCTTGTCGAGCGCGCCCGCGCCGTAGGCCGCCATGTAGGCCTCCGAGCGGCGGTCGCGGTCGACGTAGACCACGAACGGCCCGGGCGGCTGGCTCTGCTCGAAGGGAATGCCGGCCGTCGAGAGGGCCTTGCAGACCTCGGCCAGCTCGTGGTCCGAGAGGCCGGCGAAGGCCAGCTCGTAGTGCGGGCGGTTGGTGACCACGGCGGCCAGGGCCGCCACGGCCACGAGGGCACCGCCGACCAGCACGGTGATGAGCCGTGCGCCGGCGCTGGTGCTCTTCAGGCTCGCGAGGAGCTTCTCGAGGAGTTCGTTCATCGCTTATGCGTCCTCAGACCTGCATCCGCATGACTTCGCGGTAGGCGTCGACCAGCTTGTTGCGGATCTCCAGCGCGAATTTGAAGGAGAGTTCGGTGCTCTTGAGCTGCACGGCGATCTCGTGGAAGTCGCCGACCTTGCCCGTCAAGAGGTCGGCCGGCAGCGCGTCGGCGCCCTGCACCTTCGCGTCGACCTCACGCACGCCCTCGCTCAGGGCGCGCTCGAAGTCGACGCCCGGGGCGCCGAGCGACGAGCTCGACGCGGAGGAGGAAGACAGCCCGGACGACTCGCCCACGCCTCCGGCGGCAGCGCCGGAGGCGGAGAGCCGCTCGCCCGCGCCCTTGAGCGCGGCCAGCATGGCCTCGCGGGCCAGGGCGCTTCCACCGATGCGTTCGATCACGTTTCAGTTCCTGTGTCCGGGTTCAGCGCAGGAGGTCGAGGGCTCGTTCGGCCATGCGCGTGAAGTTCTCCTGGGCCGTGAGATTGGCCTCGTAGGCGCGCATGGCGGTGATCAGGTCGGCCATCTCCATGACCGTGTTGACGTTGGGATAGAGCACGATCCCGTCCGGGCCCGCGTCGGGGTGGCCGGGGTCGAGCACGCGCTCGAAGTCCGTGGCCGAGTCCACGTCCACGCGGCTCGCCTTGACCCCGAGCGTGCGCTCCTCGCCCTCGAGCTCCGTCAGCAGCGGCTCGAACAGCACGACCTTGCGGCGGTAGGGACCGCCCTCGGGCGTGCGCGTCGTGCGCGCATTGGCGAGGTTCTCGGCGATCACGTCCATGCGCTCGCGCTCGGCCGAGAGGCCGGTCGCGGCGATGCGCATGCCGGTGAAGAATCCGTCGGTTCCACTCATGGTCGGGCCTCGGTCAGGTGCCGGTGACGGCGCTCTCGAGCAGGGTGAAGTGCGAGCGCAGGATCGCGGCGTAGGTCTCGTACAGGAGCCGGTTCTCGCGCATCGTGTTGAGCTCGAGCTCCAGGCTCACGTTGTTGCCGTCGGGCCGCGCAGGCGCCTCGGTGTCCACCTCGACCGCCGGCCGTACGTGCCCCGTGTCGGCACCCTTCGCGAGCTCCGTACCGAGGAGCTCCTCGAAGCGCACCTTCTGGCGCACGTAGCCGGGCGTGTTCGAGTTGGCGATGTTGGACGAGACCACGCGTGCCCGGAGCTCGCAGGCTCCGAGCATGCGTACCAGGAGGTCGGTCGGCGCGGCTTCCACGGCAACGTCTCCTCAGGCCACCAGGCCGAGCTGGCGCCAGAGCTTCATCTTGTTGCTGAGCGTGCGCGCGGTGACACCGAGCCGGCGCGCGGCCTCGGTCTTGTTGCCACGCGTCGACTCGAGCGTGCACAGGATCGCCTCGCGCTCGAGGTCCGCGATGGTGCGGTTCGCGAGCGGGGACGAGGCCGAGATCGCCCCGAGGTAGTCGCCCTTCTCGGTCACGAGCGTGAACTTGGGGCGTACGTTCGGACGCGGCATGAGCTGGAAGTTCAGGTGGTCGGGCTCGATCGTGGCGCCCTCGACCAGCACCACCGCGCGGTGGATGGCGTTCTCGAGCTCGCGCACGTTGCCGGGCCAGTGCCACTCCAGCAGCCGCTTCTCGGCCTCGCTGCTGAAGGCCGGCGCGGGAATGCCGCTGGCCTTCGAGTACACGTCCACGAAGTGCCGGGCCAGGGGCACGATGTCCTCGCTGCGCTCGCGCAGCGGGTCGAGGTGCAGCGGCAGCACGTGCAGGCGGTAGTAGAGGTCCTCGCGGAAGCTGCCCTTGGCCACCTCCTCGGGCAGGTCGCGGTTCGTGGTCGCGATCACGCGCACGTCGACCTTCAGGGTCGAGGTGCCGCCGACGCGCTCGAACTCTTCCTCCTCCAGCACGCGCAGGAGCTTGGCCTGCACGGCGGGGGAGATCTCGCCGATCTCGTCCAGCATCAGCGTGCCGCCGTCGGCCAGCTCGAAGCGGCCTTCCTTGCGGCGGTGGGCGCCCGTGAAGGCCCCGCGCTCGTGGCCGAAGAGCTCGGACTCGAGCAGCTGCTCGGACAGGGCCGCGCAGTTCACGCGGATGAACGGCCCGTTGCGACGCGGGCTCTTGTCGTGCAGGAACTGCGCGACGCGCTCCTTGCCGGTGCCGCTCTCCCCCGTGATGAGCACCGTGCCCTTGGATCCGGCCACGCGCTCGGCCGTGCGCAGCAGGTCCTGCATCGAGCGGGAGTTCGCGATCACGGTGTTCGGCGTACCGAGCCCCACCTCGGTGCGCAGGTACTCGTTCTCGCGCTCGAGGCGGCGCGTCTTGTCGAGCCGCTTGATGGCGAGCTCGAGGGCCTGCGGCGAGCAGGGCTTGACCACGAAGTCGGCCGCGCCGAGCTGCATGGCCTGCACCGCCGTCTCGACCGTCCCGTGCGCGGTGACGAGCACCACGGGGACCTCGGGGAAGTCCTTGCCCATGGTGCGCACCAGCTCGATCCCGCTGATGCCGGGCATGCGCATGTCGGTCAGGACGAGATCGATGCCGCTGCGCCGGAGGCGCTCGACGGCCTGCTCGCCACTGGAGACGGACTCGACCTCGAGACCGAAGGACCGGCAGGCCTCGGACATGAATTCGCGGGACAGGGAATCGTCGTCGGCGACGAGAACGCGTTGGATCGACATGACAGTCAGTGGGGTAGGGAGTGGGAGATCTGGGCCGGTCGGTCCGCCGGCACGAAGGGGATGCGGAGCACGAACAGAGCTCCGCCGAGAGAGGAGCGGCCGGGCGAGCACTGCACGGAGCCTCCGTGCAGGCGCGCGATCACGGACACGAGCGCGAGGCCCAGTCCCGTGCCGTCGGCGTGGGTGGTGAAGAAGGGATCCAGGATCTTCCGCGTGAGCTCGGGCGGGACTCCGGGTCCCGCGTCGGCCACCTGGAAGACCAGGTCGTTGTCCTCGAGGACGAGCGCGGCCTCGACGCGCGGCTCGCGCGCTCCGGCCTGGGCCTCGAGGGCGTTCTCGACGAGATTGCGCAGCGCCTGGCGCAGCTTGATGCGGTCGCCGTGGAAGGGCGGGGCGTCGACGCGCGTCGTGACGCGCGCGCGGTCGAGGCCGCCTTCGACCAGGGCGAGGGCGCCCTGCACGAGCTCGTCCGGCTCGCAGCGCTCGAGCTTCAGGCGCTGCGGGCTGGCGAAGGACAGCATGTTCTCGATGATCGAGTCGACCTCGCCCACGCCGGTCACGATGTGCTCGGACCAGGTGCGGGCGCGGGTGTCGCTCGTGGCCCGCCGGGCCAGCAGCTCGGCGAAGCCGCGCACCGCGTTGAGCGGGTTGCGGATCTCGTGCGCGATGCCGGCCGCCATCGTGCCGAGCGCGGAGAGCTTGTCGGCCGCGTGCAGACGCTCGGACAGCGCCAGGCGATCGCGGTTGGCCTCGCCGAGCTCGCGCTCGACGCGTGCCGCGCGCTCCTCGAGCTCGCGGTACGACGTGCGCAGGCTGGCCAGCACGCCGGGCAGCGTGCGCGCCACTTCCTCGAGCTCGCGCTCGAAGCCCGCACGCTTGGCGGGCGGGGCCTTGTGGACGCGCGGGCTCATCGCGGCTCCTTGGGCGCGTCCTTGGACGCGGACGGCATCTGCTGCACGAAGTCGCGCTTCCAGCGCAGGAACTCGAGATCGGTCTGGGCCCGCCGGGCCTCGAAGCCCTCGCCGCCCTTGGCCAGCGCGCGCTCCATGACCTTGACGGCCTCGTCGAGACGCTCGAGGCGCTCGAGCGTGCGCGCCTGCCAGTACAGGGCGCTGGCGTCGTCGAGCGGCGCGAGCAGCTCGTAGGCCTCGGCGTAGCGGCCGGCGCGGTAGCAGGTGATGCCGTGGCGCAGCGGATCGGCCGAGTAGGCCCCGCCGGTGGAAGGCGGCTGCGGCGCGCCTGCGGGGCCCTCGTCTTCCGCGCGCGGCGCGGGCGCCGGCGTCGTGCGCGCCTGCGGTGCACCGCTCAGCAGCGCACGCAGATCGTCGCCCAGTCCGGTCGTGATGCCGGCCGAGGGCAGGTTCGTGCGCGCCAGCGGCTGGCGCGTGCCGAGCATGCCCTGCACCGCGCCGTCGCCGGCCAGGGCCGGGCTCTGAAGCGCGTCGTACTCCATCTGCAGCAGGTTGACCTCGCTGCGCAGGGCCTCGAGGCGCTGCTCACGCTGGACGTCGGTGCCGCCCGGGGCCTCGGTGGCCGAGAGCACGAGCGCGAGAGCCGTGGCGGGATCCTCGACGAGCTTCTTCTCGAGGCCCTTCAGGACCTCGATCGCCCGCCTGGTTCCGCCGAGCGCGTCCTGGAGCGTGTCGACGCTGCCTTGTCCGAGCAGGACGGGCACGGCGAGCAGCGAGGCGAGCACGGCGGTGAGGGTGGTCTGGAAGCGCATCATGATCAGTACTCCCCGGTGTAGGCGTCGGCCGCGCGCTCGTGCTGTCCGAGCTCGGCGAAGAGGGCGGCCATGCCGAGGTCGAGGCGCTGACGCCCCTCGGCGGATGGCATGCGTTCACGCTCGCTGCGCGCGAGCTCAACGGCCTCGTCGAGGCCGCGCTGCTGGCGCACGCAGCGCACGCGGCCGAGCACGACGCGGGCGCGCACGAGCGGCGTGAGCTGGAGGTTCTCGAGCTCGGCGTACAGGGCGCCGAAGGCGTCCGCGGCGGCCTCGTGCTCGCGGCGGTCGAGCCAGCGCTCGGCCTGGATCAGGCGTTGCATCGCGTCGGGCACGCTTTCGACCGGGCGCTCGAGTCCGAGCTCGCGCCGGGCGCGCTGCTCGGCCTCGGCCACGACGGCCCCGAAGCCGGCCGCGCGCGCCTCGCGAGCGACGTACAGGACACCCACGGCATCGCCCGACTCTTGCGCGAGTCGCGCGGCCTCGCGGTACGTGCCGATGCGCTCGGGGCCGTGCTGCGTGCGCGCGAGGTCCAGCAGCGTGCGTGCAGCCTCGTCGCTGGCGCCGGCCGCGGCCAGCGCACGCGCGCGCAGCTCGGGCAGGGCCGCGAGGCCGAGCGCTGCGAAGCGCTCGCCGGCGAGGTCGAGCTCGACCAGCGCCTCGGGGGCGCGCTGCTCGGCCAGCAGGGCCTCGATGCGCACCAGCGTGCGCGCCGCGGCCTCGCTCGCGTCCCAGCAGGGATGCTCGCGCTCGAGCGCCTCGAGGATGTGCAGCGCGCCGGCCGCGTCGCCCAGGGCGAGCGTGGCGCGCGCGAGTTCGATGCGCGCGACGGCCTGGTACTCGCCCGCGCCCGGCAAGTTGGCCAGGGCGCGGAAGTGCTCGGAGGCTTCCGACCAGTCGGCGCGCGCGGCGGCCAGGCGTCCGGCGCGCAGGAAGGCTTCACCGGCGGCGGGGGAGGCGGGCGCAGCCGCGACGAGGTCGAGGTAGCTGGCGCGCGCGGAGTCGGTGCGACCGGAGAGCTCGAAGAGCTCGCCCTGCGCGAGGCGCGCGGTGGCGGCGACCGGATGGCGCGGGAAGCGCGTCGAGGCGCGTGCCCAGGCCTCGGCCGCGAAGCCGGCGACCTGCTCGGCGGTGTCCTGCGTGCCGACGTCCGAGCGCACGAGCAGCGCGTCGCGCTCGACGCGGCAGCGCAGGCCGGCGCTGCCGAGGGCGAACTCCAGCACCTGCTCGAGCGGACGGCGCTCCAGCGAGACGTCGATCAGCGGCGCGCGCTCGAGGGCCGAGGTGGCCTCGAGGCGGCGATCGGACAGCTCGGCCACGCGCTCGAGCAGCGCGAAGGCCGAGGACTGGCGGGCGCGCACCGTCCACAGCTCGCGACCGTCGCGGCGCTCCAGCTTGACCACGGCGGGCTCGAGCTGGACCTGCGGCAGGACGGCGAGGAGCAGGGCGCCCATCATTCGTGCGCTCCCATGCGCGCGAGCGCCTCGAGGTGCAGCGACTGGGCGATCAGGTACTGGCACTCGGCCTCGAGCTCGCTCTTGCGCGGATCCTCGAGGCGATCGACGATCGCCAGCAGGCCGTAGACGCGCCGGCGGGCGGCGGCGTGGTCGCCACGCGCGAGCTCCTCGCGCGCCTCGTCGAGCGTCGGGTGGCCGTGGCTCGGCGTGACGCCCTCGGGATCGGGCAGCGGATCGACGTGTGCCGGTCGCACGCTGGGAACCGATGCCTCGGACGGCGCGGCGTGGGCGATGGGCTCGTCGGAGTGCGTGCGCTCGGGCTGACCGCGACCACGCAGGAGCACGACCGCGAGGCCGGCATTGAGCACGGTGACGGAGAGCGCGATCACGACCAGGCCCTTCGAGTGGCGCGCGAGGCGCGGGGCCGGCGCGAGCTCGTGGGTCGGCGCGTGGGCGACCGTCGACGGAGCGGCGTGCTCGACGGACGTGGTGGGCGCGGGAGCGGCGCGGGCGGGGCGAGGCGCGGGTGCGGCAGGCTCCTCGTGGAGCGGAGCCGGACGCGCGGCGGGCGCCGCCGGAGCGGCGGCGGGGCTGGCCACCACGGGCGCGGCCTCGGCCGCCTCCGCCTGCGCACTCTCGGCGCGGAAGGAGGCGAAGATCTCCTCGAGGTTCTCCTCGCTCGGCGGCTCGGGCTCGGGCCCCACGCCGCCGAAGTCGAACAGATCCTCGTCGAGGTCGAAGTCGCCTTGTTTCTTGTCGCTCACGGCGCGGCTCTCAGGAGGCGGACTTGCCGGTGTCGGAGCCGAGGCCGCCGAGGATGCGTCCGAGCGTCATCGCCATGCCGGGCGTGACCTGGGTGAGGTCCGACTGGCCGTTGCGTAGCGACTGGATCAGGCTGCGCACGCGCGTCGGGTCGAGGAACTCGGTGTCGCCGAGGTGCTCGGCTTCTTCCACGAAGCGCACGGGGCTGAGTTCGAAGGTCAGCGTGGCGAGCGTGCCGCGGGGCGAGGACTCCAGGACGAGGCCTTCGCACAGACGCTCGATGCGCCCGAGCCCGTGCTCGGAGGCCGAGCGCAGCTTGCCGGTGGGGGCCGGCGTGCGCGTGCGCTTGCCGGGCAGCGCCGCGGGCACGCTCTCGAGACGCACGGAGCGCACGTCGAAGCCGCGCCCCTGGTCACGGACGACGAGCTCGACGCGCGTGCGCTGCACCGAGGCCTGCACGTGGATCTGGCCGTCCTGCGTGCCGTAGGCGTGCCGGCAGGCGTTGTCGACGAGCTCGGCAACGGCGCTGGCGATGCGCACGCGGTGCGCGTGGGCGACACCCTCGTTGGTCAGGAAGGCCGAGACCTCGCGCGCGGCGCGGCCGACGGTGTGCTCGTCGCGCAGGTAGCTTTGCTCGAAGGAGTGCGCGCGCGGCTCGACGTCGATGCGCGGGCGCGGAGTGCGGTTGGCGCAGACGCGGGCGATGGCCTTGGCCAGGGCGCCCGACTCGAGCGGGCGCAGGACGACGTCGTCGGCTCCGAGCTCGACCGCCGCGCGCATGTCACGGAAGTCCGGCTCCTCGTCGATCAGCAGGACGGGCGCACTGCGGCCGGTGCGACGCAGCTCGGCCAGGAGGTCGAGACCACGCGTGCCGTCGGCGAGCTGCCGTCCGAGCACGTAGAGGTCGGGCTCCGGCTGACGCAGGAAGGTGCTGCGGTCGGGCAGCGACTCGACGACGTGACCCTGGCTGCGCAGGATCTCGGCCACGACCAGGGCGCGGGGCGAGGGCTTGTCACCGTAGGCGATGCTGAGGGAGGAGGTGTTCATCGAGCGGTTTCCTTCGAGTCGAGGGAGATGCGCACGCAGGTTTCGCCGCCCGGAGTCCGCAGGAACTCGAGGCGGCCGCCCAGCAGGGCGACGTCGCGCCGCGTGAGGGCGAGGCCGAGACCGAGGTGGTTCGGCTTGGTCGTGCAGAAGGGCGTCGCCTGCCAGTCGGGGGCCAGCGCGGCCGAGGCGTCGTCGGTCACCGAGAAGCTCGTGCCGGCGGGCTCGCGGCGCGCGACGACCAGCACCTGACCGGTGCCGGCCTCCAGGGCGTTCTCGATCAGGCGGCGCAGGGCGGTGGCGAGCAGCGGGCCGTCCACCGTGATCTCGGAGCCGGGCTCGACGCGCGCCACGAGCACGCGTTCCCTGGCGAGCACATCGAGCGGGGCGCAGGCCGCGCGCACGATCTCCTCCAGGCTGCAGGCGAGCGGTCGGACCTCGGGCGGCGTGGCGTAGTCGAGCAGCTCGCGCACGTTGCGGCCGAGGCGCTCGAACTCGCCCAGCACGCCCTCGATGCGCAGCGGCTGGATGTCCTTCACGCCCGCGCGCAGCTCGTGCCCGAGCGTCTCCAGCGAGGCCCGCAGCGCCGAGAGAGGCGTGTCGAGCCCCTGGGCGAGTGCGCGCGAGAGGAAGACCGTCTCGCTCGGGGTCGAAGCGAGCGGCGTGGCCGCGCTGGGCTCGGAGACGGTCGGCATGGGGAAAGGCATTCGCGGGGGATCGAAGCGAGGTGCATTTCGACCGGATCAGGGAATCCCTTGACACCCTGGAGCCCTGCGCGGGCTTTTTTTTCGCGGAGCGGGGCCCCAGCCGGGGCCGGACGGGGCCTGACCGAGGCGTGGCGGGGGATTTCGGGGGCAGACGCTCATGTCGCGGCGCGCGCCACCGAGAACGGCTGCGGTCCGCGAGGAGCAGTCCTCCGGAACCACCCCCTCAAGCAAGAACCCTGGAGACGACTGTCAGGAGCCCACTATGGGACTGCGTGTAAATAGCAACATCAGTTCACTGAACTCTCAGCGGTACCTGAGCCTGGTGACGGACCGCCTCAACAACAACTTCCAGCGCCTGGCCTCGGGCCTGCGGATCGCTTCGGCGTCCGACGATCCGGCCGGCCTGGGCATCTCCGAGCGCATGCGGGCCCAGATCCGCTCGCTCTCGCAGGCCGCGCGTAACGGGTCGGACGGGGTCAGCCTCGTGCAGACCGCAGAAGGCGCCCTGAACGAGGTCAACACGAACCTCATCCGCATGCGCGAGCTTGCCGTCGCTGCCGCCAACGGCACCTACAGCACGGCCGACCGCTCCACCCTGGACGCCGAGTTCCAGCTGCTGGTCGAGGAGATCGACCGCATCGCCGATTCGACCCAGTTCAACGGCGTGAACGTGCTCTCCAACGGAGCCGGCAACGTCAGCATCCAGATCGGCACGGAGGCTGGCGACACCGTCGACATCTCCCTGGTCGACAGCTCGAGCTCGGCCCTCGGCCTCTCGGGTGCGAACTTCGACATCACGACCACCTCCAACGCGCAGGGCCTGCTGGACACGATCGACGACGCGATCGACACGCTGGTCACGACGCGTGGCAACCTGGGTGCCTCGCAGAACCGCCTGCAGAGCGCGATCCGCAGCATCCAGAACGCGCAAGAGAAGCTGGCCGCAGCCGAGAGTCGCATCCGCGACGTCGACGTGGCCGCCGAGACCGCCGACCTGACGCGCAACTCGATCGTGCAGCAGGCCGCCGTGTCCGTCCTGGCCCAGGCCAACGCGCAACCGCAGATCGCCCTTTCGCTGCTGCAAGGGTAGCGAAGGGTGACGGCCTCTAGGGCCGATCGCTGAGGGAGGGGGCCGCTCCACGGGGAGCGGTCCCCCATTCAGCTCGGACCTCCCTGCTCTCTGACAACACGGTGAATCGAGATGCCGTCGGACGCACAGCGATCCGACGCGCAGCCCGGCGAACACGAACACCTCTTCCCTCGCGGAGGAGGCGTCGTCCTGTCGGCGCACCGGAGAGCCGGGCGCGGAGAGGACGTTCCAGGGTCCTGGGCTCGAGTGCGGACTTCCACGTGCCCCTCCGGTACCGCGGTGCAAGCGGTGCCACGAGGAAGGGTGGTCCAAGCGCGAGTTCCGGCCCGCGGCCCCGGTGCAGGGGTCGTGCCATCAACACTCAGTAGGAAACCAAAGACATGGGACTTCGAGTCAACAGCAACCTGTTCTCGATGACAGCCCAGAGGAACCTGTCCAACGTCAGCAATCGACTTGGTGGGAACTTCTCGCGCCTGTCCTCGGGACTTCGCATCGCTACCGCAGCGGACGATGCCGCCGGCCTCGGGATCTCCGAGCGCATGCGCTCGCAGATCCGCTCGCTGCAGCAAGCGGGCCGCAACGCGAATGACGGCATCTCTCTCGTGCAGACCGCCGAAGGCGCTCTGGGCGAGGTTTCGGCCAACCTCGTGCGCATGCGCGAGCTGGCCGTCCAGGCCGCCAACGGCACGCTCAACTCGGGCGACCGCGCGGCTCTCAACGAGGAATTCACGGCCCTGGTCGACGAGATCGACCGCGTCGCGGACCAGACCTCGTTCAACGGCGTCGCCCTGCTCGACGGCTCGACCACGAGCCTCTCGATCCAGGTCGGCACGGAGAGCGGTGAGACGATCGACCTGACGCTGACGGACGTCAACACGGCGGCCCTCAGCGGCATCGGCAGCGCGGGCATCGACACCATCACGGGCGCCTCGAGTGCCCTGGATGCGATCGACGACGCGATCGACACGGTGGCCACCGCGCGTGGCGACCTGGGTGCGTCGACGAACCGTATCTCGAGCGCGATCCGCAGCATCGCGGCGACCGCGGAGAACCTCTCCGCCGCCGAGAGCCGGATCCGTGACGTCGACGTGGCTGCGGAAACCGCGGACCTGACGCGGAACTCCATCATGCAGCAGGCGGCCGTGAGCGTGCTTTCGCAGGCGAACGTCCAGCCGCAGCTCGCCCTGAGCCTGCTCGGCTAACCGCCGACAGCCTCCGCGAGGGAAGCCCCGTCGCTCCGGCGGCGGGGCTTCTTCCCTTTCCTTCCGCGAGTCCGAAAGGCTTTCGCCCCGGCCTCGCGCGGCGGCCCCATCTCCGCGCTAACGCGCCCGGGGGTGTCGTCCGATAACCCACAGCGATGCAGACCACACGGAGGAGCACATGACCCTGGGCGGAATCCAGTTCGGCGGACTCGCCAGCGGCCTCGACACGGGCGCTCTGATCGAGGCGATCCTGTCGGTCGAGGGCCGCGCCGTGCGCGTGGCCGAGCAGCGCAAGGAGACGGAGAACAAGAAGCTCTCGCTGCTGGGCACCTTCGAGGGCCTGGTCAACAAGCTGCGCGACCTCGCGCGCGATCTGCAGAGCGACTCGGACTTCTACGCGCACAAGCTCACGGTCGGCGAGGAGGGCATCGCCGACTTCTCCCTGGCGGGCTCGGCCACGCCGGGCGCGCACACGCTGGTCGTGAACTCGCTGGCCTCGGCCGACCGCTGGGCCTTCGCGGGCGTCGTCGATCCGGAGGCTTCCCTGGGCGCGGGCTCGGTCGACTTCAGCTACGGCGGGACGGCCTACAACGTGCCGATCACGGCCGGTACGGACTCGCTGAACGACATCAAGGACGCCATCAACGCCGCGGCCGGCGAGGACGTGACCGCCTCGGTCGTCAACGTAGGCACCGAAGCCACGCCGAGCTGGCAGCTCGTCATCGCGGGCGACGACACCGGCGCGGACTTCGCCATCACGGGCCTGACCTCGAGCGTGGCCGGCCTGGCGGGCGCGACCAGCGTCACGACCGCGTCGAATGCCGAGGTCGTGATCGATGGCCTCACGGTGCAGCGCTCGAGCAACCTCTTCGCGGACGTGCTGCAGGGCGTCTCCTTCACCGTCTCGCGCGAGACGGACGAGGTAGGCACCAGCTTCACGGTCGATGTCGACACGTCCGGCATGAAAGCCAACGTGAAGAAGCTCGTCGACGCCTACAACGAGGTGATCAAGTTCGCGAACGCGCAGAACACGTTCTCGGTCGAGGACGGTCCCGGGGGCGCGCTCTTCGGCGACAACGCGCTCGAGGGCGTGCGCTCGGTCATGCGCCGGGCCATGTTCAACGTCAACGCCGAGCAGGACGGGAACTACCGCACGATCGGCCAGCTCGGTCTCGAGCTGCAGTCGGACGGGACGATCAAGATCGACGACGAGAAGTTCGACGCTGCCCTGACCACGGACATGGATCAGTTCTCGAGCTTCTTCCGCGCCGAGGGCGCCGAGGACAACCTGGTCGAGGTCGACGACGGTCTGCTCGTGCGCATGGAGCAGATGCTCGAGAACCTGCTCAAGACGACCTCGGCCGACGTCGGCGACAGCTCGGTCGAGATCAAGGGGCTGATCAACTCGCGCCGCGACGCGATCGGCCGCCAGGTGCGCGACTACGACAAGGAGATCACGCGCCTGGAGGAACGGCTCGAGAAGCTCGAGGAGTCCCTGGTCCTCAAGTTCGCCAACCTCGAGCGCATCATGAGTGGTCTCCAGTCCCAGCAGAACTCGCTGCTCTCCAGCGGCATCGGAACCCGTCGATGAACCCCGGACTCACCGCCGCGGAGGCCTACAAGGCCGCCCGCTTCGAGAACGCACCGCCGCTCAAGCTCGTGCAGATGCTGTACGAGGGCGCGCTGCGTTTCATGGACCAGGCCGAGGCGCACCATGCCGCCGGCGAGTTCGCACGCTTCGGCGATCGCTGCATGCGCGCCTACGCGGTCGTGACCGAGCTGCGCCTCGCGCTCGACCGCAACCAGGCGCCCGAGCTGGCCGACAACCTGGCCCAGCTCTACCTCTTTGCCGAGAGCGAGCTGTCACGCGCCGTGCGCAGCGACTCGGTCGAACCGCTGCCGCCCGTGCGCGACGTGCTGCTGACCCTGCTGGACGGCTGGAAGAAGCTCGAGGTCCAGGCGTGAGCGTCGCAACCGCGCTGTGCGGCCTCGAGGCCGGGCTCGAGGCGCTTCTCTCGGCGCTGGGCAACGCGCCGGCGGCCGAGCTCGCCTCCAGCGAGTCGGCTTTCGCCCACGTGAGCGCGCACTTCGAGGCCGTGCGCGTCGAGCTGGCGGCCGATCCGGAGGCACGTGACGCCCACGCCGCCTCGGTCGAGCGCTGCCTGCGGCTCTACGCGGTGGCCGTCGGCCTGCTGGCGGGCCGACGCGACGTGCTCGCACACGAGCGCGAGGTCTGCGTGCAGGCCCGCGGCCGGCTCGAACGCCTGCACGCCGGACCGGCCGCAGGCGTCTCCTGCGATCTGTCGGCCTGACGGAGAGGGCTTCGTGGGCCACTCGCGCACGCCGGCGGCTTGCTGGCGCGGCAGCGGGGCTCGACCCGTGCCGGAGCTCTCGAAGCGCCTGACTCGCCGGCACCGCCTCGCCGCAAAGCAGGTTTCCGTCCGTTCAGCGGAGCCCGTTTGCGTTCAGGATCGGGAGCCACTCCCGACATGACGCGCACCTGGAACTGGATTCCCGCGACCGTTCTGCTCGGGGGGATGCTCGCCTGGAGCTGCGGACGCTCGCCCGGGCCTGAGTCCGCGACGCCGGCCTCCGTGGCGCCGCCGCCCTCGGTGCCCGAGCAGCTCGCACGCATCGCCGAGGAACTCTACGCCGGCGACTGTCCACAGTACGGAGCCGCACCTCGTCGGAAGCTCGAGGCCGAACTCGCCCGACCCGGTTTACCGCGCGGCGTGCGCCTGGATCTGCTCGAACGCCTCTCTTTCGAGCTGCTGGAGGTCGGGGAAGTAGAGCGTGCGATCGAGCTGTGCGAGGAGGCCCTCACTCTCGCCAGGGCGGGCAACACTCCGCGGCGCGAGCGCCAGCTCACGCGCCAGCTCGCGCAGTCGTACCTCCGTCTGGCCGAGGACGAGAACTGCATCGCACGCCACGAGCGCGAGTGCTGCATCTTCCCACCGCGCGCCGGTGCTCTGCACCAGGTGCGTGCGCCGGCGGAGCGCGCGCGCGAGCTCTACCGCGCGATCCTGGCGCGTGACGAGGACAACCAGACGGTGCGCTGGCTGGTCAACGTCACCACCGTGCTGCTGGGCGAGGCCGTGGCCGATCTTCCGCCGAACGAGCGCCTGCCGGGGGAGCTGTTTCAGACTCCCGTGGGCGATCCGCTGTTCGTGGACGTGGCGGCTGAAGCCGGCGTCGACACCGTGAACCTGGCAGGTGGAGTGGCGATCGAGGACTACGACGGCGACGGCTGGCTCGACATCCTGACCTCGACCTGCGATCCGCGCGGGTCGCTGAAGTACCTGCGCAATCGTGGTGACGGCACCTTCGAGGACCGCTCGGACGCAGCCGGGACCAGCGTCCAGCTCGGCGGACTGAACCTGATCGCGGCCGACTACGACGAGGACGGCGACCAGGACGCCTTCGTGTTGCGCGGCGGCTGGCTGCTCGACTACGGCCGGATTCCGAACAGCCTGCTGCGCAACGACGACGGCCGGCACTTCGTCGACGTCACACGGGAAGCCGGGCTCGAGGAGCCCGCCTTCCCGACGCAGGCCGGTGTGTTCGGCGACTACGACGGCGATGGCAGCCTGGACCTCTACATCGGCAACGAATCGCGCATCGAGATTTCGGAGAACGGCGAGGGTGATTACCCCTCACAGCTGTTCATGAACGATGGCGCGGGCCGGTTCGTCGATCGCGCGGGCGGGGCCGGTGTCGAGAGCGACCGCTACTGCAAGGGCGTCGCGGCCGGCGACTACGACGACGATGGCGACCTCGACCTCTACACCTCGAACATCGGCCTCAACCGGCTGTACCGCAACGACGGTGGCGCGCACTTCCAGGACGTGGCCGAGCGCGCCGGCGTGCTCGAGCCCTCGAGCCGCAGCTTCGCCTGCTGGTTCTTCGACAACGACCAGGACGGGCGCCTGGACCTCTACGTCTCCGGCTATTCCGCCACGCTCACCGAGCTCGCCACCAAGGCCCTCGGCCGCACGGACCGCGGCGAGCGCTCCTGCCTCTACCGCAACGACGGCGACGGCACCTTCACCGACCTTGCGCGCTCACACGGGCTGGATTACCCGTACCTGCCGATGGGCGCGAACTTCGGCGATGTCGACAACGACGGCTGGCACGACCTCTACCTGGGTACGGGTGACCCCCTGGTCGAGTCGCTGATGCCCAACGTGCTGCTGATGGGTGACGGCCACGGCGGCTACCGCGACGTGACCACGCGCTACGGCGTCGGACACCTGCAGAAAGGGCACGGGGTCGCCTTCGCGGACTTCGACCACGACGGCGACCAGGACCTCTTCCACCAGCTCGGTGGTTTCGTGCCCGTCGACGTCTTCCCAAACGTGCTGTTCGAGAACCGCGCGCCTTCCACGAACCACTGGCTCAAGCTCGGTCTGGTGGGGACGCGAACCAACCGCGACGGGGTCGGAGCTCGCGTGGAGATCCACCTCTCGACGCCGCAAGGTGAGCGTGTGCTGCACCGGGCTGTGGGGTGCGTGTCGAGCTTCGGGGGCTCGCCGCACAGGCTCGAGATCGGCCTGGGTGACGCGCAGCGCATCACGCGCATCGTCGTGCGCTGGCCTCGGAGCGCGGAACCGCAGGTCTTCCAGGGCGTGCCGCTCGACGCCTGGCTCGAGATCACGGAAGGCTCGTCCGAACTCATCTGCCGCGAGCTGGCAACCTTCACTTTCCGCGCGCCCGGGTGATGCGGTCGGTACGCACGCGTGCCGACCGGAGAGGCGACTCAGGCCGAGCGCCGGCGGCGTAGCGGGATGGTGCGCGGCTCGGCCGCGGGCGCTTCTTGCGCGGGCGCGGCGGGCTCGTCCGCGCCGACGGCGAGGGACTTCAGCTCCTGCTCCAGCCGGCGCGGATCATCCGAGCGCGGGCCGCCGACCGGGTCCTCGGCGCAGCGCGAGAGGTAGCGCATCGTGCGCTCCAGGATCTGGCGCGCCTGCTTGAGTTCCTCGTCGCGGGGATCGGAGGGGGACGTGTCAGGGCTCATCGGACGGGCTTTCTTCGGCCGGGGAGGGGCGGGGACCTGAGGGGCGCGGTGGCCGCGCGCGGCGGGCGCGGCCCGCCCGGCGTGGTTTTCCGGCACCGGGAAGAGAAGGACCGAGAAAACTCATCCGGGTATCGAGCTTTTTGCCGATTCCGCCGATGCAGGCCCCGAACCCCGGTGCGGCCGGGGTCCACTCCCCATGGAACTCCCCCTCGTCCTCGCCCTCGGTACCGGGCCCCTGCAGGGGCCGGACCTGACGCGCTACTTCGTGGTGTGCGCGGGCACGATCGCGGCGCTGATCGGGGCTGCCTGGCTCTTCAAGCGCTACCTGGCCGGGCATCTCAAGGCGCGCGCGTCCCGGCGTTCGCTGCAGATCGTCGACGTGCTGCCGCTCGGCGGCAAGCAGAAGCTCGTCGTCGTGCGCTGCTACGACCGCAGCTTCCTGCTCGGAGTGGGGGAGAAAGAGGTGCGCTCGATCGCCGAGCTCGAGGCCGAGAGCCCGGCGCCCGCGGCGGGCACGCCGGCCGCCGCGCCGACCTTCGAACCGTTCGCCCACGTGCTCGAGCGCGAGCTCGTGCCGGCCCAGCCCACACGCGACCTGCGCGCAGGGGTGCTGGCATGAGCCCGCGTCCCGCCCGCTTCCTGCTGCTCGCCGGCGCCGTCGCGCTCCTCCTGGGCGGCGCGCTGGCGGCCCAGACCGGTCCCGAGCCCGACGTCGCGGCCCAGGTGGCCCAGGCGGTCGGTACTGCCGAGGATGGCGGCCTGCGCCTCTCGGCCGCGGTCGAGATCGCTGTCGTCCTGACGCTGCTGTCGGTCCTGCCCGCGCTCGTCATCACGGTCACGAGCTTCACGCGCATCGTGATCGTGCTCTCGTTCGTGCGGCGCTCGATGTCGGTCAACGAACTGCCGCCGAACCCGGTGCTGATCGCGCTCTCGCTGTTCCTGACGATGTTCGTGATGGGCCCGGTCTTCGGGCGCATCTACGAGCAGGGTTACCTGCCCTACAAGGAGGGCCGCATCGGCGCCGAGCAGGCGGCCGCGGCCGGCTGGGGCGAGCTGCGCGGCTTCCTGGTGGCGAACACGCGCGCCTCCGAGGTCCAGCTCTTCGCCGAGATGGCGCGCCTCGAGGCGCCGGCGGACTACACGAGCGCCGCGGCCACCGAGGCGCTGCCCTTCCGCGTGATCGTGCCGGCCTTCGTGCTGTCGGAGCTGAAGACCTCGTTCCAGATGGGCTTCCTGCTCTTCCTGCCGTTCCTGGTGATCGACCTCGTCGTCGCCAGCGTCCTGATCTCGATGGGCATGTTCATGCTGCCGCCCGTGATGATCTCGACCCCGTTCAAGATCCTGCTGTTCGTCCTGGTCGACGGCTGGCACCTCGTGTGCAAGTCGCTCGTGGAGTCCTTCGTCACCACCTGAGAGGAGCCCCGATGGACGTCGAAACCCAGGTCATGGACCTCGCGCGCGAGATGGTGGGCATCGCCCTCCTGATCGCCGGACCGATGCTGCTCGTCGGCCTCGTGGTCGGCCTGATCGTGAGCGTGTTCCAGGCCCTGACCTCGGTCCAGGAGCAGACCCTCGCGATGGTGCCGAAGATGCTGGCCGTGCTGCTGGTCGGGCTGCTCCTGCTGGCACCGGCCCTGACCCTGCTGCGCGACTTCTGCCTGCGCATCCTGTCCCAGCTCCAGACCTTCGGACTCTCCTGAGCCGCGATGTCCCCGCTCCACGCCCTCGCCGCCGGCTTCGTGCTCGTGCTCGTGCGCACGGGCGCGCTGATCATGGCTGCGCCCGTCTTCGGGCAGGGCACGGGTTTCACCGGCCACCGCGTGGGCCTGATCTTCTTCCTGTCGCTGGTCCTGTTCCTGGCGATGGGCACGCCCGCAGCCGACGCGCCGCCGATCGAGCTCGCCCTGATGGCCATGCGTGAGGCCCTGATCGGGACCTTCCTCGGCTACCTGCTGCAGCTCGCGATGCTGGCCGTGCACGTGGCCGGCGAGCTGGTCAGCCAGGAGATGGGCTTCCTGGTCGCGCGCCAGGTCGATCCGACCAGCGGTACCTCGAGCACGCTGATCTCGAGTCTCTACGAGAACCTGTTCGTGCTCAGCTTCCTGGCGCTGGACGGCCACCACTGGTTGCTGCGCTCGCTGGAGAGCTCGTTCACCTTCGCGCCGGTCGGGCGCCTGGCGCTGAGCGAGCGCATGGCCTCGACCGCGATCGCGATGTTCGGCGAGATGTTCCGGGCCGGGATCGTCTTCGCCGCGCCCGTGATGGTCTTCCTGATGATCGTCTCGGCCATGATCGGCCTGCTCGCGCGCGCCGTGCCGGCCCTGAACGTGCTCGAGATCGGCTTCACGCTGCGCGTCATCGTCGGACTCGCCGGCATGTTCCTCTTCGCGCCCCTGACGGGTCCGGCCCTCGGGCGTCTCCACCAGGACTTCCTGCGCTGGCTCGAGCGCGGGCTCGCGGCACTCTGACCCATGGCCGAACAAGACCAGGAACAGCGCACGGAGGAAGCCACCCCGCGGCGGCGCGACGAGGCGCGCGACCGCGGACAGGTGGCGCTCTCGACCGAGCTCGTGGCGGCCACCGGGCTCGCCTCGGGGGTCGGCGTGCTGGCCGTGGGCGGCACGCGCCTGATCGGCGACATCGCGGTCGAGGTGCAGAACGGGGCCGGATCGCTGGCCACGCTCGGCACGGAGGACTGGTCCGTGCGCCAGACGGCGCAGATCCTCGACGCTTCGATCTCGGGTGTGGGCTACAGCCTGGCGCTGGTGGTCGTGCCGACGATCCTGATCGGTGCGCTGACGAGCTACGCCCAGGTCGGCTTCCGCATCTCGCCCAAGGCGATCGAGCTCGACCCCAACAAGCTCGATCCGATCAACGGCGCGCAGCGCCTCCTCAGCCTGCGCGGTCTCGTGCGCACGGCCCTCGCCGCGGCCAAGATCGCCCTCATCGTCGGCTCGGCCTCGGCCGTGGCCTGGGCCCACGTGGACGTGATCACGCGCGCCGGCACGAACGAGCTCGGCCCGCTCCTCGCCGTGTTCGGCCTGGTCGTGATGCGCACGGTCGGTGCGGCCCTGGCGGCCATCCTGGCCCTGGCCGTGCTCGACGTGCTGTTCCAGCGCTACCAGCTGGCGCGCGACCTGCGCATGACGAAGCAGGAGATCAAGGAAGAGCACCGCCTCACGGAAGGCGATCCGCACGTCAAGGCGCGCATCCGCGCCGTGCAGCGCGAGTTCGCCCAGCGCCGCATGCTGGCCGACGTGCCGAAGGCCACCGTGGTCGTCACCAACCCGACGCACTACGCCGTGGCTCTGCGCTACGAGCGCGCCGACGGTTCCGGACGGCGCGTGGCGCCGGTGGTCGTGGCCAAGGGCGTCGACCACCTCGCGCAGCACATCAAGGAGCTCGCACGCTCGGCCGGTGTCGCCCTGCACGAGGACGTTCCCCTGGCGCGCACGCTCTACGCGCGCGTCAAGGTCGGCCAGGAGATCCCCGAGGAGCTGTACGCGGCCGTGGCGGCGGTGCTCGCCACCGTCTTCCGCCGTGACGGCACGCGCCTGGAGGCCGTGACGTGAGCGCGCACAAGAAACCGGGTGGAGTCAGCGTGGACGGCTTCGGCCGCTTCCTGACGCGCTACGCCGACTGGGCCATGGGCGTCGGCGTGCTCGGGATGATGGTCACGCTGCTCGTGCCCCTGCCGCCGCAGGCGCTCGACGTGCTGCTGGCCTTCAACCTCACCGTCTCGGTGATGCTGCTGCTCGTCACGATGAGCGTGAAGAGCCCGGCCGAGCTCTCGACCTTCCCGGCCGTGCTGCTGTTCGCCACGCTGTTCCGCCTCGGCCTCAACGTGGCCAGCACACGTCTGATCCTCTCCGAGGGCCGCGCCGGCGAGATCATCACGGCCTTCGGCCACTTCGTGGTCGGCGACGACCTGATGGTCGGGATCATCGTGTTCCTGATCCTCGTGGTGATCCAGTTCGTGGTCATCACCAAGGGCGCCGGGCGCATCAGCGAGGTCGCGGCGCGCTTCGTGCTCGACGCCATGCCCGGCAAGCAGATGGCGATCGACGCCGACCTGAACGCCGGGCTGATCGACTCCGAGGAGGCCCGCACCCGGCGCGCGCGGGTCGCAGCCGAGGCCGAGTTCTTCGGAGCCATGGACGGTGCCTCGAAGTTCGTGCGCGGCGACGCCGTGGCCGGCCTGATCATCACTGCCCTGAACCTCGTGGCGGCATCGCCGTCGGCGCGCTGGGGGGCATGTCGATCGAGGAAGCCGGCGCGCGCTACTCGATGCTGACCATCGGCGACGGTCTCGTGACGCAGATCCCGGCCCTGCTCGTCTCGACCGCCTCGGCCGTGCTCGTCACCAAGAACTCGGGTGACAAGAGCCTCGGCTACAACCTCATGGCCCAGGTCGCGACGCGCCCGAAGGCGGCCCTGATCGCGGCCGGCATGATGTTCGTGATCGGGATGTTGCCGGGCATTCCGAGCCTGCCCTTCACGCTCCTCGCCTCGCTGCTGGTCGTGATGGGGCGCAGCCTGCGCAACGTCGAGGGGCCCGAGTCGGTCGCGGTCGCGAGCCCCGCGCTCGCCACCGGCGCGGCTCCGGCAACGGCCTCGGCCGAGCAGAAGTCCGAGGAGGAAGCGGTCGAGCTGCTGAAGGTCGACCGCATCGCCCTCGAGATCGGCTACCGCTTGATTCCGCTGGTCCAGGACAAGAGCGGCACGGGCATCCTCGACCACGTGGCCCAGCTGCGCCGGCGCTTCGCGCAGCGCGAGGGTGTCGTGCTGCCCTCCGTGCGCATCAAGGACAACATCCGCCTCGAGCCGGGCGCCTACCGCATCCTGCTCGGCGGACAAGAGGTCGCGCGCGGCACGATCGAGCCCGGCCAGTACATGGCCATGGATCCGGGCACCGCCAGCGGCAAGCTGCGCGGCAAGCCGACCAAGGACCCGGCCTTCGGTCTGCCGGCCTGGTGGATCGCGTCCGCCCAGCGCGACGAGGCCGAGCTGGCCGGTTACACGGTCATCGATCCGACCAGCGTGCTCGTCACGCACCTCTCCGAGGTCATCCGCAACGCGCTGCACGAGATCCTCTCGCGCGACGACGTGAAGGAGATGGTCGAGCACGTCAAGAAGAGCTCGCCGGCCGTGGTCGACGAGCTGATCCCCGGCAAGCTCGGCTACGGCGACGTGCAGCAGGTGCTGCGCAACCTGCTGGCCGAGGGCGTGCCCGTGCGCAACCTGCCGGCGATCCTCGAGGCCCTGGCCGACGGCCTGGCGCGCACCAAGGACCCCGAGGCGCTCTCCGAGCTCGTGCGCACGCGCCTCGGACGCGCGCTGTGCGAGCTGCACGCCGACCGCGCCGGCACGCTGCACGCCGTCACGCTCGATCCCGCCATCGAGGCGCGCCTCGCGGCCGCGGTGGGGGCCACGCGCGACCCCGACGCGCAGCCCGTCAGCCCGGCCTACCTGCAGCGCCTGGTCGAGCGCATCGGCGCCTCGGTCGCGCTGGCCTCGAAGAGCGGCAAGGACGCCGTCGTGCTCGCGCGCAGCAACGTGCGCCGCTTCCTGAACGAGCTCGTGCGCGCCTCGCTGCCGAAGGTCTCGGTGCTCTCCTACAACGAGGTCGTCCCCGCCCGCGCGGTGGAGACGGCCGCGGTCGTGAAGCTGGAGGAATGAGATGGGCCTCGTCCACGATTCCCTGCCCGATCTGCGCGAAATCGCTCGCAAGCCCGTGGCGCCGCTCGAGCGTGCGCCGCTGACGACCGACGAGCTCGTCGGCCTCGAGCTCGAGCCCGGCACGCGCGACGTCGCGCGGCGCATGCTGGAGCACGGCGCCTCGCCCGAGTTCGCGCGCCTCGTCCTGGCCGAGGTCCTGCGCTCGGGCGCGCGCGGCGCCTACGCGATCGACGCGGCCAGCGAGATCCTGGCGCGCGCGCTGCCGATCCTGCCCTCGCCCAAGCGTCCGCGGCGCTTCCAGCGCCCGCCGCTGTTCGCCTTCGTCGGGCCGGCCGGGGTGGGCAAGACGACCACGCTGGCCAAGCTCGGCCGGCGCCTGCGCGAGGCCGGCCGGCGCGTCCTGCTCGCCAGCCTCGATCCGCTCAGCCTGGCGGACCTCGAGCGCGTCGGCGGGCTGGCGAAGGACGTCGACCGCGCCGAGCTGCCGCTCGAGCTCGTGCGCGACGCGGCCGACCTCGAGCGCTTGCTGCGCCGCGCCGGCGCGGTCGACACCGTGCTGCTCGACACGCCCGGCTTCTCGCCGCGCGACGCCGTGCGCCTCGACGAGGCCGCGCGCGAGCTGGCGCGCTTCAGCGACGTGTGCGAGCTCGAGACCCTGCTCGTGCTCTCGGCCGCCGCCGGACGCGGCTCCCTGCGCACGCTGCTCGCCGCCTTCGCGCCCTTCCGCGCGAAGGGTGCCGTGCTGACGCGCCTCGACGAGACCGACGAACCCGCCGCGGCCTGCGAGGCCCTGCTGCGCGCGCGCCTGCCGCTCGCCTTCCTGTGCGACGGCCCCGACACGCGCGCCGACCTGCGCCGCCCGGGTGGCGAGCTCCTGGCCGAGCTCGTCCTGCGCGGCCACCTGCGCGCGGAGGCACACGCATGAGCGCCGGCCCCGATCCGTCCCGTGCCGCGCCCGAGGCCGCGCGCGAGCTCCTGCGGCGCCTCTCGGCCGCCGCCGCGCTCGTCGTGGCGCTCGTCTCGCTGCTGCAGCATGCGCCCGTCTGGATCGCCTGCGCGCGCGGCGTCGCGACCCTGGTGCTTCTCGGTTTCGGGACGCGCCTCGGCGTTGGCGCCCTCGAGCGCGCGCTCGCGTGCGATCGCACCGCGCGCCTGTCGAAGGAGGAGGCGAAGCCGTGAGAAAGGGTGAGCCATGACCGACGCCTTCGTTCCCGGGACGGTCGAGGTCGATCGCGACAAGCTGATCCTCGACCACATCCCGCTCCTGCAGCACATCGTCGGACGCATGTCCTTCGACTCGCCCGGGCGCATCCAGCGCGACGACCTGTTCGGCTGGGGCATGCGCGGTCTGATCGAGGCCGCCGACGCCTTCGAACCCGCGCGGGGCCTGCAGTTCTCGACCTTCGCCTACCCGCGCATCCGCGGCGCGATCCTGGACGAGCTGCGTGCGCTCGACTTCCTGCCGCGCGGCCGGCGCGATCGGCTGCGCGAGGTCGAGCGGACCGTGGCCGAGCTCGAGCAGCGACACGGCACCCCGCCCACGCCCGAGGAGCTCGCGAAGCACCTCGACACGACCACCGAGGAGATCGACGAGGTCCTGCACTCGGCACGCGTCGCGTGCTGGGCCTCGCTCGAGGGCGGCCCCTCCGAGGAGTTCGGCGCGCTGGTCTCCGACCCGCGCAGCGAGGACCCGGTCGGCAGCGCCGAGTGGAAAGAGATGAAGGCCTTGCTCGTGCGCGCGATGGGCGACCTGCCCGAGCCCGAGAAGACCGTCATCACCCTGTACTACGCCGAGGAGCTGCTCCTGAAGGAGATCGGCGAGATCCTCGGCGTGACCGAGTCCCGCGTCAGCCAGATCCACAGCCGCGCGCTCTATCGCCTGAACCGCGAGCTGAAGAAGGCCCATCCCGTCGCCTGAACCATGAAGAGCATCCTGAAACGCGACCAGGTCAAGCTCGACGAGCCCGAGCGCCGGCGCCCCGCGCGCGCTGCGGCCGCGCCCGGCGCGTGCGCGCCCACCGGCGCCTCGGCGCGCCTCGTGCGCCTCGACGAGCACACGCAAGCGATCGAATTCACCTGCGCCTGCGGCGAGGTTTCCCTGATCGAGCTCCAGCCCCCGAAGAAGCCATGAAGACCTTCCCCGTTGCCCTCAGCGCCGGCCTGGCGCTCTTCGTCCTCGCAGCCTGCATCGTTCCGCCCTCGATGTTCGAGCGCGCCAGCTGGGGCCCGCCGCCCGAGTACTGGCAGGAGAACGGCCGCTACCGACCCGACGAGTCGAGCGCGGCTCCCACCGGGACCGAGAACGCTCCCGAGCCGACGCCCGAGGCGCCGGCGGCCGCGACGAAGGAGAGCGCGAAGACCGCGCCGCCGCCCGGCGGCGAGGCGCCGCTCTACTCCTGGGACGGCGGCGTCGTCGATGGCGCGCCGCAGGGCGTCTCGACCGCCCAGGGCGAGCCGCGCGGAATCGAGACGCCGACGCCCGGACGCACGCACATCGTCGAGCTCTACCAGCAGGTCAAGGACGACCGCGACGCGCTGGCGGAGGAGGTCGAGCTCCTGCGCAAGAGCCTCGAGCAGACGACGCTCGCGCTCGAGGAAGAGACGCGCAAGTCGGACGACCTCTCGGCGCGCATGGCCGCGCTCGAGGTCTCGCACCGCGAGATGATGGAGGACAACCAGGCCATCGCCGCGCGCCTCGTGCAGGCCCAGATCCGGCGCCTCGAGGCCGAGAAGATGCTGCTCGAGACGCGCATCGAGCTCGAGAAGCAGAAGGAGGCCGAGGCCGCCCAGGCCGCCGCCGCCGCGCGCGGTCCGGCCGCGAAACCCGGCGCGAAGCCGAAGAGCGACAAGCCCGTGGCCAAGGACGAGCACGGAGGCCACGAGTGAGGCGCGCGCTCTTCCTCCTGCTCGTGCTCCTCGGCGCCACGGGCTGCCTCGCCACGCGCTCGCCCGAGATCCCGCGTCTCGCCGACGCGGTCGTCTCGAGCGATTTCGAGAGCTACACCCTGCGCCGCATCGGCCTGCCGGCCTTCGTCGGCCGCGAGCTCAGCGCGCAGCAGGGCCAGGACCTGCAGCACGCCCTGCACACCGAGCTCGCCCAGTCGACGCCCTACGAGATCGTCCTGCTCGACGAGCGCGACCTGGCCGAGCTCGAGGCCAGCGACCCCTACCGCCGCGGCTGGTACGAGCCGCGCACGATCATCGGCCTCGCCAGGCGCTACAGCCTCGACGGGATCCTCTTCGGCACCGTCTCGCAGCAGCGCTTCTATCCGCCGCAGCTCCTCTCGCTGCAGGTCGACATGGTCTCGGCCGAGACCGGCCTCGTGATCTGGTCCGGCACCGTCGACCTCGACGGCTCCGACCAGCGCGTGATCGACGGCCTCAAGATCTACTACGGCAACGACGACGACCGCGAATCCTGGCGCGTCGCCCTGCTCTCCCCCGAACGCTTCGCGCGCTTCGCCGCCTTCCAGGTGGCGTGCCTGCTCTGACGCCGAAGGGGCGTACCTCCCTCGCTGATCATCGCCCGGGATGCACACGCGGACCAAGCGAAGCGGGCCAGTTCACTGACGCGCCCGAATGGCCCAGGCTCGCCAATTCATGGTTTCTCCTCGCATGGCGATCTCGGCCAGCCAGCCGTCGAGATCCGGGCCGGTGCGGCCGGTGAGGACCTCGAGGCGGGCCAGGGCCTGCACGGTCGCAATGTGGCCCGGCCAGACCTCGAGCGCGGTCTTGTAGGTCGCGATCGCCTGGTCGGTCTGGCCGGCCTGCTCGAGCGTGAGCGCGAGGTTCATCCTGGGATCCGGGTGGCCGGGCATGAGCTTCCTCGCCCACTCGAACTCGCCGGCGGCCTCGTAGAGCTTCCCCTGCTTGAGGTAGACCACGCCGAGGTTGTTGTGGGCGGGGCCGAAGAAGAGGTCGGCGGAGAGGGCGTCGCGCAGGAGGCTTTCCGCCTCGTCGAGGTCGGTCGCGAGCGCGTCGGCGGCGCGGGCGTTCAGCTCCTGGGCGCGGACCGAGTCGCGCACGGACTCCGAGGTGGGGGAGTATGGCCCCGAGCCGGTCGAGCGGCAGGCCACCAGGGCCAACGCGAAGATCCAGGCCCTCACCGGATCACCCTCGGCTCGACCACCGGGATGCCGTCGTCCAGGTCGGCCTCGGCCAGCGCCGGCGCGCTCAGGTAGCGCAGGTCCTCGAACGCCGCGCTCCGCAGCACGCTGCACCGCAGGAACACGTAGAAGCGGCTCTGCTGGCTCGTCTTCGACTGGCTCTTGAAGAGCGCGCCGAGGATCGGGATCGATCCGAGGATGGGCACGCGCGTCTCGGCGTCGGTTTCGGTCTCGACCTCGAGGCCGCCCAAGACCACGGTGTAGCCGTCCGGCACCGTCGCCTGGCTCGCGAGCTTCGTCTCCTGGCGCGGCGGGGGGAGGTTCGGGTCGGCGGAGTCGCCGACGAAGGTGCTGAGCGACACCTGGTACTGGACGAGCAGCCGATCGCCGTCGGTGATCTGCGGCGTCACCTGCACGCTGGTCCCGGCGTCGAGCGTGCCGCCGAAGCTGATCGTGGCGAGGTTGGTCGAGGTGTTCGAGGTCGCGTAGGGCGACTGGAGGAGCGAGTCGAGCGTCGCGGTCTCGTTGTTGTTGACGAGGACCTTCGGGACGTTGAGGGTGCGCCCCTCGTTGACCGTCTCGAGCGCCCGCAGCACGCCGGAGAAGCTGCCCGGGTCCAACAGGACGCCTTCGCCGCCGGTGGCGCTGCCGGGCGGGAGCGCCGTCCCCGCCGGGTCGAGTCCGCCGCCGAAGAGCGACGACAGCCGCCACAGCGTCCCGCCCGACTCCCCGATGCGTTGCAGCTCGACCGCGAGGTCGCGCGTCTCTGACTCGGTCAACGTGACGATCAGCGTCTCGACCAGGACCTGCGGATGCGCGACATCCAGGTCCGTGATCAGCCGGCCGACCTCGTCGAGGAGCCTCGGCGGTCCGATGCCGAGGATGCGGTTCGTGCCGGAATCCTTCGACAGCGTGATCAGCCCCACATCGGGCACGGGCCGCCCGCCCGTCCCGTTGGAAGTGGGAGCCGCAGGGAGGGCTGCCGATCCCCCGTCTGCGGCTCCCTTCGTGGCGTCAGGAAGGGGAGTACCCTGCAAGAGGCTCTCCAGAAGCGCCAAGAACTCGTCCACGTCGCGGTGTTTGACCGGGAACGCCCGCAGCGCGATGCGTGAATCGGCAGGCTCGCTCTCGAGCCGCGCCAGCACGCGCTCTACCTCGGCATGCTGGGCCGGCGTGGCCGTGATCACGAGCGTCCCCGTCAGCTCATCCTGGACCATGCGCCAGGCAGAGTCGGCCGGCCCGCGCGCGACGTCCTCGACGAGCTTCGCCGTCTCGCGCAGCGAAAACCTGCGCGGCACGTACTCGCGGGTCAGCGCCGGCTGCACCTGGTCGAAGCGGCGGATCTCCTCGCGCCACCAGGGCAACTCTGGCTCGGGGGCGACGACGAGGATCGTCCCGGACGTCGGCTCGGCGAGGACGAGCCCCTCGGGCTTGAAGCTCCCGACCTGCTCCATCGCCTTCGTGACCCGCTCGAGCAGGGCGACGACCGCCGTCGGCGTCGAGTGCAGGACCGCCACCGCCTCGACCATGGGCGGCGTCGGCGAGTCGAGGTGCCGCACGAGCTCGAGCGCCTCGACCACCTGCGCCTTCGGGCCCGCGAGCAGGATCGCTCGCGCGTCCTTGATCGGCTGCACGAGGCTGCCCTCACCGCCGAGCACGGTCCGGATCGACTCGGCGATCTTCTCGCCCTCGGCGTAGTGCAGGTTGCGCATCGTCTTCACGAAGCCCGCCCGCGCGGCCGCCGCATCCTGCTCGACGCGCGCCACCTTGGCCGCCTCGCCGAGCGGCACGATGCCGAGCGCCTCTTCCCCGCTCGCCTGCACGATCGCGAGCTTCTTCGCGGCGAGCAGGCGGTTCGCGAGCGCCCACAGCCCCTCGCTCGTGTAGCCGCCCTCGGAGCGGATCGTGACCCGCCCCTGGACGAGCGCGCGGTCGTAGTCGAGCGCAACACCGAGCCCCTTCGAGCACGTGTCGATCAGCTCGAAGAGTTCGACCTCCTCATCGGTCAAGTACCAGCGCTCGTCCTGCACGGGCGAGACGAGGGCCAGAAGACCGATGAGGAGGGCGAGCACGCGGCCCTACTCCGCCGCAGTGTTCCAGGCGGTCTGCACGGCGGCGATGCGCGTCTCGTGCGCGACCTTGGCGGCCGCGACCTCGGCTTCGGCGTCGATGCGGGCAAGCACGGCCTGGGCGGAGTCCGCGAAGGGCTCTTCCGGATCGCGCTCGGCAATCTCCTTCGCGGCGAGCGCATCGCGCAGGGCGACCCAGTCTGCCTCGGCGCGGTCTTTCACGAGGTACCGGACCGGGAGATGCCAGCCCTGGTTCGCGTGCACGCGCTCGAGCTGGGCGGCCTTCTCGGCCGTGAGCCGTCCACGGGCCATGGCGCGGAGGTTCGTGAGGTAGTCGTCGCGCGAGGCAGTCGCCTGCGCGAGAGAGACCTCGGCCGCGCGCAGATCGCGAACTTCCTGGGCCGAGCCCTTGCCGCTCTGCACCTTGCGCCGGAGCGTGTCGTGCGCGCGCTTCGCCGCCATGAACGCCTCGTCGAGGCTCGCGAGCGTCGGCGCGGAGTAGGCGCTCTCGACCGACGCGACGAGTGCCGCGATCTCCTCGCCCGTGACGCCCGCCGCAGCGAGCGCGTCCGCGCCGAGGCCAGCGCGCAAGAGCACGCCCGCGAACTCGGAATTGACCGGCGGGGGCGGCGGCTCGGGCTCGGTGCCGCCTCCGCCACCTCCGCCGCCGAAGGCGAAGGCAACGGCACCCAGCGAGACGACCACGAGCGACACGGCGGTAGCGAACGCGCGCATGAAGAGGCTCCTTCCCTCGAAGAGATCGCGCCGCACAGCGGGCCCCGGCCCGAGCGCGACGCGCGCATGATAGTCCGCTGGCGCGGATTCGGTTACGGAATCTGCGCGGGCCTGGACTTGTCTCGACCTCGGGACTGATGGCGGGAGCGGACAAGAAGATCCGAGATTTCTCCGAAACGGAAGAGTCGCCGGTGGTTCGCGTGCGCGCGCGATAGGCGTCAATTGGCGCTCGCGCCCGCCAAGAATCTGGCGAAGAGTTCTGGGCGAATTCGGGTTGCGCCCTGAGCGAACCTCGCTAGTTTGGGGCTCGAAGGCCGCGCGGCTCTCGTCGAGGTGGGAACCCCGGGAGAGATCCACCCCGTTCGGCCGGGACACTCGGAGAGACCGCATGCTGCTCGCGCGCTCGCTCATCGCCACCGTCGCTGCTGCCGGGATCGCAGTGCCGTTCGTGCTGCCTGGCCCGAAGCTGCCGAGCGTTGCCGTGACCGACCCGGTCAACGAGATCTGGGGCGAGGCGATGCTGACCTACAAGCCGGCGATCGCGACGCCGGTGCAGGACGTCTGGCCGCAGGTGACGCAGCGCGGCGTGCAGCTCGACGGGATGCTGCGCTCGGGCGCGCACTTGCCCTTCCACATCAACGCTAACCCCTATGAGTCGGCCTGGCGCGCGCCGTCGGTGGGCGGCATCCGGCTCGACACGGGCACATTCCAGGTGTCGGACGTCGACATTGCCCTTCCGTCGGAGGGATTCGAGTGGGTGATCGGCCGCACCTACAACGCGCGGCAGCTCGATGGCTCGTCCGCCTACAGGAACAGTAACTCGTATCAGGGCAAGAACTGGCACCAGTCGAGCCAGCCCGAGATCCACTTCTACGACGACGCGACGAACGTCAAGGATCTCGTGATCCTGGTCTTTGGAGCAGACCGGTTCGTCGAGTACAAGCGCGTCGCGAGCACTGGCACGAGTTTCAAGGGCACGAACGGGGCCGCCGGCATCTTCGAGTTCGCAGAGGACGCGGGCGGGGCCGACACCTACAAGCTGACGGACCAGCACGGGTACGAGTTCACCTTCTTCGGCTTCGATGCAGGCGTCGCGTCCGGGCAACTCTGGAAGATCGCCGACCCCGATGGCAACACCGCCTACGTCGGGGACTCGTCGACCAAGGCGACGGCGATCACGAGCGGCTACGACGCCTCGGGACGGATCCAGAAGGCGTACGACAGCTCGGATCGGCGTTACACGTACACCTACACGAATCTCGATAGCGTCGTGCGCCTGACCGAGGTCAAGGCCGAGACGAAGACGGGCGGCACCTGGGCGAGCCCGACCGGCCTCGCGACGGTGGCGGAGGTCGACTACGCCTACTACACGAGCGAGACCTACGGCGATGCGGGCGACCTGAAGACGGTCACTGTCACGACGCCGCTCACGGACTCCGGGGTCAGCCTGACCCAGAAGCGCTACTACCGCTACTGGGAGGGTACCTACGACGCGACGACGAACCCGGGCTACCCCCACGCCTTGCAGTACGTGGTCGACTTCGAGGGCGTGCGCCGCTTCGACTGGTCGGACTCGACCTTCGACGACGACCACCTCACGGCGAGCGAGACGTCGCTCAAGCCCTACGCGTCGGCCTTCTTCAAGTACGACTCGAGCCACCGCGTGAAGGAAGCGTGGTTCAACGGCGACTGCGGGTGCTCGGGCGCGAACAACGGGACCTACGCCTTCGAGTACGAGTCGAACGGCAGCTACTCGGACACGGCCAACACCTACGACCAGACCTGGTGCACGCGCACGGTGGTGCAGCGCCCGGACACGAGCTACCTCACCCAGTACTGGGACGAGGTCGGCCAGCCGCTCTCGCAGGTGATCACGGACGCGGATCCGGACAACACGAGCCCGGCCCCGAACCGCTGGGCGACGCGCGTGACGAGGAACACCGACGGTTTCGTCCTGCTGGTGGCGACCCCGGCGAACTGCTCGAGCTACACGCACTCGACCGGGACGATCAGCGGGAGTTCGTCGGCGGGCCTCATCTGGGACTACACGCGAGCCACGAACGGCTCCGTCAAGAACTTCGTGACGAAGAAGATGTTCAAGGAGGGGACGAGCGGGACCCTCTACTACGACAAGGAATTCGAGTACGAGCAGGCGAGCAAGATCATGCAGTCGGGGCAGGCGGGCGAGACGCACGTGATCCGCCCGACGCTGGACAAGGTGCACACCTACCAGGCGAAGTCGACCTCGACTGCGGACCGGATCACGACGGACTACACGCACGCGGCGCACTCGGGCACGGTCGCGCTCTCGAAGAACGCGGCAGCCGACCCGATCATCACGAGCAGCAAGAACGGCTCGAACTCGGCGAACTCGGAGACCCCGAACTACCGGCTCGATGCGACGCCGTCGTTCGAGGTCGCGAAGGATGGGGTGGTCACGTACCGCGAGTACACGAAGGGCCAGCTCACCGAGCTGATCGAGGACGCGGACACGGACGTCACGGGCGACTTCGACGTCGGCCTCCCGAGCGGCGTCTCGAGCCCGGATGGGTACCATCGGAAGACTACGTACAGCTACGATGCGCAGGGGCGGGTCGATGTGGTGACTGCGCCGGATGGGCAGAAGACGAAGCACTACTACACGAAGCTCGCGGACGGGCGCTCGGTCGAGCTCGTGTACGCGGACTACGAGACGACGCCGAAATTCTACGGGCCGGTCGAGTACACGGTCACGAACCAGGCCGGCGAGGTCGAGGCGCAGGCGACGGTCGCACTGACGAGCAACGAGTCCACGACGGCCCTGACCGGCCACCTCGATGAGACGGATTCCGACCCGATCACGGCGATGGACCTCGGGACGGTCGTGCGCCACTCGACCTCGCACTACAACGAGTCGGGGCACACGCTGGAGGAGTCGCGGCTCTACTTCGACGTGCCGACCTCGGGCGCAGGCTCAGACGGCACGAACTACGACGCGACCTTCTTCGGCTACGACGACAACGGCCGGCGGGTGCGGACCAAGGCTCCGCACGGGACGATCACGCGCACGGTCTACGACATCCACGGGCGCACGACGGGCCGGTTCGTCGGCACGAACGACCACGACTTCTCGGGCGGCGAGACCACTGGCACGGACAACATGGTCCAGGTCGAGGCGCTGGAGTACGACGGTGGGGGCGACGACGGCAACGGCCACCTGACGAGTCGCACGGCCTACGTGGTTGACGGGACGACTGGCCAGCGCGTGACGACCTACGCGCACGACGCGCGCGGGCGCGTGCTGCTCCAGACGAACCCGACCGCACCGCACGCCTTCCACAAGTACGACAACGAGGGCCGCACCATCGCGACAGCGCTGCTGAGTTCGACCTCGGGAGTAACGGTAGGAACAACGGACCCCGTCTCGAGCGAGATCACCGAGCGGATGGCCTTGACAGAGACCTACTACGACGAGATCGGGCAGCCCTGGAAGACCGTTCGCCACAAGATCAACCCGAGCGGGGTAAGTCCCTCGGGCGGCGACTCCGAGGACACGCTCGAGAGCCTGACCTGGCGGGACAAGATGGGCCGCACCCTGAAGGAGGACGGCTCGCAGCTCGCGAAGAGCGCCTACGATCGCCTGGGGCGCACCACGCACCGCTTCGTCCTGGCCGAGGACAACGACACGGCCTACGGA
>Ga0172376_10000701_pt1 | contig 43023 bp, 28 predicted proteins | sample Lak35m_FD_121114 | JGI IMG/M metagenome (GOLD analysis project Ga0172376, IMG submission 121114) | Freshwater microbial communities from Kabuno Bay, South-Kivu, Congo - kab_092012_35m | ecosystem: Environmental > Aquatic > Freshwater > Lake | place: Democratic Republic of the Congo: South-Kivu...
AATGGTACAGCGTGGCTACAACGTGGCGGGCATTGATCGAGCCTTCGCTGCGTTGATCTCGGATTTAAAGACGCGCGGGTTGCTCGACTCGACGTTGGTGGTCTTCCTTACGGAGTTTGGGCGGACTCCTAAGATCAATTCGAATGGTGGTCGCGACCATTGGGGGGCTTGTGGCTCAGTATTTTTCACGGGAGCCGGGACTGTTCGGGGTCAGATCATCGGACAGTCGGACAAGCACGCTGCGTATCCGACCACTCGCGGTTATGGCCCAGCAGATATTGCGGCGTCGATCTACGCGGCGATCGGTGTTGATTCTGATGATCGAGTTTATGACCGGCAGAATCGGCCTGTACCGATTCTCGATCATGGGCAGCCGATTGAAGGACTGTTTTGATACGGATCGCAGAAAACAGTCGCGCTGCATGTGAGAGAGTGTGTGAGTGAGCCGCCGGCGCTAGCTGCGGGCCTTGGTTTCCTCGCCCGACGCGAGCGCGTTCGGCTCACGTCGGAGAGCAGGTATTTCCTGCGATTTGTAGGAGGGAGCATTTGCAACTTTCGCGAGTCAACCCAGTGGGAGCCTTGTGCATGTTGGTGGCTTGACTGACTGCTGCGGGACGTCGCCTTGGTAGGAGCCCAACTCCGAAAACAACAGAAGCCTGAGTCATCCAGTTCCCCGAGCGGAGACTGGCGATTCAGGCTTCTGTCGTCTCTCAACCTACCGCGACGTTTCTTCCTTGGCGCCGCCTGACGTTATTCGGCGAAATGCGATCGGACTTGTCGAGCTTCCTGACGCAAACGCTCGGGTGCGCGTCCCAAGATTCGCAACCAAACTTGACGACCTTGATAGGAGCCAGTGACGGCAAAATGAGGTCCGAGCTCGTCGGTGCCGTCGATGTTTGCTGTCTGCCAATGACAGGCGTCGACATTCTCAAAAACAGCAGCCACATGCAGCACGTTGACGCTCAAGGCCGCATCAAAGTTCAAAGACGCTAAGCGACCACCAAAATTCTGTGGCTCGCCAAACAGAGTTACCTCCCACTCGTCGCGTCCATCTTCACGGTTGCGGAAGACATGACATTGCAGCGGAATATCGCCGTCCCAAGAGGTGACATGAGTGGCAACATCATCAACGAGTTGTGACAGCCAAGCGTTCGGCATACCGGTGATCTCCTTAATATCTTTGTCAGAACAATCAGCACCGCGTCGAGAATGTGGCGCGCCTCATTGACTGATTGTGTGGCCCATTTTGCTGCAGCAGACATGCTTTCCGTGAACAGTAAACGGGAAGCAGTTTGGCGGCTTTCTGACGTGTGGAATGGAAAGCGAAGCGAGTGCCACCATCCGGGACAAGTTCGGCGGTCTGCCGCAACTCATCGAGAGACTCGCACGCTTCAACGCATTCGTCGGAGTTTGTGTGCGAAATCGCTGTGTTGCGCCCTCCCGCAGCACCTGACAATCCCGTCCTGCAGACACCGTGTGATCCAGGTTTTGGACACGTTTGTTAGCTCTGCGTGACTGAGCGCTAGAGCTTGTAAACAGTGCAGGAATCATCGGAGTCGTGTGGCAAATTGCAATGAGATGCCTCGTGCCTCGAAATGCGGCAACTGGCGTCAATCCCCGATTGCTTGAAAGCCACGAGATGCCGTTCCTACGATTCAGCGACTTTAGGAATGGCTTTCTGGCTCCGTGCGAGCAAGCCGAATGTCTCGGTTCAACAGAAGAAGGAGATGCCCATGCGGCTCACCACTGGTTTGGCGAAGTTGTTGGTCTTGGTTGCGGCGATTGGTTTCGTCGGAGTTTCAGGTTGTGCAAAGCCCGATGCCCCAGCGGCGGCCAAGCCAGCTGCGGCTAATGCTGGCGGGCCTGGTTCAGGTAGCCCGGTTGGTGGCGGTGTCGAGACTCCGATGAAGACTGAGGAAGCTGCTCCGACGTCAGAGCCAGCAGCAACCACCGAGGAACCGAAGAAGGAAGAGCCAGCCAAGGAAGAACCCAAGGCCGAACCAGCCAAGGAAGAGAAGAAAGAAGAACCAGCTAAGGAAGAGGCCAAGAAGGAAGAGCCTGCTAAGGAAGAGAAGAAGGAAGAAGCCAAGTAAATGGCCAGCAGCGAGTGTCCATGGACTCGCCGTGTTGATTCCACTCAGAGCCCTGAGAACGAGATGTTCTCAGGGCTCTGTTCGTTTCGGCTTCTCGACAAGTGCAACGCGACCCTACGATCAAAACCGGTGAAGTCGACACGCAGACGTCGTCCTTCGCCGGTCATGGAAGACGTAAACGGCACAACGAGTGGCTCAAAGGAGAGCGGCATGACGCTCACGAATTGGTGGCGCAGATTCGCGCTCGGGGCGATAAGCCTTGTGTTGGCGAGTCAACTGACCTGTCGGTCAATGGTTCATGCCGAAACTCTCAAAGAGGGTGATGACGATGTTGCCGATGATCCCATCGTCACAACCAATGACGCTCAAAAGACGGCGTTGACTCAACTCGTCATTCCGAATCGTGTGGCTGCTCGGCGTTTAAAATCGTTGAAGCAGTTTGTGGATGACAAGAACTTTAGCGCGGCAGCAGATGCTCTGAATCAACTCGGTCAGGAGCAGCATTCGGACAGTTTGTTTTGGAACGAGCAAGGCAAGCTCGTGAGTACGTTTCGCGAAGCTCGCGCAGAGTTCTCTAAGGGAGGCGCGAAGGCGGCAGAGGCCTTCGAAATGCGATTTGGTGCCGAGGCGCGGAATGCGCTGCAAGACGTGGAGCGGTCGCGCGATTATGGAGCTCTCGCGGAAGTAGGGCGGAGGTACTTCTTCACAACTGCTGGATTCACGGCATTGGAGCAGCATGGAACCATCCTGCTAGACGGCGGGCATCCAGCGGAAGCCGCGCATGTGTGGCGCGAACTTGTCCGGTCACCGGCCCATCGGTCGAGAATAACGTCCCGACTAATCGCCAAGACAGCGGCGGCGTTAAAGAAAGCAGGGCTCGAAACTGAAGCCCTTGAGTTTCTATCTCAGAGCCGGAAGTCGCTGGAATTGAGTGATGCTGATTGGCTAGCCATTCAGACGCGACTGCGCTCCATCAGCCGTTCAACGAATCTGCCGGCAGAGGATTGGTTGACAGGTTTTGGTGATGCGAGCAACAGCGCGGTTGCAACGGGTTCTGTCCCATTCTTGCAAGCACGTTGGACACATCACTTAGAGGGAGCTCATCCGACCAGCGTGGACGAGCATTGGCAGGAGCGATTGCGTGGATGGGAGCGTTCACTCGCTGACCAAGAGGGCGAAGCGATTGGTATCGCGACGTTGCCGATTGTTGTTGGTGAGCAGGTGATCGTACGAGATTTTCGCGGGATCATTGGATTGAGTTTGCGAGCCGGTGGAGTTGGTTGGCGCTATCGAGCACCGAAATCGGCCTTCGAAGTTTGGTCGCAGCTTGAGCAGCATCATGACAGTGACGAAGTCTTGCGGTTGGGATTCACAAGCAACGCGGCGCACGGCCTGATCGCATCAGACGGAATACGAGTCTTCGCAGTCAATCTGCTCGGATTGAAAGTACCAGAAGTACCCGCGCCCGATGATGACTCGGCCATCGGTCGTCGTCAGGCCTTTCAACCGGATGTCACACCGAAGTGGCGCAATCAATTGGTTTGCCTCAGAGTGCCCGATGCGGGGCAGTTCGATCGACAACGTGAGATCACGGTTGATGCTGAATGGAAAGTGGGAGCAGATTCGGGACGCAGCGGTGATCGGCTGGCCGAGCATATTTTTCTCGGTCCGCCACTTCCGGTTGGCGAGTCGGTTTATGCCATCACCGAGGAGAAAGGCGAGTTGAATCTGGTTCGAGTGCAAGCTGCCACTGGGCAAGTGCTGCGCGTCACCCGTCTGTGTGCCATGAATGGAAATCAGTCCGCCATCGATGGGGAGCACTCCACGCTAAATGGATTTATTCCTGCGGCAGCCAGTGGGATTGTCGTCTGTCCCACGGAAGCCGGCGTGCTGGTCGCGGTCGATGCGCTCTTTGGTGAGATTCAATGGATCTATCCTTACCTGCCTCCGAGCGTTCAGCGTCAGCGAAACGTCGATACACAGTGGGTCGATGGTCCGCATATCTGGCAAGATTCGATTGTGTATTTGCCGCGCCAGGGCGGTGTGGTGCATTGCGTTGATTTGCAAACGGGCCTGCGCCGTTGGGCGAATAATCGCGAGGACGCCAAGTATGTTGGCGCGGTGACAGACGAAGTCGTCGTGCTGATTGGCGCGGAGCAGGCGCGCGGACTCCATCGCAAGACAGGCAAAACATTATGGACAACTAAGCTAGGTGCGATTTCGGGGCGTGGAGTGGCGATCGGTTCAAAGTACGTTGTGCCCCTCAAATCCGGTGGAGTCGCCAACGTGGATATGGCGACGGGGCGCCTTGATCGCTTCGAAAGATCGCTGACCGCTCAGACGCAAACTTCGGTGACGAACGATGACGTGCGGCCTGATGTCGCTGACGACTTGCGGCAGTTTGGACTCGCTCCGCTGGGTATCTCTGCGGAAGTTCGGCCAGGTAATTTGATCGCTCATCGCGATACCGTCATCTCCCTGGGACCGTGCTACCTCACGATGTTCTCACAAGCGCATGCGCGACAACGTGAACTTGCGGGTTCGACATCCGCGACGGATCAACTGTTGCTCGCCGATGTGGAATTGACGCTGAACGACCTCGATGCAGCGGAAGCGCGGCTCTTGAACCTGAGTACTGTGCCGGAGTCGCGAGAGTTATCGAGGAGTTTGCTGCGGGCGACGCATCGCGAACTCACGCTCGCCAAACTCAATCGCTCCGATCCGCAGCGGAAGCCAACGGAGATGGTCGGCTTGATCGAGCAGTTGCAGGAACTCTCACGCTCACCTGCCGAGAGGGCGCAAGCCATGGCTTGGCGTGTGCATAGCGGGCTCCTCAGCAACGCGATGTTGAGCGTCGGAGTGTCGTCGCGCGAATTAGCTCAGTCGGGCCGTGATGAGTTCGTGGCGCCGCGTGATCGGGATGACTACGTGGTGCGCAGTTCGGCTCTCGCACGACGTGGAATGCGACATGCTCTGACCGCCAAAGATGGCTTGGAACGCCGGCGGCTCATGCAGTTCTTGCAAGCGGATTTCGATGACGCGCTGCGCGATGGTTCGCTGGCGGCGCTGCTTCGCTTCGTGGACCTCTATGCCGGAACACTCGAAGCGCATGTGATTCGTAATCGCGTCGTCGATCGACTGATTGCCGCATCTCAGTTGCATGAGGCTGAGTCACATTTGTTGGCGAACTCGCAGGGCGACGACCGCGAACAGCGAGCTATGAGTGGGTTGTTGATGGTGTGTTTGCTGGCGAGCGCAGACCTCCCCGGTGAGGCCGCTAGAAGCTTGGAACAAGTCGTGCGTGATGGGGGTGACGTCGATCTCACCAACCTCATGACGCAGAAATGGAAATCGCTCGACGAGTGGTTTGATCTCAAAGTTCTACGATCGCGCGGCCCGTTGACAGTTGCTGGATGCGCGAGCGCCTTACGTGCCGACACTCGTTTGGCTGAGATCTATCGGCAACGTCAGCCTTTGGAATGGCCGGTGGCAGCAGTCCGTATCAACGAGCGTGGTCCACAGTTTGCCAAGCCGGTGCTCAACGAGTTGTTTCATCAGACACGGCGTTTGGAGTTATCGAGCGGGCTCGATACCGACGTCTTTACGCGCTACACCGATGGCGAGCAGTTTTGGTGTTTGAGTGATCGCGTTTTGGGAGTGGAGCGCGGGCGAGTGCATCTTCCCACTCAACTCGATATCGACTTCCGCAACTTCGGGCGGCAACCGGGACATCTTGTTTCCGCAGGAAGTGTGGGGCATCTCAACGGAGTTTCGCTGCTTGATGTAGCGCTCACAGAGCCGTTCTGGAAGTTGCGTTATCCTCCTGCCGAGGCGCGCGGCGAGTTAATCGAAACTGGCCCTGCGACGGGGCGCACCTCGTTTTTCTACTCACGGCGACATTTGTTTGCCGTCGATTCAGCAACGGGTCGCGTTCGTTGGCGTCGATCAGATATCGGTTTGCCGGTCGGACTCGCGGGCGACATGCGACAACACATCTTTGCGGACGAGGAAGGCATCACCGTTTTTCAAGCTGATGGAATCACCTTCACGACATTGACGACCGAGACGGGCGAGATCATTCGAGCAGGCCAAGCGGATTTCGATCAAAATTTCGCGCATCCCAAGCCACTTGGCCGAAAGCTGGCGGTGATCTCGCGCGTGCTCAATGAGAACGGTGCGCGACGCTTTCGCATCTGGGATCCGCTCACGAACAAAGATGATGTCGACGAGGTCTTTCATTCTGATGATCCGCAACCTCAGGAGACCAAAGACGGTCGCGTGGTGCTCTTGAAACGAACAGGACAGCTTCGTGTATTCGCCCCCGGTCTGTCCGGCCCTGAACTCGAAGTGCAAGTTCCGTTGGAACCTAAAGAGACGAATTCCACGCCGTCGTTGTTTGTGGATGGCCATTTTGCGTACCTGAATTTGCGGCGCGATCAGCCCAGCTTTCAAGGTCGCCGCTATGTACAGATTCAAGACGCAGGCATCCCGAACGAGCCCTTGACGTATGGTTCACTCTTGGCGATCGACCGCCACTCACAGCAAGTGTTGTGGAAGAGAGAAACTCGAACCCGCATCGTTTTGCGGATTGAAGCGGCGCGGTTGCCCTTCTTGATCACGGCTGTGCTCGTGCAACCAGATGGCACTGGGGGAGAGCAGTCATTGGAACTTGAAGTCATTGACCGTTTGTCTGGGACGGTCTTAGGGCAATCGCGGTCGTTAATTCCGTGCCGACTGGTCCATGCGGAATTCGAACGTCACGGCGGGAGGCTCTCACTCTATGGATTAATGCGCCGCAAGCAGACTGACGCTGAGCGTTGGCAAACGACTTTCGGGACAGTCAACCGGATTGATCTGGAGTTCTTACCGCCAAATCGCAGTTTCGCCTGGAGGCGGTATGGGTGGCGTGACGTAAATGGTAAGTGAGGGTTGCGAGCAGCGGCGCTCGCTGGCGGGAGACACAGAGAGGCCAAGAATGCACGAAGTCGGCTCCCAGACACTCATTCTCCCGGTCCTTCATTTGTCCGTTTGTCACGCGACGAGTGTGCGCGGCACCGTCGCCAATACCTCACTGCTGAAACCACGCCTGTCTTGATCCTGCGGGTCGAAAGGATGAGACATCATGCGGTACGTCGATTTCCACTTAGCTGCTCACGATGCGACGAAGCTTTTTGTGCGATCGTACTCACCGACCGAAACGCATCCTTCGAATGGCCGTTCATTAGTCATCGTCCATGGCACGAGCGAACACGGCGGGCGTTATGACCATGTGGCCAAAGCAGCGGTCGAGCATGGTTGGCAGGTCATCGTTCCTGACCTTCGTGGTCACGGTCGCTCGGATGGAGTTCCGGTGCATGTCGATCGCTTCGACAGATACCTGCTCGATCTCGACACGTTGTGGCAGTATTTCGAACTGAACCCGCGCCGCACGGCTTTACTCGGACACAGCTTCGGGGGCTTGGTCTGTACGCGATATGCTCAGACGCGGTCTCATCGCATGGCGACGTTGACGTTGATGTCGCCGCTGCTGGGACTGAAAGTCGAAGTCGACTCGTTCACGTTGCTCATTGGCAAGTTGATGTCACGGTTATTACCAACGACGCGCTTCCGAAGTCGAGTTCCGGCGGAACACACCACGAGCAATCCCGAGGTACTAGCGCGCCGGGCGGCTGATCCGCTGATTCATCGCAGCGTGACCGCGCGGTGGTTCTACCAAATGCAAGATGCTCTTGCGGAGGTATGGCAACACGCGACTGCGATTCGTTTGCCGCTGTTGGTGATGCAAGCTGGCTCAGACTTCATCGTCGATCCGCTTGCTGCTGACTTATGGATGAAGACTGTCGGTAGTTCGGATCGACACATTGAAGTGCTCGCAGATCACTATCACGAATTGTTCAACGAGTCTGATTGGCCCGTGACGTTTTCGCTGGTGATGGATTGGCTCGAAACTCGCATTCCGAGCATGACGGCTTCGTTGGGCTGAGTATCAGCGTTCACTCCGAGGCTTTCGTGGGGCACGTTTTCAACGTGCTTCATTTCAAGAGGACGAGCACGTTGGAAACGTGCGCCACGTCAATTCCTCACAGTCTCTCCCGGCCAGCCGGCAATTAGCCAAGGCGCTGCCCGCGCAGTGCTGCTTGTCGGTGTGTGAGTCACGCTTCAGACTCCGGTGAGTGCGGCGATCGCTCGTGTCTGCACGCAGTGCATGCGCCGCCGTCATCGAACCGGAGTCTGAAGCAGAAGGAACATGATGTTGCTGGAACTGTCGAGTGTGGCCTGGACTAAAGCCGTAGCGGATTGGCTCGTCGTTGGTGTGCCAGAGGGCGCCAACCTTGAGGGACGATTGGGCGAATTCAACAGAGCACTCGGCGGCACGCTTACGACGCTCATCGAGCAAAAAGACGTGACTGGCAAGCTCGCGGAATTGGTCAGCGTGCATGCTCCGGTGGGAGTATCGGCGACACGGTTGCTCTTGGTGGGTTTAGGCAAGCTTGCCGAACTGGATCGAGCACGCTTTGAGAAGGCCATCATGAGCGCGGTGCGCAGCGTCTCATCAAAGAAAGATGTGAAGCCCGTGTTCGCTTTGCCGGATGAACTGGGCAGCGCGGCTTCGAACTTGAGTGTCGCGGCAGCGGTGGAGGTCGTCGCGACGGCTGCACATGTGGGTTCGATCGGGCAAGATTTGCTCAAGACCGAGCCCGGTCACTTCGCGTTGACGCAAGTCGGAGTGCTCGTTGCTGCGGGACAAGAAGCGGAAGCACGGGTCGGTCTCGAACGCGGTCAGATCTTGGGCGAGTCGCTCAACTTGACGCGCGAACTTATCAACCTGCCGCCGCAACAGATCTATCCTGAGTCGTTTGCCGAACGAGCAATGACGGTCGCGGCCGAGTTGGGATTGAAGTGCGATGTGCTCGATCGTGATCAGCTTGTTGCTGAGCGGATGGGTTCGTTGTTAGCAGTCGCTCAAGGCAGTGAACGCCCCCCGCGAGTGGTCGCGATCGAATATCGCGGCGGTGCGGCAGAGGCTCCGATGACGGCACTTGTCGGCAAGGGAGTGACATTCGATAGCGGTGGACTGTCACTCAAACCAACCGACGGGATGCTGACCATGAAGTGCGATATGGCTGGAGCAGCCACGGTGCTGGGAGCGATTGCAGCCATCGCGCGGCTCAAGCTGCCTGTCAATGTGACGGCCTACATGGGTCTCGTGGAGAACATGGTGAGCGGTACCTCCTACAAGCTTGGCGACATCTTGCAGGCACGCAACGGGACAACGATTGAAGTGCAGAACACGGACGCGGAGGGGCGACTCGTGTTGGCAGATGTGTTGTCGTATGCGGTCGATCGCGGCGCAGCCCGCATCATTGATCTGGCGACACTAACGGGAGCGTGCGTGGTGGCTCTGGGAGAAGATGTCTCGGGCGCCTTCACAAACTGCCAGAGTTGGTGCGATGAGTTGCTTGCCGCAGCGCAGCGAGCGGGTGAATTGGTTTGGCAGTTGCCGATGTTCGATCTCTACAACGAACTGCTCAAGAGCGACGTCGCCGACGTGCGCAACATTGGCGGTCGTTGGGGCGGGGCGATCACGGCAGCGAAGTTCTTAGAGAAGTTCGTCGCGGAGAAACCGTGGGTGCATCTCGATATCGCAGGCCCGGCGTTCGCATCAAACAACAAGCCGCACCGCGAAGGCGGAGCCACCGGGCACATGCTACGGACATTGGTCGAAGTGGTGGGACAATAACGGTGGTGCGTTCTGCTGGCCCAAGATCGGAGACGCCTGATGTTGTTGCGATGTCGTCTCGTGCTGGTGTGTGTCGTCATGCTGCTCGGCGGGTGTGGGCCGCATCCGGTGCATCATGTTCAAAGCGAGTTGTTGCCTGATGGCTCGGTGACTCGCGCCATTTTGCAGCCGAAGCATGCGGTGTTTGATGCCGACCAATGGGATCGAGTCCGCAAACCGGACGGCACAAAGTCGTATGACCAATACGAAGGTGACATCACCGTCGCGGAGATTCCCGGCGATGTTCCGACCGACAAGAACAGCGCGAAAGTGTCGAAGGTCTTGGCGATCACCAAAGTGAAGGCGGGGCAAGAGATCCCGCCACATGTTGAATTCCGAGCAGAAGGCATCGACGAACCAAGCACGCTCAAGCTGGAACGCTCGGTGCGGGACTATGGCTTCGTCAGCGATTGCTCTTGGACAGAGACGCTAACGGAGGTCGTCGACCTCGCCGACGCAGTCCGCGCGCGGCGCGAGTTTGCCACCTTGTTTGCCGACCAATGTGAGCGTGCTTTCAAACGCTGGTTCGATCCTGAGTTTGACTCAACGGAACTTGTGTGGTGGTTGCGAACGGACGGCGACGTCTTGGCTGAAGGGCTTTTTCAGATCGTCGTCTTTCGTCATCGGACGGGGAGCGAAGAGCGGCAAGACGAGCTCGCGCGAGCTGCCCTTTGGAAAGTCTTTGCGAACCAATGTCGGCGCTACGATGTTGACGTTCCGAAGATCGATCCGCAGTCGAACTACTTCGTGAACACTCCGCTCGAAGTGACTGAAGCTTTTGAGAAACTGGTGGCGCGCGTTGTCGCGAAGCATCTCAAACGACGCGACGGGCAACCGGTCGATGAGGCCGCGATCCGCAAGATATTTTTCTCCGAGGACAAGCTGGCGACCGAGAAACGCGACGCTCAATGGCAGGAAGCCGTTGCCGAGTATCCCGGCGGAACGGACGCATACCAAGCCGCCGAGCGAAAGCTGGCGGCACGCATCTTCGGCATTCATGGCCACTTCATTTTGGGCGGACGCGATCGCTTTCGTTGTACGGTCATGATGCCGGGCGTGATCGTGGAGTCGAATGGCACTCAACTTAGTGAGCGGTTCGTGCAATGGCGGTTCCATACCGGCGACGCGTTTCCGCAAGGCTATACCATGTCCGCGCGGTCGATCGCCATTTGGGATGCTCAGTTGCCGGGGATGCAACCCGAGTGGGCCAAAGACCGCCGCCATTGGTTCAAGTTGATTGAACTGGCATCGCGTCATCAGAAGTTGGCAGAAGCGATGCGCGAGTGCCGCGCGGTTCGCAGTTTGTATCCCCTCGAAAAGCTGCGCAGGGAGCCCGAGTCGGACCTGCAACGCGATGCGAAAGACGTACTGCGCATTCTGTCGTCGGGGAACAAAGACAGTGCGACACGATGACCCACACGGTCGCGAGTGGTACTGCTGCTGCTGCGCGCCGCTAATTTCGCAGGAACTCGCGCAGCACGACCGTCGCATAGGCTCCGGCGGGCAGCGTGAATTCGAAAGCAAGGCCCTCGGGGATTGGCTCGACGCGCAATGCTTCCGGATACAGCAACGCTGGGCGACGCGTGCCCGAGGTCAACTTCGAAAACTTCTCGAAGGCCGAAAGCGGCAATTGGAATTGGTCGAGGATGCGTGCCTCGCGCGCGGCCGGTTCACCAGTCGGAACCATCATCTTGGGTCCAAACATCGGTCCCGTCACAACGGTCTCTCGCGAGGTGCAGCGGGCTTGCTCCGAAGGAACATCTTCAACCGTGAAGCAACCGCCCGAGGCGATGACCTGCATGACGTCGCCCTGTAAGACTTGATGCAGCAATCCGCCGGTGAGCCGTTCCGCAAGCCAACTATTGAAGAGACGCGATTGCACCGCAGAGAGCGCAAATCGCAACGCATCGGGACCGAGCCGGCGCGTTGGCTCGCCGCGCAACAAGCGGAAGCCATCCAGATCGGTTTCGTTCGAAACGCCAAAGCGTTGCTCGCCGTAGTAATTGGGCACACCGCGCACGGCGAGTTGCTCGCAAACGTGTTGAGCGACTTCGATCGCACCCGGTTGCACGTCGCGCACGACGATGCGAAAGCGGTTGCCCTTCAGATGTCCTGTCTTGAGCTTGTTGCGATGCCGATTGGCGGCAAGCACTCGAACTTGCTCGTTCTCCACAACCGATGGATCGGGGCATGATCGCGCCATGACCGACACGAATTGCCGAGTCACCGCCTGCCGATCTTTGCGGCCCGCGAATCCAATCTCGCTGGGCGGGACGCTCAATGTTCGGGCGAGATGCTTGACGAGTTCCGGCGTGCCGAGATCGCGTTTCTGGATCCACAAGAAGAGGTGCTCGCCCTCGCCGCACGGGTCGTAGGCCGGGATCTCCTCGACGCAAAAGTCTTCGATCACAGATTTCAGAACACCGCCGATGCTCGGCGAGTTGGTCAAGAAGGGGAGCCATGCGGAATCGGAGTTCAAAGCGTTTCCTGAGTAAGAGGTGCGTTGGTGGTCAGTCACGAAGCGCGGCTAATCACCGACGATCAGAACAACGCTTCGATGCGCGGCGCGGATTCGATGAACCGTTGCAAGTCGAGTGGCACCGCGCTTTGCAGTCGCAGTTGGCCGACATCAAACAGCGTGTGCATCACGGTCGCCATCAGGTTCTGCGTCGAGATCGGTTCGCTGGCAGGGACGTCGTTGCGGCGCGCGGATTGGCCGATGACTTGCCCCATCTTTAAACCGCCACCGGCGAACACCAGCGTGCCAAGGCTTGCCCAATGATCGCGTCCGCCGTTCCTGTTGAGTCGCGGTGTGCGTCCGAAGTCACCTGTGATCACAAGCAGGACGTCGTTTGAGAGGCCGCGTTCTTCCAGGTCCGTCAAGAACGTGGCGAGCGCTTGATCGAGTGGCGGACCGAGCATTTCCATTCCGTCTTTCATGTTCGGATTGTTGCCGTCCGCGTGATTGTCCCAACCGGCAGCCTGCACTGTGACGAAGCCACAACCAGATTCAACGAGTCGTCGCGCCATCAGCATCTGTGCTCCGAGCGTTGAGCGGCGCATCTCGCTCGGTCGCGCTTTCTTGTTGCCGATCCAAAAGCGGCTCGTGTCATACCGCTCGACGAGACGGGGATCTTCTTGGCGGAGATCGAACGCCTGGCTGACTCCGCGCATCACGATGTCGAGCGCTTGCTGGCTGAAGGTGTCGGCTGCGGCGAAGTCGGCACTCGCATCAAGCTGTCGCTGATAGCGATCGAGTTGGCCGAGCAACGCGCGACGGTTCTCGAAACGATCAAGAGGCACATGCAATTGCATGTTGTCGAGCGCGACTTCGCGATCATTAGGACGCGAGGATAGCCGGCGATTCGAGGACTTTGTTGTTGCTTCGTTTGGCTGAAACAGTGGTTCAAGCTCAAAGGGAGCAAACATCGAACTTAATGATCCCGGAGCGGCGCCGCGTTGCACTCGACTGCGCTCAGTCCGGAATTGACTATCGGTTTCAGGAGCAGTTAGCAGCACGTTCGTCGGTAAGCCGGACTCGGGGTGATTGGTGCCTCGAATGCGGGCATAGGCGGAACTCATGCTGAAGCCGCGTGGGTCATCTTTCTTACCAGTCGGGTTCGAGCCGCCCGACATCACATGCACGATGGCGCCTTCATGATCGGCGACCGCATGCTGAAACGAACGCACGACTGCGAGCTTGTCGGCCATAGCCGCGAGTTGCGGGAACGTGCCGCCGAAGGTCACTCCGGGAATCGACGTCTGCACTTCGCCAGTGACCGAACAGTACGGCGACGGCGAGTTCATAGCCGGATTGAACGTCTCGATGTGCGAAGCGCCTCCGCCTAAAAACACGAGCACGATGGACTTGTTGCGCAAGAAGCCCGAACTCGCCGCCTGACTCTGTGTTGCCAACAATCCCGGCAATGCCAAGCCGCCGAGTCCGAGCGTGCCGACTTTCAAGAAGTCGCGGCGGCACAGTCTCGAACAATCCCGAGCAGAGCCATCGGAAGTGATTGTCAGCATGAGGAAGTCCTCGCGAAGAGGTCGTTTCAAAGTGGCTGCATGAGCAGATATCGGAGCTTAGTAGCGTGCAACTGCAGCGTGAGCCAACGTTCGATCGCGAGCCACGAGTCATTAGCGGTAGCATTGCCGAGTGAGGGAAAATGCTTCTCAGGCTGTAAGCGATGTGGATTGATTCAACGCGGTGATGAACGCCGCGAGTTGTTGCATGTGAGGGCTGTTGAGTGTCGACCGTTATTCCACCTGCTTTTGCGTTTCACTTTGCTCTGCCAGTGCGTCGTGCCGACCACTTGCCGCTCAAGGGAGCGAGACTGCTTCATCTCTCGGACGAGTTTCAAGTTCCGTGGCTAGATGCATCGTTGGTGGGGAAATCGCAAGTAGCGGGACCAACGCAAGCTGGAGTGAATCTGAGACTGGCTTGGAACGAGCGCGGCATCGGCATCGCGTTCGCTGTGCGCGGCAAGTCGCGTGGGCCAAAGTGTCCACCGGGTGATCCGCTGGGGGCTGAAGGACTGCACGTGTGGCTCGATACGCGGAACACACAGACGATTCATCGCGCGAGTCGTTTCTGTCACCACTTCTGTTTGTTGCCCGCTGGCAATGGGGATGACGGCCAGCAACCGTGTGTGAGGCAACTCCCGATTGCCCGCGCTGCGGATGACGCCCAGCAGTTTGAGTCCGATGCATTCCTCATTACGAGCCGCGCATTGGGTGACGGCTACGACGTTGAAGCTTGGTTGCCTGCTGCGACATTGACGGGTTTCGATGTCGAGGTGTGTTCACAGCTTGGCTTTACGTGTTTGCTCATTGATCGTGAATTGGGTGACGTCGCGCTCACTGTCGGCACCGACTTCCCGATCACCAGCGATCCAAGCCTGTGGCAGACGCTGGATTTGGTGTGATGAGGACGGTTCGTGTTGTGAACGAGGTGACGGACCTACTGACCTGACAAATCGTCCGTTTGAATACGCGACTCATCGACCAGAGATGTCACCCTCCCCCAGGCGGTATTTCCTGGCGGGTCATTTCAGCGTCGTCAGTCACATCAGGGAGTTGCGTCGCGAGGCTCGGCCTAAGTTTAGGCGTGAGACGTTCGACGCCTCATGCCGCTTTGAACGTGAGACGAATCCTCTGATTCGTCCCGCTTCCGAGCCTTCGGTGCTGGCGAAATGATCGCAGGGAGTTTGCTCTCTCGGCGACTCAGCAAATTCGCCCTACAGCTTCTCTGATCGGCACAACCGGACTCGCGAAGTCAGGTTGGTGAGACTCGGCAGACTTTGCGACCAAGTTCGGTCACTCGCAGTTTGACTGAGGTATCGGTGCCGGGCATAGTCGCTCGCGAAGGCAATGGACTGCGCGTCATCAGCAGCGTGAGACGCACGCTTCAGGATTCTCCGCTTGAGGTCAGTGACTTCTGACCGCAGTTCATCGAGCCCGTTGCTACGGCTGACTACCGCTGGCAATGTCGTTCGCATGGGACGTGACTGTTGCTCCAGGGGAGCGGTCACATCAAGCACGAGTTGCCGCAGCCACTACGGCGCACCGTAGGCCCGCGCGTACTCAAGGGGATCTCTCGGCTCTCGTCCGTCTCGCGCACACACCATGACGAGCATCTTTTGTCGGCGATGGGGGCGGTTATCTCGCAGTCGTGTTGGGGAACGCGGCCGCGGGCGGTCTCAGAGCCACCGAGGGGGACGATTCGTGATTCATCTGAGAAACTGTTTGCTGTGGACCATTGTGGTCGGGTTCCTTGTCTGGGGCTCGACTGCCAACGCCGCTCCGCCGCTGCCGCTCGATTTAGACGACAGCCGGAGCGCCCTCGCGATTGGCGAGGAATTGGAACGCTCAGCCAAATGGCTCGATGCTGTTCAACACTACGATGGGGCTTTGAAACGTTGGCCTAACGACGACGATTTGAAGTACGGAAAGCGTCGAGCGAAGGCTCACTTCAAGATCGACCGCCGCTATGCGGATAAGAGCTTCCAGTCGTCGCTGTTGGTGATGCCGGAGGCCGAAGCGTTTGATCTCTATGACGAGTTGCTGGCTCAAGTACGTCGCAACTTTGTCGACCCACTCAGTTATCTGACTGTTGTCGCACACGGCACTGAGAGCTTTTACATCGCTCTCGCCAATCCGAAGTTCTTAGAGAACAACCTGCCAACGGCTCGCTCTGAAGCGGATCGTGAGACTCGTAAAGAGAACGTGAAGCAGTTGCGCATGGTGTTACGAGAACGCTTTTGGAATCGCCCCGTGCAAGACCGCGATCAAGCTCGTCAGTTGGTGCGCGAAGTTTGCGCTCATGCTCGCCAAACGACCGGCATGCCGCCGCAAGCGGTGGTGATGGAGTACCTCTTCGGAGGCTGTAATGCGCTTGATGACTACAGTGGCTTCCTGACGGCGGATCGCTTTCAAGATCTCAATAGCAACATCAATGGCGAGTTTGTCGGCATCGGTGTCGAGATGAAGGCGATCGAAGCGGAAGGCATGTTGCTCGTGAATGTCTTGTCCGAAAGCCCAGCATCGACGGGCGGCTTGAAACGTGGCGATCACATTCAAGCGATTGATGGGGTGGATGTTCGCAACGCGACAATTGACGACGCTGCTCAACGTTTGAGAGGCGAGATCGGCAGCCGCGTGAAGTTGAAGATCGCTCGGTCGAACAAAGTGTGGGACGCAGTGCTGATCCGTCGCGAAGTGCAAGTGAAGAGCATCCCTGAGATGAAGATCGTCGATCGCGATAACGGTATTGGCTACATCAAACTGATTGGTTTCCAGAAGTCGACGTCACAAGAATTCGAGACAGCCATGCGAAGCCTCGAAGCGCAAGGCATGCGAGCCTTGATCCTCGACGTGCGAGGTAATCCAGGCGGGCTGTTGACGGCGGCGGTCGAATTGCTTGACCGGCTGATCGACAACAACGGCGTCTTGGTGTCTACTCGCGGTCGTTCGACCGATCAGAACTGGACGTACCGCTCACAGCAGAATGGTGCATCGAATGTGCCTCTGGTGTTGCTCACCGACGGAGACAGTGCGAGTGCCAGCGAGATTGTCGCCGGTGCGGTCAAGGATCATCACCGTGGTACGATCGTCGGTCGCAAGACTTACGGTAAGTGGTCCGTGCAAAGCATCTTCCATGTGGGCCGCTCGACGGGTCTGCGATTGACGACCGCTCGGTTCTATTCGCCCAACGGCCACACCTACGGCCAAGTCGGCATCGAACCGGATGTGCTCGTTGAAGTGGCTGACGAACGGTTGTCGCGGTTCCGGCCAGCGGCTCAAGACGATGCTGAGGACGCCGACATGACACGTGCTCTGCAAGTGCTGAAGACTCAAGTCAGCTCGCGACGGTAGTCAACCGCGACTGGCGATCTGCGACAGCAGCGCCGCCAGATTTGAACTCGTGGTTCGAAGCGAACGTCGTGGGAACAAGAGCTGACGACGACTCGGTCTCACTGTGAGTCGAACGTCGTCGGTCACTCCCAACTTGCGACTGCCCGCTGTCTTTGCCATCAGGTGTTTCAAACTATCGATCAAAGGCAGGCTTCAAGCCGCCGTGGAATCCCTGATGTGAGTCTCACTGATCGTTTAGGATGGCGACTTCGAGCTTCGCAATACGGCTTGAATCACGAAGCTCACATCTTGTCGAGTCTCAATCTTGATCTGTGCTTGGTCTGTGGACGCTCACTCCATTCTCAAGGCTACGGACAACTCGTATTCCCCGATCGGATCTTCGTCCCTCCGATCTGAAGGCACCTTCGGCTCTCCGAAGGTGCCTTTTTCTTTTGAGAGAGCGAGTTTGCAGTGCAGGCGTTGTCACCGGACACGAGGCGGATGGACTACGCCAACGAGTCATTCGGATCGCAGAAACAGTCTTGCTCAATGTGAGCCGCCGGCGCTAGCCGCAGGCCTTGGTTTGCTCGCCCGACGCTAACGCGTTCGGCTCACATCGGAACGCAGGTATTTCCTGGGATCCGTATCATGCGTCGCATCAGTTACTCACTTTCGAGAGCATAAGCGTCGCTAACGAATGCGGCGCATGCGGCCCAGGTTGGGATAGAACGGGAAGCGAACGTCGGCGTATTTCTCGTCACCACCGCGAGCCTTCAAATACCAAACCGGGTAGCCCTGGCCGTTGTTCATAAACGGAACTCCGTGTGGCCAATAGACAAAGAAGGCTCGGCCAACCAGCGCTGAGCGCGGCACAGCATGACGCCGCTCCGCTCCACGACCGTTTGGCCAAACGCGACTGTCTTGGCTGCGCGGACTGTTGTCACCCAGCATCAAGAACTCATCAGACTTCAGTTCGAACTTCGCTTCGCGCGACTTGGTCAAATAAATCGCAGTCCATTCGGCAGGATCTTTGAGAGCACGACGCAACGAGAACTCGTCCGGATACTCATCCATGTCGGCAATGCTGAAGTGATTGGCGTCTGCCCCGTGCAGTTGGCTGGCTCGATAGTAGATATCACGCTCAATGAGCAGGTTGGATACCCGCGCCGCCGCACCTTTCACCGCGATACCGACCGGAGTTAAATCGTCGTCTTGGGGGCCCGGTTGAGTGGCCTCGTCGACTCGATATTCCGACTTCGGACCAAAGTCGATCAGCGTCTCGTTGACCCAGAAACAAAGCCGATCGTCTACGTTTGCAAACCGAACTTGGAAGTCATCGATGCCGCGGAGTCCCGAGTCTGCTTCGCCGAGTACGTCTTCTTCCTCTGCCGCAGGATTCAGTCGCACGACCGAGACGAGTTTCGCTTTGCCCGTCGCCAGATCGGCGCGTACGCGATAACAACGCACGCCTTCATTCAACTCAAAGACGATTTCGGCTCCAGGATCCATCGCGAGCACATCGACCGTACTCGACAAAGTCAAATCGCCGACCCAATAACGACCATTCGATCCGTCGCCGTTGCCGCCGGAGTAGGCGTTGTAGCCACAGAAGTCGCTGATCAACTCAGGACGTGGACGACCCGGTTCGGGAGCGAAGAATACTCCAGGATTCTTGGGTTGATCAGAAACGGCCGCCCAATCCTCGACGGACGGAACGATGTGCCGATATCGCAGCCAATGAAGGTCGCTTGATTTTGCACGTTCGGCAGTGAGCACGAACGAGTGCGAGTCTGTTTCCTCGTCCCAACTTTGAACGGTTTCGGTCCAACCCGCGATGGGGTCGAGTGTGGGCTTCTTTTCGGCAGCCGCACCGTTTTTGCTTTTGGCCACAGCGGTCCAACGTCGCGGCCAGCCCTTTCGATGCAAAGCGGTCTCGGGGTAGTTGTTGTCATAGACCGGGATTTGCAACGTCTTCTGCTTGCGAGGTTCTTTGCGGAGTACGGTCAAACTGCGATCTGACTCTTCCCGGTAAACATCACCACGTTTGATGACGATCGTCTCATTGGGCAAACCGACTAGTCGCTTGATGTAGTTTGTGGTTGGCTTCTCGGGGTATTTGAAGACTGGCACGTCCCAGCGCTCGGGCTCACCGAACTCATAGGGGAACTTGTTGACGATGATGCGATCGCCCTTGAACGCCGGGAGTTCGAATACGGGATTTTCGTAGCGACAGTTCGGGCAGATTGCTGAGTGAATGCGGCGCGCTGGTTCGAATGTGCCCGATTCATCTTCGACCTCGTCGCTCGCTCCAAACACAAAGAGGTAACCGCATTGCTGGCAGGTGCATTCTTTATGGCGACCGAACAGCGTGGGGGCCATGGAGCCTGTCGGAATCACGAAAGCTTCGGCTTCGAAGGCTCGGAACAAGAACGCGAGCACAAACGCAACGACGAACGACTCGCTGATCTCGCGAAGTCCATCTTGTTGCTTTTTGGGTTTAGCTTTGGCCTTCTCAGCTTCGGGTTTGGAGTCGGCTTTCACATCCGCTGACTGCGGAGTCGGCTGAGAGGTCATATCGAAATCTCGATGGTGGGAGTGAGAGGCAGGCTCGCAAGATACCCGAAGCAGCCGCGAGTTGTTTCAGCAGGCAGGATTTTCAATGAATCCAGCGTATGTGCTCGATGTCTGGCAATCGCAAGAGTGTGCTCCACTCGCCGAAGCGGATTCGTGCCGGACGCGAAGGCAGATGCACGCATAACGGACGCCCCACAAGCAAGCGACGTGGGACGGTTGGGTTCTTCCAGCCGCGACTATCCAGCGACACGGGGCTGTTGTCGCCGAGAAAGAAGAACTCATCGTTACCCAGTTGCAACGGCCCTTCACAAGCGTGCTGACCAGGTTCAGAGAGGTAATGAATGTCGCGATAGATCCGCAGTTCGCGAATGCGGAATGCGCCGCTCGTAGTTCCAAATCGCACCTGGCTTCGTTGAGCGATGGCTGGCATCCCGAAATTGCTCGTACTCACATTGAGTTCGTCGGCGAGATTTTCGTCGGTCGGAGCCTCAGGGGCACGTGATGTGTAGCCGGCGATTGCGATCTCTGCCCGCGCCGGGGTTCCGGCTGGCGGTACTCCGAAGCCTGCTTGTCCGAGGTCAATATCTTCGGGCGGCAGCACCGTCTTCGCCACCGCTCGTGGTGCCGCAGTTCGGCCATGGGGAGTCTTTGATCCGGGCGTGGCTGGTTCAACATCGAGTTCGCGTTGCAACACCAGCGAGCCATTCAGCGCGACGTTGAGAGTGTGGTCGAAATTCGAGAACTCGAAGTCGACACCTTTGCCAAGTTGCGACTTCGACAACGCTGCCTTCGCGAGAGGCGCGACGCGTTCGGCAGCGATTTCTTCGAGCCCGCGTTCGTCGTCAATGACATACAACTGAGCTTGAAGTTGTTCGGCGTCGATCACGCAGACGGCGAGATGGCTGCCGGTTTCCAGCACGCTCGCGAGCTTACCGTGTTCGGGGAAGTCGACCTTGGCTGTCACCGTGAGATCGCGAACCGGATGCTCTTCGTCCATGCCGAAGATGCGGTTGTAGCCATAACAATCTGAGATCAAGTGTGGAGCCAAGCTACGCGGGCCACTGGGCACATCCTCGGGCACTTGACGCGGCCATGGGCGGTATTGCAACCATGCGAAACGAGGATCGTCATCAAGACTGCGAATAAAAGAACGCTCGGTTTGCGCCCAACCGCTGTCTGGCATCCAACGTGGGAGCCAGTCAGCGCCTTGTGCGAGGAACTCTTGATCGAAGACCGGAATTCGCAACGAGCGTTGCTTCTCTAAGGTCTTTCGTTCGAGTTGTCCGTTAATAAAGACGTCGCCATCACGCACTTGGATGGTCTCGCCAGGCAAGCCGACGACGCGCTTGACATACGCTTGCAGCGGATTGGCCGGGTTCAAAAAGACGACAATTTCCCAACGCTTGGGGTCTCGAAAATCGAACGATTGCTTGAAGACCAGGAGTTGATCGCCGTCGTTGCGAGGCACTTCGGTGACGTCGATGGCTGGCTGTTGGCAGTTGGGACAGCGTACCAATGGGCTCGTCGATGCCTCGCGATCGAACGCGACCCCAAACGGAAAGCGACGTCCACAGTCAGGGCACTCGATCCGTTTATGAGCCCCCAACAGATTCGGAGCCATCGAGCCCGTCGAAATGATGTAGCCCTCCAGCGCGAAGCAGCGGAACAACAGCACGGCGACAGCGAGGCATGTCAGCGATTCAAAACATTGCCGTCCGAGCCCGTTCGTCGTCTCATGCGCGGAGTGACTGAGCGGCACGTCGGTTGGTGACGTCGCCACAATGTCGGGCGCAGGGGGCGGTGATTGAGTCTTCCACAAGCTCATTGAAACGACTTCACGCGAGGAATTGACGGGAACGAAGGGGCGGGATTCTAAGAGCCTCTGTCGATCCTTCGAAACCTCAACTCCGGACAGAACACCCAGACAATCAATCGTTGGCGTCAGCAAACTGACGCCCACGACGAGCCCAAGAGCGATGGATTAGAACGTTTCGCGCTAGCCGCTCGGATGCAGCTCGTCGAACTTCTTGGCGAACGAATTACGACCGACTGTCGAACCAAGGAAGCGGCTGACCAGCGGGCGGGAGTTGCACAAGCTCCACTCCGGTCACATCCGGGTGCCCCGCCACTTGTCCGCGAGCGGCTTCGCTCGGTGCTGAATCGAGATTGAGCACCGCGAGTGCCTCGCCGCCGACCTTCGATCGTCCCAGCGCCATGTGCGAGATGTTGACGTTGTGCTGACCCATCGCCGTGCCGATGAAGCCAATCAAGCCCGGCTTGTCTTGATGCCGGAACATCAGCAGGTGCCCGTCGAGATACGCGTCGAGATGGAAGCCGTCTAATCGCACGAGTCGCAAGAACTCGTTGCCGAAGATCGTGCCCGAGACATCGAATTCGCCGTGATCGCTGACGATCGTCGTGCTCACGAGCGATGCGAAGTCGCCCGCTTGATCGGTCGACGACTCTGTAATGCGTATTCCCCGCTCCTTCGCGACAACTTCGGCATTGATGATGTTGGCCGGCTCGTCGACTCCCGAACTCATCAGCCCCGCGACAAAGGCTTGCGTGATGAGCTTCGTCTTGCGCTTCGCCACTTCGCCTCGAAAGGTGACTCGCGCTTCTTTGATGCCCGCTGACTTGAAGCGTTGAGCAAGCAACTGTGACTGCAACAAACCGAGTCGATAGCCGAGATCGAGATAGGTCTTCGCGTCTTTCAGTTCGGCCCCGGAGATCGGGACCATGTTGATCGCGTGCCGCACTTCGTTGTTCACGAGGAAGGCGGTGATGATCTCTGCCGCTTCAACGGCGACAGCTTCTTGAGCTTCATCCGTCGACGCACCGAGATGCGGAGCGCAGATCACTTTGTCGAGTTTGCGCAGCGGATGATCTTTGGCCGGAGGCTCATCAACGAAGACGTCGAGTGCCGCGCCGCCGATGTGCCCGGATTCGATCGCGGCTGCGAGAGCCGACTCATCGACGATGCCGCCGCGAGCACAGTTCACGATGCGTGCCCCTTTCCGCATCTTCGCGAGCCGCGTCGCGTTGATGAGCCCGTTCGTCTCGGGCGTGAAGGGCGTATGGACGGTGAGGAAGTCGCACTTATCAATCAGCTCATCGACATCGCGGTACAGCGAGATGCCGAACTCACGCGCCCGCTCTTCGGAGAGATACGGGTCATAGCCGAGCACCTTCATCTCGAACGCTAAGGCGCGCTGTGCAACGGTCAGTCCAATCCGCCCGAGTCCGATGACAGCGAGCGTTTTGCCCGCCAGTTGCGAGCCCGTGAACTTGTTGCGATCCCAACCGCCGGCTTTCATCGTCGCAGCGGCTTGCGGAATGTTTCGGGCGAGCGACATGAGCATCGCAAAGGTGTGCTCAGCGGTGCTCGTCGTATTCCCGGCGGGAGTATTCATCACAACGATGCCCGCGCGCGTTGCCGCAGCGAGATCGACGTTATCAACGCCGACGCCGGCTCGAACGATGACCTTCAACCGCGTCTGCCCGTCGAGCAGCGCCGCAGTCAGCTTCGTGCCGCTGCGAATGATGATGCCGTCCGCGCTCTTGAGTTCTTCGCGGACCTGTTCGGGAGTCAGACCGCTACGGTTGACGATCTCCAATTCAGGGGCAGCCTCTAATACTTTGAGGCCGGCTTTCGAGAGGCTGTCAGTGATCAGAACGCGGAGTTTTTGAGTCATTGGATCGCAGAAAAAGAGGAAATTGGGCTCGTGAGTGAGGGCGTTTGATAATGGTCGAGGATGCCGAAAAAAAGGCTGCTCCTGATACATCGCCCGACCCTGATTCGAGCTTCAATTAGACATCATCACGATGCTTCAAATGGCGAATCTGTTCGATGTGATGCGGTTTCAAGATTCGTCTGAGGCCATCAAACGGCTGAACATAAGACGAACTTCGTCGCGTCCGAGTAAGACCCTATTCTCCAAGACCACAACGGGATCGCGACTGTGCGATAATCAGTCAACAGCTTTCCTCACTGACGAGACATCATGACGAAACGAGCTTTGATCACTGGCATCTCGGGCCAAGACGGTCGGTATCTCTCGGAGTTGCTGCACGCGAAGGGCTATGAAGTGCATGGCCTGTTGCCGTGCCGAGCGCCGGGAATCGGCGAGGCCGGCGAGAGGCTCTACTACGCGGACCTCGCGGACGGCAGCAATTTGGTGTCGATTCTGGAGCAGGCTCAGCCGGACGAGGTCTACAACCTTGCGGCCCAGAGTCATGTGAAGCTGTCCTTTGAATTGCCGATCTATACCGCTGACGTCACGGGAGTCGGCGTGCTGCGCGTGCTCGAAGCAATTCGCCAATACCAGCGACGCAGCGGGCAGCAGGTTCGCTTCTATCAAGCGTCGTCGAGCGAGATGTTTGGCAAGGTCGTCGAGACTCCTCAGACCGAGCGGACTCCGTTTCATCCCCGCAGCCCTTATTCCTGCGCGAAGGTCTATGGCTATTGGCAGACCATCAACTACCGCGAGTCGTATGGCATGCATGCCTCGAACGGCATCTTGTTCAATCACGAGTCACCGCGTCGCGGTGAAGCCTTTGTGACTCGCAAGATCACACGCGCTGTCGCGCAGATCAAACTCGGTCGGCAGGACAAGCTGCGTTTGGGCAACATCGAGTCGCGGCGCGATTGGGGTTTTGCCGGGGACTACGTCGAGGCCATGTGGCTGATGCTGCAACAAGATCAGCCCGACGACTACGTCATCGCGACGGGTGAAACGCATTCCGTGCGGGAGTTCCTCGAACTCGCCTTCGGCCATGCCGGGCTTGATTGGCAGCAGTACGTCGAGCTTGATCCGCAATTCCTGCGACCGGCAGAAGTGGACCTGCTCCGTGGCGACGCGACCAAAGCCCGCACTCAGCTTGGATGGCAGCCGAAGGTTTCTTTCTCAGAGCTTGTCCGGATGATGGTTGAGCATGATCTGCAAGCGGCCAAACACGACGCACTCGCTGGCGCGTTTTGATGTTGCGCAGTCAGAATCAGCTCTTGCAGATTCTGCTTTGTATGAGCTCCAAAGGAGCGTGATTCGATAGCCCAGGACGCTAGCCCTGGGAACACTTGTCCGAGTAGCCGTAGCATGGACTTCCAGTCCGTGCGTATTGGGCTGATCGAACGAATGTGAATTCGGTGTTGCGCGGCACGCGATGGATCTCGTGCCTTCCGATTTATGGTTCGCAGTCGTTTGAGAACGCCAATACCGCACGGGATGGAATCCCATGCTACGACTACTCGGACAAGCTCCTAGGGCGGAGCCCCTTTGCCAAGAGCCCCGCTCTCTTTCTCGGTAGGGCTTATCGCGTGCGGAGCGCGCTCGCCTTCTTCACGAGGTCGACGAACTCGCTGCGTCGACCGGTGCGGTCTTCTCCGACGAGCCCACTTGCTGTCTCGGCGATGTCTTCGAGCTTCCATTGCCCGGCGTACTTCGAGTGCCGCAACTGCATGCCGAAGTTCGCGACCGATGCGGCCCACATGAGGTCTCCGTTCGGCACGACCTTCTTCCCCGCGATGTCGTCGACGACGTAGTCGATCGTCTTCACGCTCGTCTCAGCGTCCGGTTGCTTGTAGCGCAGCTTCACCGTGAAGAGATCATCGGCAACGTCCGCAGGCACCTTCTTCGCCGCTTCCTTTGCTACAGCCAGCTTGCGATCGGCGTCCTTCTCTGCCGCCGCATACTTCAGCGGATCAACGTTCGACGGCTTCGGCCACTTGCCGACGGGTACGATTTCATACAACGCCGTCACGGTATGACCGGCTCCAATCTCGCCCGCGTCCTTTGTGTCGTCGTTGAAGTCTTGAGCGGCGAGCGTCCGGTTCTCGTAGCCGATCAAGCGATAGGCACCGACCGTCAGCGGGTTGAACTCGACTTGCAGCTTCACATCCTTAGCGACGGTGTAGAGCGTGCCGACAAGCTCCTCATTGAAGACCTTGCGGGCTTCGTTGAGGTCGTCGATGTAGCCGTAGTGACCGTTGCCTTTGTCGGCGAGCTTTTCGAGTTTCGAGTCCTTCAGGTTCCCCATTCCGAACCCGAAGATGCTCAAGTAGACGCCGGTCTTCGCTTGAGCCTCGATGAGCTTCACAAGCTCGCCGTCGTTGCTGACACCGACATTGAAATCGCCGTCGGTGCAGAGGATGACGCGGTTCGCAGCCTCTTTGTTGAAGTGCCGCAGAGCTTGCTCATACGCGAGGTTGATCCCCGCCGCTCCGTTCGTTGAGCCGCCTGCATTGAGCCCGTCGATCACTCCCATGATGCGAGCTTGCTCGTTGCCCGTTGTCGGTTCGAGCTTCAGTCCCGCGTCGCCCGCATAGGTCACGATCGAGATGCGATCGGTCTCGGTCATCTCTTCAACGAGCAGCGACATCCCGCGCTTCACGAGCGGCAGTTTGTTCGGCGTGCCCATTGATCCCGAGACGTCGATCAAGAAAACAAGATTGGTCGGCGGACGTTTCGCTTTGTCGATGTCGCGTGCCTTCAAGCCGATGCGAGCGATGTAATTGTCCTTACTCCATGGGCACGGCGCGGCGTCGGCAAGCACCGAGAACGGCTGCCCGTCTGCCGGTTGGGCGTACTGGTAGGAGAAGTAGTTGACGAGTTCCTCAATGCGGATCGCGTTCGGCGGCGGAAGTTGTCCCTGCGTGAGGAACCGTCGCATGTTGGCATAGGACGCCGAATCAACGTCGATCGAGAACGTCGACAACGGCGACTCTTGAGGCACGAGGAACTCGTTCTCGGTGATGGCTTCGTAGGCTTCGGCGTTCGGGGCTTGCTCACGCGATTCTTTCAGCGACTCATAGTGAAAACGGGACTCTGCCGACTTCTCTCCGAGCTTCTTCTCGACGTCAGACCGCAGCGCGAGAGTTCGGTCTTCGACTGCCGGCTTTGCATCGGACTTTTCGAGATTCGCAACAGATCCCTTCTCCGCTCGTTCACGCATGAGCTTCGCGACTTCGGCTTCGGTTCGAGGCCCATCAGGTCGCTTCAGGACTGTTCCCGGCTTCTTCCCGCCGGCTTCTTCAGCAAACAAAACCTGCACTCGTGGCGCGGCTGCCTTCGTCGCAGGTGCTGCATCTCCTGATTTGCGGCTGCTGTCTTTTGCATCCATCGGAGCCGCAGCAGTCGGTGCTGATGCCGTTAACGCAGTGATTGTGGGCTTCTGCGCGTTCGTCTTACTCCTTGCCGATTCGCTCTCTGCGAGAGGACGCCCGCCTCGATTGCCGTCAACCGCCTTTCCCGCACTGATGACTTCAGCTGGATCAGCCGCCGCCGGTGATGAGGCGACCTGCTTGCCTTTCGAGAGTTCGCTATTCGGCGCACTCGGAAGTCCTCCCGCACCGCCGCCAGCACCTAACGCGGCCTTCGCTGAAGCCGGTCCTGCCGGAGGCGAAGGCGTCGCAGATCGAGACGTCAATGAGCGTCCCGATTCCGGCGCGTCACTGAGTGGGTCGCTCTTGCGTTGCATCTCACGATTGCGGTCGCGTGTCTCTGATTGAGCAACCTGCTGCCGGAGAGACTCTTTGCTAATGCCCTCTGCTTTGACCGCGACGTTGTGAGGCAGTTGTAATTTTGATTCCTCTGTCGGCATCCCGCTCATCCGTCGCTGAGCAAGCCGCTTATCGGAAGAGGTTGCATTCGGATCAGGAGCATTGAATGCGGTTACGTTGTCTCGAAGCGCGAGAGCATCAATCGGCGCGATCGCACCGGATGCTTCATCCGACAGCCTCGCTTCCGGCACCGTCGACTGCGGTTCCGCCATCGCGACTTGAGAAGAGAAGTCATCCTCTTGAGTGCTCGCGACCATCGGCCTCAATTCATCGCGCTGAGTTCCTCTTGGCAGGACGAGTGCAATGCCGACTAACGCAGCGGCGGTCAGTCCAAGACTTAGCCAGCGCCAACTCAAGCTGCCGCGGTCCGATGCTCCATCAATCGCGAGCGTCACCGGCTGCGCCGCAGACACCGACTGCGACGACGAGAGCTGTGCTTCGATCACTTGTCGTTGAGAACTCGTCAGCGCCGGCACGGGCTCGGCAGCGAGTTCGTCCTTCACGAGATCAATCGTCTCTTGAATCTCGACAAGAGCCGCGCGGGCCTCGGCGGACTCTTCGAGCCAACGCTCAATTTCGAGCCGCTCATGCTCGGGCAACTCACCCAGCGTGAACGCTGTCAGACGCGGATCATTCAGGTCGAATTCGGCCATGATGGAAACTCCTGCGGGAGGAGGATGAGTGGTGTTTTGTGTCTTGTGTTTCGTGTTCGGCGACCGCAGCACTCGGAATCTGCGGCTGCGCTGCGACATATGGGATGAACGCGGTTAGCAACTCGTTCATTCGTCTCATCCGTCGCATTGGTCCCAATCCCATTCGGACCACAACGGCGGGATCAGCTCAGTGCCGGCTCGCGATACCCGGTGGTCTTCAGCAATTCGCGCAAACGCTTCAGCCCGACATGCAATAAGAAGCCGACATTCGTCACGGTCAGGCCGGTCACTTCTGAGATTTCGCGATAGCTCAATTCGTTCTGAAACTTCAGCCGAATTACTTCCTGCTGGTTCGGCGGAAGCTGCGGCAGGAGACTCAGGACATGTGACGTGGCTTCATGTTGCTCGGCAACGTCATGCGGAGCGTCGATGCGGGGCGACGTCCGTTGGTCCAGATCAAACGAGGGCGACATACGACGTTCCTTTCGTTGAACGTCCAGCGCCCTGTTCCGGCAAACGGTGAAGAGCCATTGAGAGAGATGCTGTTCGATGCTCGTACGGTCCTCTTTGCAGAGCTTGAGGAATGTGTCTTGAACGACGTCCCGTGCGGCTTCGAGTTCCCCCGTGATGCGGAGCGCATAGCGCAACAATGGTCCCTCAAACCGATCGAGCACCGCGCGAATCCACTCGGCATGCGATTCGGTCGACGAACTGTTGCCGGCTTGAGACGCATCAAGCGGCGGAGCGGCGGCGAGTAAGTCTCGTCCCACTTCAGAATGCTTTCCGTTATTGGCCATCCTCATCCCCGGAAGTCAGGTGCTGGCGTGCCAAGAAGACGGACCAGTCTAAGTGTCCTTAGGACGATTCTGAGAAGTCCTCGGAAATCAACCACCGTACTGCTGCGCATCGCAGTGCCGCATATCGATGGAAGCTGGGTATGCGCTAAGCGACAGGCGGATGGGAGTTAGTAGGGCTCAACACACAACAAGAAGTTGCGAGGATTGACTCAGCGCTTAGACGCTCGCTACGTGGGCCTCAACGAGCACGGCGGCACCGCCCTGAACGACGGTCGCGCAGCGCATTGCGACACATTCCACGCTTTGGATGTTCTCCGGGATGAGAATTGGCGAAGCCTCAGGGGTTTCAGGGGTCATCGCCGGTTGCCCCGGAGAAAGCATGCGGGGCAACCCTTAAGTATTTGATGGCTGTTCGTCAGTGCGATTCGATCGAAACAAGTCTCGACGGCTGCTGTGTTCTTAGCAGTCCGTCGAAAAACACATGGAGCACGATTTGATCGTGCTCAAAATGCGGTGAATTTGGGCACGTTGAGAGATGCCCTACGAACTTGAAGAGGCCGTTAGACCGTATCCGAGAGGCCGGTTGGGGCTGGACTCTGGCGCCCCGTAGCACGCGAGGATGTCACCGGGATGTGTCGCGATGAATCCCAACCGGCTCTTATCTCCACACGACCCTAGTAGTGCCAGTGGCCGCTACGGTGGTAGTCATAGTGACCAGGCACCACGTGATAGTGATTGCGGTGAGGAATGACCTGAGTCGGGTGATAGTCGTAGTGTGAGGTGTCATGCCAAACAGGAGAGGGGCTGTAGCAACTGCCATAGCTGCTGCGTCCCGAGTAGAAGCCGAATCCTCCGACGTTCACGCTAATCGACGGGCGAGAGTAGCTATGGCTGTAGTGGCCGTAGCTCCGGCTGCTGCTGCGACATGACCGATGATCGGCCCGTGCTTCGGAACTTACGCTCGCGAAACTGACCGCAACCACCGCGACGACGATTCCAAGAAGACGCTTCATGCTCTGCTCCTATCATGCTGTGTGCGTGAGCCTGATCGACCGGCTCGCCCCGTCACTGCCTCGTTGTTCGTTGTAGGCCAGTGAGCGTCTTACTTGGCGAAGTGCGTGCCAAATCGAGAGGTTGTGGCTTTTCAGCCGAATCACAGACCGGGACGAAAGGGCTTCTGAAGAGCTTGAAATGGAGTGAAAACGCTTTGTTTTAGGGGCTTGTTGCATGGTGATGATGTCATTGCGATGCTCTTTGATGTCGAGTGGGTGTTCTCAATTGGATTTGTGATTGGATTCGATTTGATGGCATCTCCGGATTTGAAGGACGAGCTTGGCGTGACTGCAGCTTGTTGACGGCTTCGCAGGGAAGCACGACTCTGCGCCTGCGACTTGCCTCTTCACTGGCTTCATAGGGAGATGACTCATGCTGCGTTGGTCTCGGCTTGCCAAGTTTTCTATTTGTGTTGTGCTTGCTGCCTCAGGCGGCTTGAACAGCTTCACTCCAACGTTTGCACAGGATGAGAAGCCTGCAGTTGCGAAAGCCGCGACTGCGTGGGCGCAGATCGAACTCAAAGGTTCGTATCCCGAAGGCGCTTCGATGCCGGGACTTTTCGGTGCCGCGAGCGAGTCACTCATCACGGCTTTAGGACGACTCGAACAAGCAGGCAACGATGTCGCGATCAGCGGCGTGATGTTGAGGATCGATAACCCGTCGCTCGGATGGGCGAAGGCGCATGAGTTCCGCACGGTCATCGGCAAGCTCCGCGCGAAGGGCAAGAAGGTCGTTGCAGTCGTTGACGATGCGAGCACTCAAGACTTCCTCGTCGCGACGGCTTGCGATCAGATCGCGATGCCTGAATCGGGTTCGGTGATGATGCTCGGGCTGCGCGCCGAAGTGATGTTCTACAAGAACCTCTTCGACAAGCTCGGCGTGAAGGCCGATATGATGCAAGTCGGCGAATACAAAGGGGCCGCCGAACCCTATAGCCGCAGCGAAATGAGCCCGGCTTTTCGCGAGGAAATGGAAGCCGTGCTGGATGACTACTTCGAGCAGATCGTCAGCGCGATCGCGAAGGATCGCAAACTGCCGCGCGAAGACGTCGTGAAGGCGATCGATAACGGACCGCATACCGCTAAGGCCGCGAAGGAACTCGGTTTAATCGACCGACTCGCTTATGAAGACGAAGTCAAAGGCTTCATCAAGTCTGAGTTTGGCGGCGAAAAGTTCGTGCCGAAGTACGGTAAGAAAAAGATCGACACCGATTTCAGCGGCTTCGGCGGTATGGTGAAGATGATGAATCTGATGATGGGCATCGAGCCTCGTCAGCCGAAGAGCAAGAACCCCGTGATTGCGATTGTGCATGTGTCGGGGGCGATCATGTCCGGCAAGAGCACGGCGGATCTCTTTGGTGAGGAAGTCGTCGGTTCGGACACCATCATCGAAGCCGTTCGCAAAGCCGACGCTGACGACACCGTCAAAGCGATCGTGCTGCGAGTTGATAGTCCTGGCGGCAGTGCACTCGCGAGCGACCTCATGTGGCGTGCGATTCAGCAATGCAAGAAGCCGACGATCGCGAGCATGGGCAACACGGCGGCGAGCGGCGGTTACTACGTCTCGATGGCCTGTGACAAGATCATGGCAGAACCCGGCACGCTCACCGGTTCGATCGGTGTGGTTGGCGGCAAGATTTCGCTCGGTGGTCTCTACGACAAACTGGGACTGACGACGTCGGTGATCTCGCGCGGCAAGAACAGCGGTGCTTTCAGTGAGCTTGCTCCATTTTCGGACACCGAACGCACCGCGATGCAGAAGCTGATGTCGGACGTCTACGATCAATTCACGAAGAAGGCCGCCGAGTCGCGCCAAATGCCGCAAGCTGAACTCGAAAAGCTCGCGCGCGGCCGCGTCTACACGGGTCAACAAGCACTGAAACTAAAGCTCGTCGATGACCTCGGCACGCTCGACGATGCCGTGGTGCAAGCCAAGGTTCTCGCGGGACTGAAAGCCGAAGACAAAGTCGATCGCCTGCTATTACCGAAGGCCGCGAATCCGTTGGAGGCTCTCTTTGGCCCCATTGATCTCGACGAAGCCCGCAGTCCGGCGGGAGTCGCGACTCAGGACGCACTCTCTCTGGCCATTCAAAAGTTCGCCCCAGAATTGGCGAAGGAACTCGGAGCCGTCTCGATGCTGCAACTCCTCAGTCATGAGCAACGTCTGACCGCGCTGCCATTCCGCATCGTTGTTGAGTAACAACGCTATTTGTCGATGCTGAACCGGGCGGCGTTCTCTGCCCGGCTCAGCGTCTCGAAACCATTCGTCCCATTTGCCGCATTCATCCAATGACCGCCGACCATGACGCATCTCGCCGTCACCCAGTTACTGCGACATCATTCGCAGTGAAAATAACTTACCGCGAGTTGCCTTCCAGACATCCGGCAACACGAGCGCGATTAGCACGAAGGCTGCGGTGACCAACTTGAGATCGTTTGGGTTCAAGCCCCAACGCAACGCGATCGCGACCAACAAGCGAAACAGCACTGATCCCATCACCGCGCCGCAAATCAGCAGGCCAACAGCCCGCGAATTGACCAGCGTCTCGCCGATGATCACGCTCGCAAAGCCAAGTACGACCATCCCAATGCCCATTTGCACGTCGGCGAAACCTTGATACTGCACGAGCAATGCTCCGGCGAAAGCCGTTAGTCCATTGGCAATGGCGAGCCCGAAAGTTGTCATCCAATCCACATCCACGCCGAGAGCGCGAATCATGTCGGGATTGTCGCCAGTCGCGCGCATCGCCAGTCCCAAGTTGGTGCGAAAGTAAGCGATCATCCCGCCGGCAACAGCAACGATCAGCAGCAAGACCAGTCCAATCACACAAACGTCTTGCACAGGCACTTGCCACCAACCGATTGACCAGCGCGTGTTGTCATTGGCCATCTGTTGAGCCGACGTCAGGATCGTCGGTGCATCCATTAGCGGCACGTTGCTTTTGCCCATGACTCGGAGATTGACCGAATACAGCGCGGTCATCACCAAGATGCCGGCGAGTAGTCCGTTGATTTTGAACTTCGTCGCGAGCACCCCCGTTGTTGATCCCGCCAGGGCACCACAGAGGACCGCGATCAACGTCGCCAGCCATGGATTCCAACCGCTCACCAACAATGCGGCGGCGACCGACCCTCCCAGTGTGAGCGACCCGTCCGCCGTGAGGTCTCGAAAGGCCAGAATGCGAAAGCTGATCAAAACACCAAACGCGAGTAGGGCAAGGATCAACCCCATCGTCAGCGAACCAATAAGAAGCGTCATGCGAGATCTATGAAATTGAGAGCAAGAGTTAAGACGCCGAGCAGCAACTCTGGCAGCATCAACCATCCGCCCGCGTGCGGCTATCGAGCACCGCGCACACAAGGGAGGCCGTCTACAGGACGGCACTTTGTGACGTTCGCTGCGGCTTGATCAAACGAGACGCCACATATTGACGGTGTTTCTCAGTCGGGGAGAGTTTATGAGTGGTCTTTGTGGAGTACGTTTTCAACGTGCTGGTTCCGCCTGAAAATAGACACGTTGAAAACGTACCCCACAAAAACTTCTCAGTTGTGGAGCGACTGAGCTACGTCGTCGTGCTGCGACTCGGTCTTATTTCTTGGACCGGATTTCAGCGATCGTTCAAGTCCAGCAGCGGGTTGTTCTTGCGATCGGGGTTGTATTGGCCCTCACCACCTTGCTGGCGAGCACCGTGGAACCAGTTCAAGCGGACTCGCTGCCACGGCAGCTTGTAGTCCCAACCCCATGTGCCTTCGCATTGGGCACACCGCTCTTCGCCACCAATGGCTGCTCCGCCGCCGACGTAGTAACCGGTGTCGTGACGGTCATTGGGGCATTTGGCCCACGGCAAATAACTCTGGGGGCAACCCGCTCGTGAGAGTCGTTCGTGAGATGGCAACGGTTCTTTGTTTGGCTTCCAAGTGTGATAGCCAAAGACGCTGTTGCGCGGATCGAGATTGATGCGGTCTTTCAGCGACCAACCCGTCTGCGGTTCGTCTTGAGCGACGGCACTGATCGCGCTACCAAGCAACGCGAGTCCTATGAGAAGCCATCCTTGCTTCATGATCGAGCCTCATTGAAGAAACGTTGCGAACGTGCCGCTCATTGGAACCAGCACGACACTAGCTCTACGACAACGAAAAGCCCCAGGTGGCAAAGGCAACCTGGGGGCTTTCGTTCTGCATCGAATTGTGATGCCGAGCAGTCATTCGCTCTGCAATTACGCGATCAAGTCCTGCTGGAGATTCGCCGTTTTGTCGCGATGTGTTCGCGGGCCAGTGTTGGCTGCGGCTTAGCCTCGTGGGTTTCTGAGGAACTTGATGTAAGGCAGTCGAACGCTGTCGACGACAATCTTATCGGCTGTTTTGACGGTTGCGGGTGGAGTGAATCCGGGCAGGCCCGCATTAGTTACCACATCGTCCTGATCGACACCGTCGCCAGAGACCCCGTAGCCACCGACCAATACTCCGTTCTTGTAGAGCGGTGCGCTGCCAGGGAAGAACACGATGCCGTTCTGATTCGCGAGGTTACTGGGGTCTCGGAAGTTGGTTGCAGGGAAGAAGGCGTCGTGACCGGCGACCGAGGCCGTCGCGTCATTGAAATTCGAGATGTTGATCGGGGCAGTCGACTCCACCAACTTCGTCACGTTGGCGACACTGTTGGCCGGAATGCCCGTGGCCTTCGAGAGGTCTCGCAATTGACTGAATTGCCCCGGAGGGCTGCCGTCCGCTCCAGACGGATAACGCGGTTCAGCCAGAAATCGGAAGGTGCGATTCGTCAAGGCTGTGCCTTTAGGTGCGTAAGCAGAAGCTGGATTGTCACTGTCGAGTTGCACGCGATCGACAAATCGAATGGCAGTTTTGTCGGCGTAGTAGGCCGTGTTGCGCGACTTCGCGACCGCGACATCAATCGAGAAGAACGTCGCATCATCCATGCGGAACACGCCGAGCACTTCGCCGTTGGTGTCCGCGACCGCGAAAACCATCTTCGTGCGACTACCAACAGGCAGACGAATCGCAGCGCGGACTCGATTCGCTTCGGCGATTCCGTTGTTGACGATTTGAATGACGTCCGCTGCTTTGAGTCCATTTGGATTGGAACTGTCATGCGGACGCACGAGCCAACCGGACGGCACGCCTTGCCCGTCGGCGTACAGGACTCCACCCGGCTTCACCATTTGATCGGTGCCGTTGGCTGCTCCTGCCCCTAGCCGATTCCCGAGGCGGATCAAATCTCTGACACCGAGAATGCCTGGTCGGGGGCCAATCACTTCCAACTGAATACCGACCAGCGTGAGTCGACCAAACGGGATATCGAGCGTTGGCACCGGATGTCCCACAACCTTGGCTCCGGCCGCGCCGGCTTGTTGAGCACCGAGGCTGCCACCAGCTGTGACGACTGCGATGAACTCCGACTCCAGCACCTTGGCGGCATTCAGTCGCTGTGCTTCGGTTTGTCCGGTTCCTGACGAAAAGCCTTGCTCGAAGTCAGCCGTACCATCGGGACCGGGGAAGAAGACTCCGACTCCACCGACCAAGAAGTCGCCGAGGCCGTCGCCATTCGTGTCGCGATACAACGGGATGCCGCCCGGCAACGTGGCGATACCTCGCGATTGAGCATCATCAAAGATACCAGATTGCTTGCCATACGACTCGGGGGCCGTGACTTCGATCTGATTGGGGGCCGGGTTCGCTGTGTCGGTCACGCCATCGTTGTTCGAGTCGTACATCACGTTGGACAGAGCGACGTTGAACCGAGAGGCGAGCAACGTGTTGTCACCCGCTGTGCGGCGATCTCCGTCCGCACCGGGATGCTCGATGCTATCGCGGTTGGTGTGCTCGATCGCAAACAAGTCAACCGGCGGAGTAAAGCTAATCCCCGGCGGGAAGTGGCCTCCGGTGCCAATGGGCGCCACAAAGCCGGGGCCTCGGAACAGCGGATCGGTGCTGTTGGGGTTCGAGTTCACTTCGCGATAACTGATCGTCGTTTGGCTGATGTATCGAATGGTGCGCGAGGTCAACGGGGTGCCCGCGCCTGCTCCATTGTTCGCGAAGAAGGCCGCCGTACGAGCCTTCGCGACCGCTCCATCAATCGCGAACGTGCGAGTCTCGACATTACCTGTAATCGCCGGATTCACTCCGTCCTCAATGCGCACGCCTAAGATGTTTCCGGCTCGATCGACGATGGCAATGATGGCATCGCGACTCGGCGTGGCGGCTGACGCCAGTGTCAGCAAGCTTTGTACTTCATTGCCGACCAACTGAGGGAAGCCTGTCATGATGGCGTGTACGTCATAGCCGCCGCGTGCTTCAGCTTCGGCTAACGTGATCGACTGGAAATCATGATGCGCTAAGGCAGCACTGATCGACTCGGTATCGCGTGGCCCTTCGTAGGTGCCGCGTAGGATGTCGTCACTCGTGGAGCTGTAATGATCCTCACCTCCGAGCGAGTGTCCAATTTCATGTGCGACAACCGTGAAGACATCAAAAGTGTTCGTGGGTTCGTCGTCACCGATCGCTGTATTCCATTGCTCAGCACCATCGAGCCAAGCCACGCCCGTCACAATTGGTCCGGTGCTCTCGTCATGAATCGCTAGGCCACCGCCGACAGCGAGAATGCCGCCCACCGCTGGTTCATAGCCAAATGCGGTCATGCTGCCCTTGCCGATCACAACCACCTCGGAGTCACTGGCTTGCGTGTCTCGTACAAATTGCACGTTGCCATTGGTGGCAACCGACCAGGCGTTAAGTGCAGCTATCGCAGCGTGTTGCTCGTCGGCAGTGATTTCGTTGGCAACACCGTTGACGTCGCGGAAGTCGTACTTCACGGTGACGGGCTGCGCGACGTTAGTGAACCACGCGGAACCAACACGCGCCGAAAAATCTTCGTCCTGCGGTAGCAACTGTGACACTGCGCTGCTGCTGTCTGCGGCATCACTGGCTGTGGCGCTGCCCCCGCCTCCAAAGTTCGGAGCCGGTCCGGCTACGGGACGCGGCGGATCAAGAGGTCCCGAAGATGCTGCGAACGTAATATTGATCGCTTGAGTGAGCATCACCGCACCGTCGTTGCCGGGGTCTGCTAAGTCTTCGTCAGCAGGGGTATCCTCTGAGAGTTTGGGTTCATTGTCGCTGTCAGCGGCTTTTGCATCAGTATTCGCCTCTTCATCCACCTCTGTGCTGGTACTTCGTTCGGCAGCGTTGGAAGTTTGATCCAAATCAAGCGCATCGAGTGCTTGTTGCAGCGCTTCGGGTGTCACATCACTCATCGAGGAATTGCTCGATTCGCCGTTCGACTCTGATTGGCCTGTTGTGTGACGCGGTTGGTGAGCCTGCTGAGTTGCGGCTTGCTCCAGGAGTGCTCGAGTGACCGCCTCGCGTGCCGCAGTCATGGCATGGCGCACGTGCTCGATCTCGGTCAACGTCGCATCGACTTCTTTTTGGGCAGGTCGATTAAGCAATTCCAATTGCAGATCGAGCGACGTGCTCTCCGACCGCTGGTAGGGAGCGAGCCAATCGACTGTTTCGATCGGTAGTAGTTCGCTGGCCAAGGTTCCGGTGAGCGTCGGCAAACTGCCGAGAGGTAGGCGAACTTCCAAACGTTCGATCAATGACTCTGTGTGTCGCCGCGCATTCTTCCGCTTCAGCCGACTCAAATCACGAACTGTGCGATTCCACCACAACACGACTGATCTCCTCGAAGAACACGCTGAGGATGCCGACAACCGCGAAACGTCCACTTGGGCGAAAGGAACCTGCCTCATTCCGATTTCAATTGGCACTCAGTAAACGAGGAATCGCGCAGCGTTCAGGAGCCTCACCCTTGAAGCCAACTCTGACATCGGAGTGACCGCTAAACTTGGCAAAGTCGAATTGGGTCAGTTACTCGACTTTCCGCAAAGCCCTGTGTTAGAGGGCGTCGAAACTTTCCAAAGTTCCGGGAACTCTCACAGAACGAGGGCGTCTTTTTGCCACACTTCCCAGATCGCAGTTCAGCCAAATGCGATGAATTGGGACGGTTTGGAACGCAGCCGATCGCAATTGATCCGGTCCGAAAGAGGACAGTCCTGACCGCAGGCGACGTCAATGACAGGCTGACGCCGCTTTCGCAGGGACTGTCCCCTTTTGGATCGGCTGGCGGCGGCAAGCTTTGAGAATTGAGTTTCCCCGGCGGAGCACGGTCGTTCCGCAAGCGGCGAGACTCCTTTGACCACTCATCAGATCGAGAACGCCATGAACGGCAATCCTCAAAACGAACGACTTTCAGCCTACTTCGACAACCAGTTGCCGCTTGATGAGCGAGCGATGGTGGAGCAAGAGTTGGCGACGTCTGTGGATTTGCGTCAAGAGATTGGCGAGTACAGCCAACTCTCGGGACTGCTGAGGTCACTACCGCGAACACCTGCCCCGGTCGAATTAAAGGCGTCGATTCTGCGAGCCATTGAACGTGAGTCGCTCTTGCCGGTTGCGGACACGGCCCGCCCGCGTCGTCTGGGGCGACTCTTCTATTCAACGACTGCTGCAGCATGTGCGGTCGCGGCGGTGGCATTCTTCGCCATGAAATCTCGTGACGGAGATCACGTTGCTCAGAATCAGCGGAACGCTCCACAGATTGTGCAAGGCAATCGGCAAGCCAGCGACAGGCTTGCCAACAAGGTCCAACAAGACAGGCTGCAATTCAGTCGTGACGACCTGAAGAACGCCCAAGTGGGCGATGTGGTCAACGCGGTGACGAAGAGCGGTAATGCGGTCTCGGTGATTCGACTGACTGTTGTTGGGCGTGAACACGACATCGGTGAATTGCGAGTGTTGTTGGCTGGCAGTGAGAGCACTCACAGAGCCAATAGTCAGTCTCCAATGGCCGACGGTGAAGTGGTTGCTGTCTATGTCCAAGCAGAGGCTACTGACTTTTCGAAGTCACTCGCAGACGTCATTGCGAGGTTTGAATTCGATTCGATGTCAGTTTCTGAACCGGTTTCTGCTGAGCAACTTGATGCCGAACAGCAAAAGCTGATTGCAGGTTCAAGTCGTAAAGTCGAGACGGTGACCGTGAAGCCAGGTTCCGCTCTGGAGCAAGCCGTCAATGGAACTGCTGCTTCGAAAGCTGCTGACAGCACGCCGTCAGAGGGGCCGGCTCGGGTGTTGTTTGTCCTGATGACCAAGTCCTAAGGTTGCCTCTCGTCGTGCTCTCTGGTCATAAGAACGCCACTCGCCCCCGGGCATGGCGTTTTTTTGCTTTAGCCAGGTGAGTTTCATGGTGCGCATTGGCGAGTGTCCGGGGTTCAAAACGGTAGGGCTTGCCTAACGGAAGTCCGCGAACTCTCCGGCATGAGTTCCGAGTCACTGTTTCATCCTGACGGTTTCCGCAACCATCCTGTAGACCGCTCCTGGCAGACAACAGCGGAGAGTCAGCAGGCGATTGAACCAGAAGGATTTGGAAGTGAGAGTTGCCATCGTCAACGACCAGCTCATCGCGGTGGAGGTACTGCGTCGAGTCGTGCATTCAGCTCCCGCGCACGAGATTGCTTGGATCGCAAAAGATGGGGCTGAAGCTGTGCAAAAAGCCCAAGCGGATCGGCCCGATGTCATTTTGATGGATCTGGCCATGCCGACGATGGATGGTGCCGAGGCGACGCGCCGCATTATGCAATCCGCTGCTTGTCCAATCCTGGTGGTGACCAATGATGTTGCCCGCAATTTTTCGCTTGTTTGCCAAGCGCTCGGGTACGGAGCGTTTGATGCGGTCATGACACCGGAGTTAACCACAGAGACGCCCGCCAAAGCTGGCGCGGAACTCCTGGCGAAACTGGCGAAGGTCGACGGAGTCACACGACGTATCAAATCGTCCGCCTCGACGAGTGCCAGCGACAGCATGATTATGAAGGCCATCCATCGCAGCGCTTCAAATCGAGTCGCCAGTGATTCGGGGTTGCGGTTAGCTGCCGCTGCTGCGGCGGCTGAGAGAGCGATTGCTTCCGAGCAATTTTTGAATGCACCTCCAGTGTTATTAATCGGTGCATCAACAGGCGGACCGCCGGCGCTGGAAGCGATCTTGTCACAGCTCCCTGCCGACTTCCCTGGAGCCATCATTATTGCTCAGCACATCGGTGCAGAGTTTGTTGGCGAATTGGCGACCTGGCTCAAAGATCGTTGTCCGCTCAAGGTACGACTCGCGTTGAATGGCGACGTACCAGAGAAAGGGACCGTCTTGATCGCGAACAGTGCGCAGCACTTACAGCTTAGAAAGGCTGGTACTCTCGGCTACACCCTTGACCCGATTCTGTGCCCATACAAGCCGTCCGTCGATGTGTTGTTTCAAAGTTTTGCGCAGCATTGGGCGACTCCGTGTGTGGCTGCGTTGCTGACAGGTATGGGCGACGACGGAGCGCAGGGATTGCTCGATCTCCGTAAACACGGTTGGCATACGGTCGCACAAGACAAGGAAAGCTGTGTTGTGTACGGCATGCCCAAGGCTGCCGCGTTAATTGGCGCGGCGTCGCGAGTGATCCCACTTCGCGATATGCCAACACACTTCGAATCGCTCATTTGTCAGATGGCCTCGAAGTGACAGCCATCGGTCATTGATGGTTTGAGTGCCAACGCGTCACATCAACATCGTGCGGAAGGCGAGTTCACCACCCCAGGGACATATTTGTCTCGATAACGCGTTGAGCTTGATTGAGATCCGAACCAGTCTCGTGCATATAGAGCCGAATCGCATGGACCTTATCGCCCTTGGCGCGAGCGAGGCATTCACGAGCTTGATCGCACGGCTCGGTGGAGCCTTCCAGTCCGAGAAGCCGTTTTGAGATCACCCAAGCATCGCGCGGCCGCTTGGTGAGTCGCACAATTTGCTCATCTGGGTAGTACATCTTTGCGACTTCTTCGGCACCCGCTTTTGTGTCCGCCCAAGCAATCATGATGTGGGCGTTGGTTTCAATCTCGAACAGTGCCATCGGGACGCTTCCTCGTAAGTGACGGGACAGAATGCCGGTCTGCCAGCGCGGAAGATTGTAGGCAGCTAAATCAAGCTCGCTATCTCAGGCACTCATTCACCAGGTGGGTTGAAGAGTGAGTTTTCGCGTATCTCCGCCAAACGATTGGGAGGCCATCGAGGACGAATGTCGACTCAAACCTTGCGCAAAGTTGGGGCGAGGCGCGCTCGCATTCGGGCGAGTTAAGCTTTGCGCAATCCGAAACACACGACACTCGCAAAACGGCGTAACAACGGCACTGTCATCAGAATCCGGTCGAGTCGAAACAGTAGGCGGCGCCCCCAACGAAAGGGGATCATCGGATAGATCCGCGAGATACATTCGAATTCGCGCCGCTCGATCGATGCGAATGGTTTGGCCAGTTCGGCGATCGCAACATCATTCAGCGGTTCTTCGTCCTCGGTGATCTCGACCACACGATACGGAATGAGTCGTCGCAGGCGATCGAGCCACTGGCTGTTGACGACCGGTTCTTGAAAGACCGCGACTCCTCCGGGATTCAAACGCTGCGCCAGTTGCTCACCAAGTCCTTCCAAGGGTAGGTGATGCAGGGCGGCGAATCCGATGATGATGTCAAAAGTTTGTCCCGGAAACGCCTCATTAAGGTCACCACACGTCTGCACCTCGACTCGGTCTCCTAGTCCGTTCGCTTCGGCACGCTTTTTTGTTAGGGCAACGGCTTCTGGGCTGATGTCATAAGCACACACATGAGCCCCGCGCAGAGCCAGTAAGCTCGTGTCAGTTCCGTTACCACAAGCGATCTCTAACACTCGTTTTCCATGAAGATCGCCGGCCAAGTAGTAGCAATACTCTTTACTAAAGATCGTGCTTCGTGGCGGTTGCGCATAACGCTGCTCGTCGGCGCGACTCAACACCAGCGGGTCGCTGAGTGACTCTTCTCGATAAACCTTGTTGAAGTGCTCAATCTCGCGTTGATGTCGTAGCTCGATGCCCGTAGCAGACATGCAGTATCTCCTGACCTGGATGTGATGAATGCGGATCGGCGCGTTGATTTCGAGTTCGCCGAGGATGCCGTATCTGAGCCGACGAATTTCGTGTTTCGTCAAGGACTTACTTCATGCCGCGAGACCAAGCTCAACAGAGCCGAGGACATCGACAAATCGTGCTGAAAGCTGATGCGCCGCAGTGCCTGCGCCGATTTGCCAGTTGAGCCCGTGAGACGATTTGTGGCCATGTTGCCACTCCGCATCAGCGTGTCGGACTCGTCACGACCTCCAAGACATTTCATGTCATCGGAGACCTAGTTCAGGGTGCCTCTAAGGCTCGGTAGAAACGAAGAACGGCAGGTTCGCACGAACGAACCTGCCGTTCTTCGTTTCTGGTTTCCAGCCGGTTTACGCGTGGCTTAGCAGCCGGATGAATCGCTCGTGGAGCACGATTTGATTGTGCTCAATGCTCGGAGAATCCAGGTACGTTGAAAACGTACCCCACAAAACTCAACAGGTCGTTAGACCATCATGCCCGAGTACAAGAAGTACGCGATTGAGCCGATGCAAATGGGAATGCCGTAGGGCAACAAACGCATGGTCGGCTTTCGCTCGGCAGCGATGCGCGAGAGTTCGCGAGGGTTTCGAATCGTCATCCACTCGTTGACGATCATCCAGAACTGGCGGTAGTGGTGACTCAAACTACCACTCTGCCAAGCCATGTAGAGCCCCATCACCGCTCCTACGAAAACTGAGACCACGAAGGCTTCCCAGGTTTGATGCGCTTTCGCGAGCCATGCTCCCATACCGGCCATCAGCTTGACGTCGCCAGCTCCCATACCGCCCATCGCATAAATCCACAGCAGCGAGCCGAGTCCGACCCACATCGCGACGAACGAACCGAGGAATCCGCCGTCATTCCATTGACCCATTCCGCCGACACACGAGTGATAAATCAACCCGCTGAGGATCATGGGGAAGGTGATCCAATTTGGAACCTTCAGTTGTTTGCCATCAATCCAAGCCGCGACGATCAGCGTCAGAGCGACGAATTTGATTTCCCAGTTCGTGAGCAGATTGTGCCATTCCATGTTGAGTCACACCTTGGTTCGAAGAGGAGATGAATCGAGCCGTTACGAAGGGGCCAGGGGTTTCTCGACAGAGTTTTCCCGCGACCATCACGCTCAAACCTAGGTTGTGTTTTCCCGACATGCGGGCGGAATTTGGG
>Ga0172376_10000704_pt1 | contig 42903 bp, 42 predicted proteins | sample Lak35m_FD_121114 | JGI IMG/M metagenome (GOLD analysis project Ga0172376, IMG submission 121114) | Freshwater microbial communities from Kabuno Bay, South-Kivu, Congo - kab_092012_35m | ecosystem: Environmental > Aquatic > Freshwater > Lake | place: Democratic Republic of the Congo: South-Kivu...
CGCGCCGGGGTCGATCACCACCATCTCCCCCGAAGCGGGGTCGTGCAGGATCCAGCAGTTCTCCTGGAAGGACCCGACGACGAGGGAGGTGACCTGCATCAGACCCGGACCGAGGAGGCGCTCACCAGCATCGGCGGCGGCACCGGGAGCGGCTGCCCGTTCTTCCGTGCGGTGAGGTACTTCTCGACGCCGATCGCGGCCGTCGTGGCATCACCGACGGCGGTGGTCACCTGCCGCGTGAGCTGCGCCCGGACGTCACCGGCGGCGAAGAGCCCCGGCACCGAGGTCTGCATGTTCGCATCGGTGATCAGGTAGCCCGACGCATCGTGCTCGATATGCCCGCGCAGGATCCCGGTGTTCGGCTTGAAACCGACGAAGATGAAGATCCCGGTCGCGATCAGGTCCGATGCCACCCCTGTCTTCGCGTTTCGAATCTTCGCATGGGTCATCAGCCCGTCCGTCCCGACGATCTCGTCGACGACGGTGTCCCAGATGACCTCGATCTTCGGGTTCGCGAAGACGCGCTGCTGCACGATCTTGGAGGCGCGGAAGCTGTCGCGGCGGTGCACGAGGTAGACCTTCTCGGCGTAGCGCGTGAGGAAGTCGGCCTCCTCACAGGCCGCATCGCCACCGCCGACGACCATGATGGTGTGCCCTTTGTAGAAGGCCCCGTCACAGATGGCGCAGTAGGAGACCCCCTTCCCCGCATACTCGATCTCGCCGGGGACGTCGAGCTTCACCGGGGTACCGCCGGCGGTGACGATCACCGTCGGCGAGAGATAGACCTCGCCGCTCTCGACGACGGTCTCGAAGAGCCCATCGTCGCGCTTGGTCACCGACTCCACCGGGGTCGAGGTGCGGATCTCCGCCCCGAACTTCTCGGCGTGCGCCTGGAACTTGCTCGCGAGCTCATGGCCGAGCACATGCTCGAAGCCGATGTAGTCCTCGATCACCTCGGTGTTGAGGAGCTCCCCACCGGGGAAGCCGCGCTCGAGCACCACGCTCTTGAGCATGGAGCGGCCCGCGTAGAGGCCGGCACACATGCCGGACGGGCCTGCGCCCACGATCACCACTTCGAATTCATGCGTCGCCACCGACTCGCTCCGGGGGAATGGAATCGGTGGAAGCTAGGGGGCTCGCGGGGCGGGTGGTACTCCCGCCCCGCGATCACCCCCGGGGATCGGGCTCAGCGCCCGCCGCGGGCCTGCCGCTGCCGGGCCCCCATGGCCTCGACGTCGGCGAGGAGCGCCCGGGCGTCGTAGACGATCCCGTCCTTGATCGTCCACCGGACCCCACCCACCTGCTCGACCTTCCCCGTGGCGTCGTTGAGCCGGGGCCACCCGGTGCCGTAGAGGACCTTGAGGTTCTGGATCGGGTTCTCGGGGACGATCACGAGGTCGGCGAGCATCCCGGGCTCGATCACCCCCATCTCGATCGGCTTCCCCGTGGGCTTGGCGAGGGTCAGCGCGGCGTGATAGGTCCCCGCGCGGATCACCTCACCCGGATAGAACCCCGCCTCTTGGAGGAGCTCGAGCTCCTCGATCGTCGTGAACCCCGGCGTCGCCCAGATGAACCCGGCATCCGAGCTCGCGGTGACCCGTCCACCGAGATTCTTGTACTCGTTGAGGAACTGCATCCAGACCCGGTAGAAGTTCCGCCAGTTCACCTCGTCGTCCGTCGTCCAATCGAAGAAATAGGCCCCATGGTTCGACCGGTTGGCGACGTAGAAGTCATACTGCGTGGGGATCGTGAAGCGCTGATGCCAGGGCGCAGTCATCCGCTTCATGAGATCGCGACTCGCCACGTAGATCGTCATCGTCGGATCGAGGGTGACGTCACGCGCGAGGAAGTGCTGCAGGAGGGTGTTCCACTTCTCGCTGCCCGGGGTCACCAGCCGCCACTGCCGCGCCACCTGCGCGAAGCGGGTCTGCTCGTCGCCGAGGTCGGCGTCGAGGGGCCAGGGCTGCACCTGATTCGCGTCGTACATCGACTCGAAGAGCCCGTAGAAGTGCGTGACGGTGCCGAGCCCGAGCGCGGTCGCGGTGCGCGCATTCATCTGCGCGACGCCGGACTGTTGGAGATGCGCGGTGCTCCCGAGCCCCTGCGCCTTCGCCTCGTCGAGATAGGCCGCCATGAGATCGGGGCGCTCCGCGCCGAGTTTGAGGCCGTCGATCCCCTGCCCCTTCGCCCAGCGGACCCAGGCGCGCGCCTCCTCCGGGGTGCGCGGGACCCCGCGACCCCATCCGGAGCCCGGGCGCTGGTAGACGACGTAGCGCGGGGCCGTGATCTCATTCGCCGCGCTGCGCGTCCGCTCCCCGAGCGAATACGCCATGCTGGCGAAGGGGACCCCGCGCACCGTCGTGATCCCATGCGCCAACCAGAGCTTGTTGTAGTACTCGCTGTCGGGCGCCTTCTGCTGCGTCCCCTGATGCACGTGCAGGTCGATGAGCCCCGGCATCAGGTACATGCCATGCGCGTCGATCTCTCGCGCCGCCCCGCGCGGCCGACGCGCCGGATCGATCGGCACCTTGGGGTTCGCGACATTCACCAGCTGCGCGATGCGGTTCCCCTCGATGACCACGTCGTACTGCCCACGGGGCGCGCTGCCATAGCCATCGATGATGTTCACCCCACGGATGATCAGCCGCGAGAAGGGCCCCTCCCCTTCGGCCCGAGCGGGCGCGGGATTGGGATCCTCCCGCTGCTCCGCGCGCACGCGCGCCGCCGTCAGGGAATCCATCGGAGGAGTCTCGGCGCGCCGCTGCTGCGCGACCGCGACGGAGGGCAAAAGGGCACCGATGAGCGCGACGGTGCGGAGAGGCGACGCGAGACGAACCATGACCGACCTCAGGATGGAGGAGGACCGAGATGACGCCCCCCATCGACGGCGAGCACCTCGCCGGTGATGAAGGGCGCGTCCAACAGGAACCGCACCGCCTGCGCGACATCCGCCGGCGTCCCTTCGCGACGGAGCGGGGTCGCCGCGACGAAGCGCTCGAGGGTCGCACGCGGCATCCCCTCGGGAGGGAGTACGAGCCCGGGGGCGACGGCGTTCACCCGAACCCGTGGCGCGAGGGCCGCCGCGAGGTGCCGGGTGAGCGCATGCACCCCCGCCTTCGCGACCCCATGCATCGCGTAGTCGGGCCAGATCTCGTCGGCCATATGATCGCCGATGAGGACGATCGCCCCACCGTTCGGAAGGCGCGGGGCCGCCGCCTGCGCGAGGAGGAAGGGCGCCCGGAGATTGAGCGCGAGGATCCCATCGACCGTGGCCGCGGTGGTCGAGCCGAACGGGGTGCGTGTCATCCCCGCGGCGGAGCAGACGAGGGCATCGAGACGCCCGCTCCACGCCAGCACCGCAGGGATGAGCCCCTCGAGCGCCGTCGGATCGGTGAGGTCGGCAGCGAACGCCGCGGCGCTCCCCCCATCGGCGCGGATCTGCTCGACCACCTCGGTGGCGCCAGCCGCCGAGGCATGGTGATGCACGGCGACCACCCATCCCTCCGCCGCGAGATCGAGGGCGATCGCGCGCCCCACCCGGCGCCCCGCCCCCGTCACCAGCGCGACGCGCGCGCCGCCCCGGTCGCTCATGCCACCGCGCGTCGCGCCGCGAGCCGCGCGTCCTGCCGCTCGAGCCAGGCCATCGGCACCTGCATCGCCCCCAACGTGCGCGGCCCCATCATCGCCCCGTGCCAATCGGAGCCCCCACTGGGCACCAGATCGAAATGCTCCACGAGCGCCACGATGCGCTTCATGTCTTCGGCGGAATGACTCGGGTGCCGGACCTCGAGCCCATCGAGGCCCAGCGCGATCAATGGCTCCACCCGCTCGCGACGACCATCCGCCCCGGGGTGCGCGATGATCGCGAGCCCCCCGAAGCGATGGATGAGCGCGATCCCGTCGGCGATCTCGAGGCGCGCCTTGTCGACGTAGGCCGGACGCCCCGCCGCGAGGTATCGGTCGAAGGCCTCGCGATGGTCCTTCACATGGCCCGCGGCGACGAGCGCCTTCGCGACATGAGGACGCCCGATCGCCCCCCCGGCGGCGGCGGCGAGCACCGCCTCGAAGTCGATCGGCGCCCCGACGGCGACGAGCCGCTCGACCATCAGGCGCGCGCGCGCGCGGCGCCCGTCGCGGAAGGTGGTGAGGGCCTGCTCCATCCCGGGCACGTCGGCGATGTGGAGCCCGAGGAGATGGACCTCGGTCGTGCCCTGATGGACGCTCAGCTCGACGCCGGGGATGAAGCGCAGTCCGAGACGCTGCGCCATCTCCTGCGCGGCGGGGATCCCCGCCATGGTGTCGTGATCGGTGAGCGCGAAGGCGGCGACCCCCGCCTGGTGCGCGAGTTCGACGGCCGCGCCCGGCGCGGCCGACCCATCCGACGCGGTCGAATGCGCGTGCAGATCGACCGTGCCGGCGACCCCGCTCACGGCGCGTAGCCGGCTTCGGGCGAGCGGGTGCTGGGCTGGGAGAGGGTGAAGAGCCGCCGGAGATCGGCGTCGGACATCATGGCAAGCGACTGCTCGCGTGATTTCACGCCCAGGGGCGAGTAGCGCGTCACACGGACCACGCGGTCGGCGCCGGTCCCGTGGAGGAAGAGGAGTCCGAATTCATCGGCGGTCGACTGGGTGACGTATCCACTGGGATAGACCTCCCAGGACTGGCCATCGATCTCGAGGCGGCGGGTCGGCATGTCAGGTGAGCTCCACGATGGAATAGAGGCGATCGGTGGCGATCGGGCGGCCCGGGGCATCGGCGTGGGCCGCCCGCAGGGCGGGAAGGTCCGGCGCCTCACAGAATTCGATGAAGGCGCCAGGGAGGGCGTGTTCCTCGAAGACCCAGTAGTGACACCCCGCCGCGCGGAAATGCTGCTCGCGCGTGCGACAGGTCTCGAGGAACCGCGCCCGCTCGGTCGGGGTGACCACCGTCCGGTGCATGGTCAGCGACCGCGGCATCTCACCCGACCGATTCGAGCGTCTGCTTCAGGTCGGCCATGAAGCGGTCCGCGTCAGCCCCGTCGACGACGCGATGGTCGAAGCTACACGAGAAGTAGGCGCAGGTACGGATCGCGATCGTGTCCTCGCCGTCGGCCCCGGTGATCACCTTGGGGCGCTTCTCGATCGCGCCGAGGCCGAGGATCGCCGTGGTCCCCACCGGGATGATCGGGGTCCCCATGAGGGAACCGAAGACGCCGGGGTTGGTGATGGTGAAGGTCGCGTCCTGCACGTCGACGGGGCTCAGCTTCTTGGTCCGCGCTCGCTGCGCCAGATCGTTCGCAGTGCGGGTGAGACCGGTCAGGTTGAGCCCATCGGCGTCCTTGATCACCGGGACGATGAGCCCCGTCGGCTCGAGCGCGACGGCGATCCCCACATTGTACCGCTTGCGCAGGATGACGTCGGTGCCCGAGACCGTCGCATTCATCACCGGGTGGCGGCGCAGGCACTCAACGGTCGCGCGGATGATGAAGGGGAGGAAGGTGAGCTTCTGCCCCGTCTCGGCCTCGAACTCGCCCTTCATCGTCGCCCGCATCCGCGCCACGCGGGTGAGGTCGATCTCGAAGAAGCTCGTGACATGGGCCGCGACCTGCTTGGCCTGCCGCATGTGGTCCGCCGTGAGCCGACGGATCTTCGACATCGGCTCGACCTGATCGCCGGGCCACGCATGGAAGGTCGGCTCGGCGTGCGCGCTCATGGGAACGCTCATCGCGGCGGGGAGCCCCGACGGCATCGCCGACGGCGCGGCCACCGGCGCGCTGCGCCCCCCACCCTGCTCGAGGTAGGCCTCGAAGTCACGCTTCGTCACGCGGCCGGCGATCCCCGACCCCGTGAGGGTCGAGAGATCGACCCCCGCCTCGGCGGCCATCCGGCGCACGAGGGGGGAGGATTTGGTGCGGATCCGCTCCTCGAAGGAGTTCGGCGCCGCCGCCGGACGCGCGGGGACGGCGGGAACCGACGGGGCCGACGTCGCAGCCCCGGAGGCGGACGGCGCAGGCGCGGCGGGCGCGGGAGCCGCGGCCGCGGGAGCGGCCGCCACCGGGGCGATCGCCGCCCCCTGCTCCGTCTCGATCCGCGCGACCACCGCGTTCACCGGGACCGTGGTCCCCTCGTGCACGATGATCTCCGCGAGTACGCCGGCGCTCGGGGCCGGGATCTCCGCATCGACCTTGTCGGTCGAGATCTCGAAGATCGGCTCATCGCGCTTCACCTCGTCGCCGACCTTCTTGAGCCAGCGCGAGAGGGTGCCTTCGGCGATCGACTCCCCCATCTGGGGCATGATGACGTCTACACGGGCCACGAGACTTCCTCGGTCAGGTCAGGACTTGGGCGCAGCGGGCGCCGGCGCGCGACGGAGCGCCGAGACGACGAGCCACGGGAGGGAGAGCGCTCCGATGGCGGCGCCCACCCCCGCATAAATGTACCAATCGCAGGTCGGGATGCCGTCACACCGGGGGGCCTTGGTGAAGAAGGCGACCCCCTTGGAGACGAGCACGCCGATCATCCCGCCGGAGAAGGCGCCGATCCAGGTCATGAAGCAGCCGATCGCGACCTGGCGGACCAGCGAGGGGGGGGTGAGGGCGGACGGGGGGGAAGCGGTCATCGGGTCACCAGGCCACGAGCCGACGGGCGGCCACGCAGATGTCGTCGACCTGCGGGAGGACGAAGTCCTCCAGCGAGGGCGCGTAGGGAAGCGGGATGTCGTGCGCGGTCACGCGGAGCACCGGCGCATCGAGGTGGGCGAAGGCGTGCTCGTTGATGCGCGCGGTGAGCTCGCCCGCGATCCCGCCGGTCCGCGTATCCTCGTGCACGATGAGCACGCGATGCGTCTTGCGCACGGTGGCGAGGATCGCCTCGTCATCGAGCGGGGCGAGCGAACGGAGGTCGACCACCTCGACGGAGAGCCCGTCCTCCTGCTGCAACCGCTCCGCGGCCTCGAGCGCCTTATGCACCGTCGCCGCATAGGTGATGATCGAGAGGTCCGTCCCTTCGCGGGCGGTACGCGCCTTGCCGATCGGGACCACGTGGTCCCCCGCCGGCATCACACCCTTGATGCGCCGGTAGAGATACTTGTGCTCGAAGAAGAGCACGCAGTCGTCGTCGCGGATGGCGGCCTTCATGAGCCCCTTGGCATCCTCCGCCGTGGCGGGATAGACCACCTTGAGTCCCGGCGTATGGATGAACCCCCCCTCCGGGTTCTGCGAGTGGAATGGCCCGCCGCGCACATACCCCCCGCTCGGCCCGCGCACCACCATCGGACAGGGCAAGAAGGCGCGATAGCGCGCCGTCGCCACGTAGTTGGTGAGCATGTCGTACGCGTTCGCGATGAAGTCGATGAACTGCATCTCGACCACCGGCCGCATCCCCATGTGCCCCGCCCCCGCCGCCGCGCCGACGATCGCGATCTCGGAGATCGGGGTGTCGATCACCCGCTGCTCGCCATACTTGGCGAGCATCCCGTCGGTGACCTTGAAGGCGCCACCATACGCGCCGATGTCCTCCCCCATGAGGAAGACATTCGGATCGCGCGCCATCTCCTCGTCGATCGCCTCGCGGATCGCCTCGAGGTAGGTGATCTCCGCCATCAGCGGGTCCCTCCCTTCGACGCATCCCACGTCCCCCACCCCTCCGGCCGCTCCTTCCCGAGGGAGGAGACATCGGCCCCCTCGCGGAACCAGAGGGGACGCTCGGCCGGCGGATCAGCATAGACACCGACCAGGGCATCGAGGGGATGCGGGACCCCGGAACGCTCCGCCTCGTCGGTGGCCGCGTCGATCTCGCGCACGACGCGCGCATCGATCTCGGCCAGCGTCTCGGCGCTCACCCCCTCCCGATCGCGCAACACGCGCACGAACCGATCGATCGGATCGTTCTCCGCCGCCCACCGCTCGATCTCGCCCTCCGGCACATACGATTGATTGTCGTGCTCAGCGTGGCCCTTCCGGCGATAGGTCATGAGTTCGAGGAGGGAGACCCCCTCACCGGCGCGCGCGCGATCGACGGCACGCTTGGTGCAGTCGTAGACCGCGAGCACATCGTTGCCATCACACTGCTCACCGTAGACGCCGTAGCCGATCGCCTTGTCGACGAACTGCTTCGCCGCCGTCTGCTTTGCGGTCGGCGTAGAGTAGGCGTAGCCGTTGTTCTCGATGATCACCACGAGGGGGAGCCGCTGGACCGCGGCGAAGTTGATCCCTTCGTGGAAGGCGCCGGTGCTCGTCGCGCCATCGCCCACGTAGACGAGCCCCACGCGATCCTCGCCGCGCATCTTGAAGGTCATCGTCACGCCGGCCATCACGGGGACCATGTCGCCGAGCGGGGAGATCTGCCCAAGGAACCCCCTCGTGGTACCGGCGGGGCCGATGTCACCGAAGTGGATGTTGAGCTCGCGGCCGCGCGTCGGTGAATCCCCCTTCGCCATGTACTGCTTGAGGATCTCGAGCGGGGTCGCCCCCTTCACGAGCATCGCCCCCATGTTGCGGATCAGCGGCGACATCACATCGCGGGACTCGAGGGCGAAGCAGGAGCCGACGGCATCGGCCTCCTGCCCGAGGGAGCGGAAGAGCCCCCCCACGACCTTGGTCTGCCGATAGAGCGCGACGAGGCGCTCCTCGAGGGTGCGCGTCATGCGCATCCAGTAGTAGAGCTCGAGTTTCCTCTCGAGCGGGAGCGCCTCCCCGAGGTGTCCCCCGGCAGCCTCCGGCGCTCGGCGCCGACGCGCGGCCATCAGTAGGAGGGCGCGAAGGTGTGCGCGGTGTCGACCTGGGTGTGGACGCGGACGAAGAAGGTCTTCACCCCCCGATCGAGACGGCTCTCCCCCATCTGGTCGGTGTGCGCCTCGATGAAGGTGTAGTGCCCGCCCTCCATCTTGACGGAGAGTTCCAGGGTCGAGGGGACCTCTGGGGTCCCGACCGTGCCCTTGAAGGTGCGCGTGCGCCGCCCCTCCGAGACCTTCTGCATCCCGATCGTCGGGAAGAAGGCGTCAGCGGTGGCGAGGACCTGGTCAGGGTGGAGCGAGGTGCGATGGAAGTGCTTCATCGTCAGGGATCAGGTGACAGGGATCAGGGAACAGGGGCGCCCGCGGTGTCGATGATCTCGTTCAACACCGTCTGACGCCAATCGAGGGTGCGCTGGAGGGCCTGGGTGGAGTCGCGGCGGAACTGGATCCCGATCGCCCACTCCCCCGCGGTCAGGAACTTCACCCGCGCGCGATAGGTGCCCGGCTCCGGGCCATACTGGAAGCCGTCCCAGACGGAGACGCGATCGCTGTTGGTCGCGAAGAGGCGCCCCTCGCCATTGGCGATCGGCTCCTTGGTCTCGCGGTCCTGCACCACGATGGTGTAGGTGATCACATCGAGGGCACGGGGCGGGATCTGGTCCCCGGTCACCCGGAAGGTGAAATCGTCGGTGCCCAGCCGCATGACATGCTCACGCGGCTTCCCGCTGCAGGCGGCGAGCGCCAGCGCGAGGACCAACAAGGGGAAACGCCGAGCGCGAGGGGACCGCATGAGACCTCCTGCACCGAATCGGGGGACGATCAGTCGCACCGCGGTGGCGGCGCCACGAACCTCAGGAAAGATAGAGGGCGCGCGCCACGTGGCGAAGGCGCTGGCCCACCGTCACCACGGCAGCGAGGGCCAGGACGGCGACCACGAGGTCGAAGACCGCCCACTCCCATCGGAGCCCGAAGAAGGCTTGGGGGGCCGCGAGCAGGGTGATCCGCTCCGGCCGCTCGAACCACCCCACCCCGGCGAGATCGACGCCGAGGCGATCGGCCTTGGCCCGGGTGTAGGAGGTCAGCTGGATGGCGACGAGCGCCAGGAGGGCCACCCCGAGCATCAGGGGACCGCGGCCCGCCGGATGCGGGTGCATCGCATAGAACGCCACGATCCCGCCGAGCAACGCCCCGTCGGCGACCCGATCCATCGTGGAATCGAGGAAGCCGCCGAAGGGCGTGGTGCGCCCCGCGCGCCGGGCGACCGCGCCGTCGATCACATCGAAGAAGGCAAGGAGTCCCAACGTCCACCCAGCGAGATGCATCCGGCCCGCCGCGAAGAGCCCACCGACCCCGATCGCGACCGCCGTCCCGATGAGGGTCAGCGCATTCGGGGAGACGCCCAGACGGACACAGGCGTCGACCAGTGGATCGATGAGGCGGAGATACGCCCGGACGATCCAGTGCCAGGGCGCGAGCGCGACCGACCGCCGACCCATCGTGCGATCAGTACAGCAGGTAGGGGCGCACCTTCCGCTGGAAGGCCGCGACCGCGGGCTGCATGGCGTCGATCACCTCATCAGGATCGGTCCCAGCGAAGAGTGCCTGCCGAGCCGAGGCAGAACCGAATCGCTGATCGACCGTCCGCTCGGTCACGCGGAGGGAATCCGCATGGACCTGCTTGAGCGACCAGAGCACCGCCGCCCCCACGCGCCCCATCGGCGCGCGATCGCGGTCGGTGACCACGATCCGCACCCCGGGGATCTCTCGGTCATTGAACTTGCGGTCGGGGGACTCGCGCGGGGTGAAGCGCTCCGCCTCGAAGCGTACCCCGACGAACCCCAACTCATTGAGCATCGTGGCGATCCGCGGCGCATCGAGCCAGGGCGCCCCGAACCGCTGGAAGGGCGCCTTGGTCCCCCGCCCCACCGAGACGTTGGTCCCCTCGAGCGGGACGAGCGCCGGATAGACCAGCGCGCTCGCCACGGTCGCCATCGCCGGTGACGGGACCACCCAGGGGAGCCCGGTCTCGTCCCACCACATCGTGCGGCGCCACCCCTGCATCGGCACCACCGTGAGCTGTACGGGAATGCCCAGTTCGGCAGCGAACCAGCGCGCCATCTCCCCATTCGTCATTCCGTGCCTCAACGGCGCGGGGTATAATGCGAAGGCGAGTCCCCGGCGGGTCGGGGTGGGATCCTCTGGATTCGACAGGGCCGAGTCGAGGAGCGGCGCCTCCATGCGCCCGGTGATCGGGTTCGGTCGGTCGAGCACCACGAAGGGGATCCCGGCGCGCGCCGCGGCGCGCATCCCGTAGACCATCACTCCCACATAGGTCCAGGTGCGCGTCCCGATGTCCTGCAGATCGAAGACCAGCGCATCGAGGTCCCGCAGCAGACTGTCCGGCGGCGGCACCGTGCCGTTCGTGTACAGCGAGTGCACCATCAACCCCGAGCGCTCGTCGCGCTGGTCCGGGAGATTCTCGCGATCCACATCGCCGCGGATCCCATGCTCTGGGGAGAAGAGCCGGACCAACGTGACGTTCGCGCGCTTGATGCGCGGATCCTGCTGCAAGACGTCGATGAGATGCGTCCCCGAGGCATCGACGGTGGTATGGTTGGTAATGAGCGCGATGCGTCGCCCCGCGATGACCTGGAGCGAATCCTCGAGCAAGACCGTCATCCCGGGGCGCACGGCCGGCGCGTTCGCCGGCGCCCCCTGCGCCGGCGTCCGCGACGCACAGGCCCCGATCGTTCCCGCCCAGAGCATGAGCCCCGCCACCTTCACGCCCCACCGCCCGAGATGATGCACCCGACCTCCCTCCGTTGGGCCGGCCTCGCCGGCGTCCTCGTCGCACTCAGCTGTGCGCCCGCGATCTCGAGCACCGGACGCGCACCATCGCCGCGCACGATCCCCGCCGGCCTCCGCGCCCTCCCCCCCTCGCTCTCGGCGCCGCTGCCAGCCGAGGCTCGGCGCTGGATCGAGACCACGGTCGGCGAGATGCCGCTGCGCGAGAAGATAGCCCAGATGATCATGATCTGGGTGCTGGGTGATTTCACCAGCACCACCGATCAGACCTTTGCCGATGCCGCCGAGCGGGTGCGGATCGATAAGGTCGGCGGGGTCGTGATGTCGCTCGGATCACCGATCGAGGTCGCGGCCAAGGTGAACGCGTTGCAGCGGCGCGCCGAGCTGCCCTTGTTGGTAGCCTCGGATGTGGAGCCGGGGCTCGGGCGACTCGAAGGCGGGGTCTTCGCGCCGGGACTGCTCCGCGGTGGGGATGCCACGGTGCTCCCGAGCAACATGGCGATCGGGGCGACGGGGAACGTCGCGTGGGCGCGTGAGGCGGGCCGGATCATCGGGGAGGAATCGCGCGCGATCGGCATCCATCTCGCCTTCGCCCCCACCGTGGACGTGAACAACAACCCCGCGAACCCGGTGATCAACGTCCGCTCCTTCGGGGAGGACCCCGAGCGCGTCTCGGCGATGAGCGCCGCCTTCGTGGAGGGGGTGCAGTCGGCGGCGGTCATGGCGACGGTGAAACACTTCCCTGGGCACGGGGACACCGACACCGATTCGCATCTCGCGCTCCCGATCGTCGGGGCGACGCGCGCCCGGATGGACAGCGTCGAGCTCCGGCCCTTCCGCGCGACGATCGCCGCGAACGTGGCCGCGGTGATGAGTGCGCACATCGCGCTGCCAGCCGTCTCCAAGGATTCGACGCCCGCGACCCTCGTCCCCGCGATCTTCCAGTCCCTGCTGCGCGACACGCTCGCCTTTCGCGGCCTCGCGGTGACCGATGCGATGGACATGCGAGGGATCGGGGCGGGCTACGGGCTCGAGGAGAGCGTCGTGAAGGCGGTGCAGGCCGGCGCCGACATCCTCTTGATGCCGGCCGATGTGCACGCCACCATCAACGCGGTGTCGGCGGCGATCGAGCGCGGCGAGATCTCCCGCGCGCGCATCGACGCCTCGGTGCGGCGCATCTTGGAGTTCAAGCTCCGCACCGGGGCGATCCAGCGCCCGATCGTCGACCTCGACTCGCTCCGGGAGATCGTGGGATCGGCGGCGAACCGCCGGAGCGCCCAGCGCATCGCCGACGAGGCGATCACCCTGCTCCGGAACGACACCGGGCTCCTCCCGCTCACGCGCGCCGGACGGACGGTCATCCTCACCTTCGGCGGGGAGAACGACATCATCGCCGGCCGTACGCTCGCCGCCGACCTACGCGCCGCGCTCCCCGAGAGCCGCATCGTCCGGATCAACCCCACCACCTCGCGCGCCCGACTCGATTCGCTCGTGCGCCCCGGTGAACGCGTGGTGCTCGCGACCTTCATCCGCACCATCGAGGGGGAAGGGCGCTTCGCCGTGGGCCAGCAGACCGCCCGCTGGATCGATTCCATCGCGAAGGTCCAGCCCACCATCGTCGTCGCCTTCTCGAATCCGTATGTGATCCGGGAGTTCCCCTCGGTGCGCCACTATGTGGCCGCCTTCGGGCGTGGGGATGCGATGGAGCGGGCCGCGGTGCAGGCCCTCACCGGCCGGATCCCCTTTCGGGGCCGTGCGCCGATCACCCTCCCGGGGATCTTCCGCGTCGGCGATGGGATCGTGACCGCCGCCGCGACCCCCGCCCCCTCCGCCACGCTCTCCCTAGCGGACTCCGTCCAACGGGTGCTCGATCGTGCCGTCCGCGATTCGGTGACGCCGGGGGCGATCGCCGTCATCGGCTCGCGGACCGCGATCCTCGCGCAGGTGAGCGCCGGTCGCATCGATTGGGCCGCCGACGCCCCCGCCCCCTCCCCCAGCACGCTCTGGGACCTCGCCTCCCTGACCAAGGTCGTCGGGCTCACCTCGGCGGTGATGCAGCTCAGCGAACAGGGGAAGCTCGTCCTCGATGCGCCGGTGCAGCGCTACCTCCCCGAATGGCAGGGGCGCCACAAGGAGCGCGTGACGGTGCGCCATCTCCTCACGCATTCCTCGGGGCTCGCCCCCTTCATCCAACTCTGGAAGCGCACCAGCAGCGCCGACTCGGCGCGCGCGATCGTCCTCGCGGCGCCGCTCGATACCACCCCGGGCGCGAAGATGGTCTACTCCGATCTCGGCGCGATCCTCCTGGGCCTGATCGTCGAGCGCGTGAGTGGCCAGCGGCTCGATGCCTATCTCGCGACCCACGTCTTCGGGCCGCTCCAGATGCGGGACACCCGCTTCTCCCCGCCCCCTGCCCTCCATGCGCGGACCGCCCCGACGGAGCGCGATCCCTGGCGCGGCCGTCTGGTGCGGGGGGAGGTCCATGATGAAAACGCCTTCTTGCTGGGCGGGGTCTCCGGGCACGCCGGGCTCTTCTCCACTGCCGCCGACCTCACGCGCTTCGCCCAGATGTATCTGAACGGGGGGACCCTCGACGGGGTGCGGATCTTCCGCCCCGAGACCATCCACGCCTTCACCCGCGTGCAGGTCGCGGAATTCTCGAACCGCGCCCTGGGCTGGGAGACCCCGACGGGGACCAATTCCGCCGGCCGACTCATGCGGCGCCCCGCCTTCGGGCACACCGGGTTCACCGGCACCTCTCTGTGGATCGACCCGGTCAACGACCGATTCGTGATCCTCCTGACCAACCGGGTGAACCCCACGCGGGAGAACTCCCGGATCGGCCCGGTCCGGACCACGGTCGCCGACCTCGCCCTGACCCTCGGGACCGCCGCAGCCGCCCGCGCCGCCAGCAGCCCCTGAGGAAACTTGTCCCCCCTCGGTTCGGTATCCATATTCAGCAGTGAGCTGTCCTGGTCGCCGACCGGTGACCCCACCCTTGATCGCGGAGGAACGCGATGAGCACGATGAATGCCCCCGAAGTCATGGTCACCATCACCTCGGCCGCTGCGGCCGAGGTGGCGAAGTTCATGGTCGCCGAGAACGTCGCCCCTGAGGTCGGCGGGCTCCGCGTGAGCGTGCAGCCCGGCGGATGCTCGGGCTTCAAGTACAGCCTCTTGATCGAGGACAAGCCGGCCGAGGACGACACGATCCTCGCGCAGACCGGCTTCAACGTCTTCGTCGACCCGTTCTCGATGCAGTACCTGAACGGCGTCATCATCGATTACGTGACCTCCATGCAGGGCTCGGGCTTCACCTTCAAGAACCCGAACGCCACCGGCGGCTGCGGCTGCGGCAGCAGCTTCTCGGCGTAAGCGCTGCGCGGGTGCCCCCTCTGCAATTGCAGCGGCGTCTGACCTGACCGACGAGGCCCGTGTCCCCACCTGGGGGCGCGGGCCTCGTCGCTTCCCCCCGATCGATGACCGAACGCATCCCCACCCGGATCCTCCCGGACCATGCGCAGCTCGCCCGCGAGGTCGCCCATCGCATCGCGGCGGTGATCCGCGCGCGCAACGCCGACGGACACCTCGCCGTCCTCGGTCTCGCCACCGGCTCCACCCCGATCGGGGTGTATCGCGAGTTGGTGCGGATGCATCGGGAGGACGGGCTCTCCTTCGCCCGCGTCGCGACCTTCAACCTGGACGAGTATCTCCCGATGGAGCCGGAGAGCCCCCACTCGTACCACCGGTTCATGTGGACGCACCTCTTCTCGCACATCGACATCGATCCGGCGAACGTGCATCTCCTGGATGGCCGGGTGACCGCCGCCGTGATTGAATCGCACTGTGCGGCGTTCGAGGCGGCGATCGAGGCGGCGGGGGGGATCGACTTCCAACTCCTTGGGATCGGGAAGACGGGGCACATCGGCTTCAACGAGCCTGGCTCTGGGCTCGACAGCCGGACCCGCCGCATCCATCTCGATCGGATCACACGCCGCGACGCCGCGAGCAGCTTCTTCAGCGAGCGCCATGTCCCGCACGAGGCGCTCACGATGGGTGTCGCGACGATCCTCGCGGCGCGCGAGATCGCGATCCTCGCCACCGGAGAACACAAGGCGGCGATCGTGCGTCGCGCCGTGGAGGGGGAGGTCGACCTCGGCGTCCCCGCCACCTTCCTGCAGCGGCACCCGCACGCGGCGTTCTACTGCGATGCGGCGGCGGCCGCCGAGCTCACGCGGGTCGCGACCCCCTGGTTGGTCGACAGCGTGCAGTGGACCCCGGAATTAGAGACGCGGGCGGTGATCTGGCTCTCGCAGACCGTCGGCAAGGCGATCCTCAAGTTGAGCGAGACCGACTACGAGGAGCACCGACTCTCCGGGCTGCTGGCACGCCATGGCGGATCGACGGGGACGGTGAACGGCGATGTCTTCCTCGATCTCGTCGGACGGATCCGTGGCCGCACGAAACTCCCCAAGGGCGCCCGGGTGCTCTGCTTCTCCCCGCACCCCGACGATGATGTGATCTCGATGGGGGGGATCCTGCGCAAGCTCGTCGAGAACGGGAACGCGATCACTGTCGCGTATATGACGAGTGGGAACATCGCGGTCTTCGACCATGACGTCCGACGCCATCTCGACGTGCTGCGACGCATCGCGTCGGAGCGGCATCTGGCCACCGCGGAGGTCGAGACCTACGCGACGCGGCTGTTCGACGCGATGGCACACAAGGCACCCGGCGTGCCCGACCATGCGGAGGTCGCCGATCTCAAGCGGATCATCCGCGAGTCCGAGGCGATCTCCGGGCTCGAGGCGATGGGGCTCGACGCCCGCCACGCGCGCTTCCTGGACCTCCCCTTCTACCACACGGGGACGATCGAGAAGCGTCCGGTGGGACCCGAGGATGTGGCGATCGTCGAAGGACTCATCCGCGAGCTCCAGCCCCACTACGTTTTCGTCGCCGGCGACCTGAGCGACCCGCATGGGACGCACCGGATGTGTAAGGACGCGATCGATGCGGCCCTCGCGCGGTGCTACCCCGCGCGACCGCGTGGGCCGCAACAGCCGGCCCCTGAAGTCGCCGAGCGCGATGGGGCACCGGTCGCGCCTGAGGTCTGGCTCTATCGCGGCGCCTGGCAGGAGTGGCCGATCCACGAGGCCACCTGGCTCGTCCCCCTCTCGGGTGACGAGCTCCGCCTCAAGATCCAGGCGATCTTCAAGCATCAATCGCAGAAGGACTCCGCCCCCTTCCCCGGACAGGACGAGCGCGAGTTCTGGCAACGCGTCGAGCAGCGCAATACCGGCACCGCCGATCTCCTCAACGGACTCGGCCTCGCCGAGTACAATGCCATCGAGGCTTATGTCGTCGACTGACCATGCGGCCTTCACCCCCCTCGATTGGGGGATCCTCTTCGTCTACCTCGCGGGGACCACAGCCCTGGGGATCTGGCTCGGGCGCGGGCAGAAGGATGCCAAAGACTACTTCGTCGCCGGCGGGACGATCCCCTGGTGGGCGGTGCTCTTCTCGATCGTCGCCACGGAGACGAGCGCGCTGACCTTCATCTCGATCCCGGGGCTCGCCTACTTGGGGGATTTCACCTTCCTCCAGGTCGCGACCGGCTATCTGCTCGGACGCCTCGTGATCGCGTACACCCTGCTTCCCAAGTACATGGATGGGGAGCTGGTGACTGCATACTCACTACTGGAGCGCCGGTTCGGCACCGCCACGCGTCGCTTCGCCTCGGTCACCTTCATGTTCACGCGCGCCTTCGGCGATTCGGTGCGTGTCTTCGCGACGGCGATCCCCATCGCGCTGATCCTAGGACCGATCGTGCCGGCGCAGTATCTCACCCCGGTCTCGATCCTCGCGCTCGGTGGCACGACCCTGCTCTACACCTATCACGGCGGGATGCGCGCCGTGGTCTGGACCGATGTGATCCAGACCGGGGTCTATCTCCTCGGCGGGCTCGGGGCGGTCTATCTCCTCGGGCAGGGGGTCGAGGGGGGATGGAGTGCGATCCTGGCGCGCGCGGGCGAGGCCGGGAAGCTCCGACTGATCGACCCATATCTCGGGCTCGACAAGCCGCACACGCTCGTCGGGGGGCTCCTCGGGGGCGCCTTCCTCTCCGCCGCCTCCCATGGCGCGGACCAGATCATCGTCCAGCGCCTCATGGCGTCGAGTTCGCTTCGCGACGCGCGGCGTGCTCTGATCGGGAGCGGGATCGGTGTCATCGTCCAGTTCGCCCTCTTCCTCCTGATCGGCGTGGGCCTCTGGGCCTTCTACGAGGCCCGCACCTTCTCCGCACCGGACAAGATCTTCCCCACCTTCATCGTGGAGGAGATGCCGCCCGGGATGACGGGGGTGGTGATCGCCGCGATCCTCGCCGCCGCGATGAGTACGATCTCCGGCTCGATCAACGCCCTCGCCGCCGCAACGACGCACGACCTCTGGGTCCCGCTCCGTGGTCGCGGGGCCGATGCCGCCGCCCTGCTCCGCGTCTCCAAGATCTTCACGATCGTCTGGGCGTTGATCCTCATCGGCGGCGCGCTCCTCTATCGTGCCGAGGGGACCCCGGTGGTGGTAATCGCGCTCAGCGTCGCCTCCTTCACCTATGGCGGGCTCCTCGGGGGCTTCTTCCTCGCCCTGGCCTGGCCGCGCGCCACGCAACGCGATGCGATCACGGGGATGGCCACGGGGATCGCCGTGATGACCGTGATCGTCTTCGCCACGCGGATCGCCGCCGCCGTCCCCGCGCTGGGCGGACTCCTCACCCCCGTCAAGGGGATCGCCTGGCCCTGGTTCGTGCTGATCGGCACCACGATCACCCTCGGGGTGGGTATCTTGTCCTCCTTCACGCATGCCGCGCCGTCCGCGGCACGCACCGCCTGAACCGGGAACGGAACGTCTATGTCGCATCTGGTCGTGGGAGTCGATGGAGGGGGGAGCAAGACCGCGGTCGAGGTCGCCGATGCTCGCGGGAAGGTCCTCGCCACGCTGACCGGTGAGGGGAGCGCACTCCGTCCCGGTGAGTCTCTGCACTCCGCCGAGGTGATTGGCGGGCTGGTGCGTGATGCGCTGTCCCAGGCCGGCCATGAGGAGACGCCGCGGCTGCTCTGTGTCGGGGTCGCGGGCGCTGGCCAGGACGCCGAACGGAAGGCACTCCTGCGCGCCCTGAAGGGACAGTCGCTCGCCGAAGAGGTCATCGTGACCACCGATGCCGAGATCGCGCTTGAAGATGCCTTCGGTGATGGCGCCGGGATCCTCTTGATCGGCGGGACGGGGTCGGTCGCGTTCGGGCGTGGACCGACGGGGACCTTCCTCCGCTGCGGCGGATGGGGCCCGCACTGCGGCGATGAAGGGAGCGGCGCCTGGATGGGACGCCGCATCCTGAGCATCGTCACCGCGTCACACGATGGACGGGAGCCTGAGACGCGTCTGGTGGGGGCGATCCTCACCGCCCTCCAGCTAGACGAGGTCGAGGGCCTGATCCGATGGGCCGCGCATGCGACGCCGCGCGACCTCGCGCAGCTCGCCGAGCCGGCGATGACCCTCGCCGCCGACGGCGACCTGCGGGCGAACTCCCTCTGCACCATGGCCGCCGAGGAGCTCGTGGTGCATGTGCGCACCTTGGCCCGCCAGCTCTTCGTCGATGAGCGCGCGTCGGTGCCCGTGGCGCTGGCCGGCGGGATGCTTCGCCGCGGGAGCTTCCTGCGGCGGCTCGTCGAGCACCGACTCAAGACCGCGGTTCCGGGGTCACATCTCCATGGCGAAGCGATCGATGCGGCGCGTGGCGCGGTGAAGGTCGCGCGAAAGGCCTTGGCGACGGCCTGAGGCCGTCGCCAAGGCGGCGGAGCGGCTAGACCGGCTTCGCCGGCACCATCGAGGCGTCCCACACCCCTTCGGACTTCGCCACGAAGGTCGTCGCGGAGATATCCCCCGCGACATTCACCACCGTCCGCGTCATGTCGAGGATGCGATCGACCCCGAGGACGATCGCGATCCCCTCCCCCGGGACACCCACCATCGCGAGGATCCCGACCAGAAGCGGGATCGAGCCCCCCGGCACACCGGCGGCCCCGACCGCCGTGATCACCGACATGATGATGACCATGACCATCCCGCCCAGGGTGAGATCGACACCGAAGACCTGACAGAGGAAGATCACGGTGATCCCCTCGAAGATCGAGGTCCCGTTCATGCACATCGTCGAGCCGATCGGGAGGACGAACCCCGCGATCTTCGGCGGGACGCCGAGCCCCTCGGTGGCGGTCTTCAGCGCGGCCGGGAGGGTCGCGGAGCTCGAGCTGGTGCTGAACGCCGTGACCAAGGCTGATCGGGCGCGCGAGAAGTAGGTCAACGGACTGATCCCGATCACGAACCGGAGGATCAGCGAGAGGTTCACGAACATGTGCAGGAGGAGCGCGCTCATCACGACGAACACGAAGCCGCCAAGCGGCTTGAGGAGCGCGAACCCGAAGCGCGAGGTCACCCCGAAGATGAGCCCTGCCACGCCGTAAGGCGCGAGCTTCATCGCCATCCCGACGATCACGATCACCACATCGTTGATCGCCTCGAGCACCTTGATCATCGGTTCCGACCGCTCGCGCGGGATCTGCGTGAGCGCCGCCCCGAAGAGGAGGCCGAAGAAGATCACGCCGAGCATGTCGCCGTCGGCGGCGGACTTCACCGGGTTCCGGGTGACGATATTGACGAAGGTGTTGATCCCGAAGCCCCCGGTGGCCTGCGCCTCGATCTTCGATGAGGCATCTTCGGCGTAGGTCGCCATGAGCTCGGTCTTCACCGACTCGGGCACCGCAGAACCCGGGTCGACCACCGAGACCATGAACAGCCCGAAGGCCGCCGCGATGAAGGTCGTGCCGAGGAAGTACCCGATCGCCTTACCCCCGATGCGCCCGACCTTCCGCAGATCCCCGAGCCCCGCCACGCCGAGGGCGATCGACGAGAAGACGAGCGGCATCACGATCATGAAGAGCATCCGCAGGAAGACCTGCCCGACCGGTCCGGCGAGGTAGGTGTTCACCCAGGTGACCCCCGCGTGCGTCGCGCCAAGCTGGGTGTTCACCACGATCCCCGCCACCGCGCCGACCAGGAGGGCGATGAGGATCTTGGTGTGCAGCTTCATGCCGGTACCGGAGTTGCCGATCGATTCAGCCATGGGAGTCGGTGCGGGGGGAGGATGGATGCGTGAAGCTATCCGTCACCGAGGGGGCCCACCAGTCGCGGCGCGGCTTCACCGCCGCCGGTCGGACGGACCCTCGGTCGCTCTCCTCAGGGGACCGAGACGGTGACCGAGACGGTATCGCGCACCGGGGTGCCATCGGGTCGCGTCGCGGGACGAAAACGGTATTCTTGCAGCGTCTCGCGGATGCGACGGTTGTACCCGTTGTCCTTCGACGGATTGAAGGCGATCAGCGTCGCCTTCCCCCGTTCATCGACGTCGAACCAGGCCACCATGGTATAGGGACGCACCCGGTTCGGCACCGGCATCGGCAGGAGGGCGAGGTTCGTCACCTGCGGCGGATAGATCTCGTTCGCCCCACCCCCCGTCCCTGCCCCGGTCGCGGAGCCCCGTCCTGTCCCGACCCCGGAGCCCACCCCACCTCCGCTCCCCGGCCCCGCCCCGCCTCGGCCCTCACCACCACCGGCCCCGGTGCCCGATACGGCGGCGGCGGGGGCCTGGGGGGCCTCCGCCGCAGGCGGCACGGTGGCCGGAGGGGGAACGGGGATCTCGGGCTTCTTCTCCACCGGGGGGACCGGCGGAGGGGTCGGTGTGGGGATCGGGGGTGGGACCGCCACCGGTGCGATCGGCGCGGGTGAGAGCTGCATGTATACGAGGCGCTCCGCACGCACCGCTTCGAGCCCAGACCCGGTGCGCCCCCCACCCCCACCCCCCGCGGGCCCCGCCCCACCCCCTCCCGTGGTCAGCGGTTGATCGAGCGTCGCCGCGAGGAAGGGAGGGAGGAAGACGAGGACGATGAGCCCCACATGCACCAGCGCCGAGACGAGCGCCGCCCACCGTCCACGCGGCGACGGCTCCGGGATCCCGTGCAGGGACCGGAGTGACGGGCGTGTGGAGGAGAGGCGGGAGGACACCAGAGATCAGGGGCCAGGGGTCAGGGACCAGGGGTCAGAGACCAGGGGTCAGGGTGCGCATGTACGCGTCAGGAGATGAGAAAGCTAAGCGGGTGCGCAGCGACGGTGCCCTGCAACCTTCCGCCCCTGCCACCTGCTACCTGTTCCCTGCCACCTGCTACCTGTTCCCTGCCACCTGCCCCTCGAAAATGATACGGCGGACGTCCCCGAAAGGTCCGTCCGCCGTCACCATCGATGCACGCGCAACCAGGAAGGCCGCGCCCACGCAGACTCAGTTCGGCGGGACGCCGATGACCTTCACGCCAGCGCCACGCGCCATGTCCATCGCGTAGATCACTTCCTGGAACTGGACCTTCGGGTCCCCCTTCACGAAGATGATCTTCTCCGGCCGCGGCTCATAGATCTCCGTGAGCCGCTTCAGGAGGTCATCCTTGGTGACTGGCTCACGATTGACCGCGAACTGGCCGCCCGGGAGCACCTCGAGCACGATCTGGTTCGACGCCGAGTTGGCCGCTGCGACCGCCGGGGACGGATCCGGGAGCTGGATGTCAATCGCCTTCCGGACCTGCTGCACCAGCATGAAGATCACGAGGAGCACGAGCATGACGTCGATCATCGGGACGACGTTCGGCTCGTTGTTCAGGCCACTGCTCTCACCGACTTTGGCACCCATGGTCGATCACTCCTTCTCGGACTCGCCCGCAGGCGCGCCCGAGGACTGGTCGGTGATGGCGGCCACCACGCGGACGCCGCTGCGCGACGCCACGTTCCACGCCTGCTGGACGACCTCGTAGGGGAGCTCGCGGTGCGCCTTCAGGTAGAGGATCGCGTCCTCACGCCCGGTGTAGATATTCGTGAGCGAGTCGCCGAGCGCGGCGTTGTCGATCTTCTTCTTGTTGAGGAAGTACTGTCCATACCGATCAATCCCGAGGATCTGATCGAACTCTTCCTCCGGATGCGCCTTCAGATTCACCCCGGCCGGCGGCTCGGCGGAGAACCCCGACGCGAGCGCCGGGGTCACCACCATGAAGATCACGAGCAGCACCAGCATGACGTCGATCATGGGAACGACGTTGGGCTCCGAGTTGACGCCTCCTCCGGTCTTGACTGACACGCCCATGGGCGGGTCCTCCTAGCGGATGGTGGAGTCGCTTACTGCGCGATCGGCGCGGAGCCGGCCTGCGCCTTCGTGCTGAATTCGCGGGTGAAGCGCGACCGACCGAACTCCCCCGACACGCCACGGATGAGGTAGTCGATCATCTCCTTGGAGACGTAGGTCATCTCGGAGGTGAGGTTGTCGATCTTGGTCTGGAAGTAGTTGTAGAACCACACCGCCGGGATGGCGACGCCAAGGCCAAGGCCGGTGGCGATGAGCGCCTCGGCGATCGGGAGGATGATCGCGTTGATGCCCGACGAGCCCGACGAGCCCATGAGGGAGAAGGCGTTGATGATGCCGACGACGGTGCCGAGGAGGCCGACGAACGGCGCGGTCGAACCGACCGTCGCGATGACGGCGAGGCCACGCTTCAGCGAGACGATCTCGACGAGCATGTTGCGCTCGACCGCGCGCTCCACCGAGTTGATGTCCGACACGGTGATCGTGCCGTCCATGATCAGCGGCTTGACCTCACCGAGCGCACCACCGAGGACGCGCGCGACGTTCGACTTCTTGTACCCCTCGGCGAGGTTGATCGCCTCCGTGAGGTTGTCCTCCTCGAGGAACTGCGAGAACTCGGGCGCGAACTTCAGCGTCTCCTTCTGCGCCTTGCGAAGGCCCCACCACTTGCCGGTCGCGACCGTGAGCGACCAGAACGACATACCGAGGAGGAGGAACCAGATCCCCTTGGCGAACGCGGGGCTCTTCTCGAAGATCTCAGCGATGTTCATTTCCATGACTGCTTTACTCCTGGAGAGGGTGCTGCCGGTGAGAGGGAGTTACCGCTGACGATTGAAGACGAACGGCTGCTGGACCAACTGCTTCACCTTCCGACCGCCGACCTCGGCGGGGAGGAACCGCATCGCGGGGAGCGCGCTGCGCACCGCCGCGGTGAAGAGGTCGTGATCCGAGCGGATCACCTTGAACGACCCGGCCTCCACGCGGCCGAGGGTGTCCACCACGAACTGCCCGAGGACCTGGCCCTCGACGCCGGCGGAGAGGAGGATCTCCGGATACCGCGGCGAACCACTCCCCGGGATCGGGGCGACCGGCTTCTCCACCTGGAAGTCGAAGAAGGGCTGGTCCTGGTTCACCGGGACCGATCCGCCCACCACACCCGAGGCGACACCACCGGCCACCCCGCGGCCGGAGAAGTCCGCTTCGTTGGTGAGCTTCTTGGAGAGGTCGATCTCCGGGATCACATCCGGGATGTCGACCGGCGCGGTGAGCACCTGGAACCCCTTCGCGATCGGCGGGGCAGCCACCGCATCTGGCGGCGGCTTCTCCGGCTCCGGCTCCGGCTCCTTCTTCTCCTCGACCACGAACTTGGTGACCTGCTCCGCCTCAGCGGCGATCGTCTCGCCGACGTTCTTCGTCGCGACGATCATCGCGAACACGATGCCGGCGTGCGCAAGGGTCGAGGCGACTGAGCCTCCGATCCCCTTCTTCTGCTTCGGGCCCGACTCGATCAGGTTGTTGAACACGCGTCCGTCTCCACTCGTGAAAAGTCGCGTGACGGCGACCCACGCGGTCGCCGACTGCCCTGATTCTAAGAGCCGTGGATTAACGAGGTAATGACGGAAAGATTAGGAATCGGTTAACGCTTGATGAGCGTTCCATGAACCGCTCAGGACGTGACGGATTCCCCCTCGCGGAGCAGCGGGAGCTGCACCGTGAAGGTCGTCCCCCGTCCGATCCGGGAGGCCACGGTGATCGTCCCCCCATGGGCCTGCGCGATCCACTCCGCGATCGAGAGCCCGAGGCCGAGCCCCCCCCGCTCCCCTCGCGACCGGGCCCGATCGGCCCGCCAGAACCGCTCGAAGATGAAGGGGACGTCGACCGAGGCGATCCCGACCCCCGTGTCATCGATCGTGACCACCGCCTGATCGCCCCGCCGCTCCAACCCGATGGAGACCGTCCCCCCCCGCGGCGTGTACTTGATCGCGTTGGTCACGATGTTCAGGAGGAGCTGCCGCAGGCGATCGGGATCCCCGGACACCGTGCCCGGCTCACTCCCCAACCGTCGGATCTGGATCCCCGCCGATTCGCCGAGGATGGTCGCGGTCTCGATCATCTCCGCGACGAGCGGCTCCATCGCCACCGGCTCCCGGTGGAGATCGAAGCGCCCCTCGTCGGCCCGCGCGAGGGTCAAGAGCGAATCCACCAGGTCGGCCATCCGCGCGGTGTTCGCCAAGGCATCCTCGAGGGGCGCCAGCTGCTCGGCCGGGACGTTGGGGTGCTGCATCGCGCGCTCGAGGTTCGCCCGGAGGACGGTGAGCGGGGTCTTGAGCTCGTGGCTCGCATCGGCGGTGAAGCGGCGGAGCGAGGCGAACGAGGTCTCCAGCCGCTCGAGCATGGCGTTGATCGTCTCAGCGAGTCGGTCGACCTCCTCGGCATCCCCCTCGATGGCGACGCGACGGTGGAGCGACCGCCCATGTTGGATCGCCTCCATCTGCCGGGCCAGTCGTGCCAGGGGCCGGAGCCCCGTCCCCAGCACGCTGAAGGCGATCACGGCGGCGCCGAGGATCAGCAGGGGGATGGCGACGAGGCTCGAGGCGAACCCATCGAGACGGACGAGGGAGAGCTCGTCCGCCGGCATCCCCACGGCGATGCGCAGCGGCACTCCCGCGCCACTCTCGGTGGTGAAGCGCACCCGCACATAGAGTCGCGCGGCGTCGAGCTGTACGAAGGCGGCGGGCCGCTCCGGCCCGAAGAGCCCCGTGACCGCCCGGAGCAGGGTCTCGCGGTCACGCGTCGCGAGATCGGCCACGGAGGTACTGAGGTAGAGAGGGCGCGCCGGGTCGGCGACGATCACATACCCTGGGAGGGCGGCGAGGAGGCGGCCGGTGGCGGCGGAGAGGGCCTCGGGACGGGCCGAGGAGTCAGCGGTCACGACCACCCCGCTGAAGCGTTGCGTGCCCCCCTGGGCGATCAGCTGATCGGCGATCTGCGCCACCTCATCCACCCGCCGGCGGAGGTCCCGCTCACCCGCCGTCCGTTCCGCGCTCAGGAGGATCGCCGCGAGGGCGATCAGGATCCCCGCCCCCCCCAGCGCGGCGAGTGCCGTCAGTCGTCCGCGCAGGCTCCAGAACATCGCTCAGCCCTTCAGGACGTAGCCGACGCCCCGGACCGTGGTGATCAGCTTCTGGTCATGCGCCGCGTCGACCTTCTTCCGCAGATGGGTGATGACCACATCGACGATGTTGGTGCCGGGATCGAAGTGATAGCCCCAGGCAAACTCGGTGATGAGGGTGCGGCTCATCACGCGCCCCGCGTGGCGCGCGAGGTACTCGAGGACGAGGAACTCCTTGGGGGTGAGTTCGATCGCCTGCCCCGCGCGTCGTACCTGATGCGAATCGAGATCGATCTCGAGATCGGCCACGGTGATGCGCGGGGAGGCCAGGGCACGCGGCCGACGGGCGAGCGCCTCGACGCGCGCTAACAGTTCCTCGAAGGCGAAGGGCTTGGTGACGTAATCATCGGCTCCGGCCCGGAGCGTCTCGACCTTGGCATCGATGGCGTCCTGCGCGGTGAGCACGAGGACGGGCCGCTCGAAGCCCCAAGCGCGCAGGTTGCGGAGCACCTCGGGGCCCGGGCGGCCGGGGAGCCGGAGATCCAGGATCACGAGGTCATACGGCTGCGACCGCGCCAGCGCCTCCCCCTCGGCCCCATCCGCGACGAGGTCGACGGTCCAGCGCTGTTCCTCGAGCCCGCGTTTCACGAACTCCCCGACGGTGGGGTCGTCCTCGATCACCAGGACCTTCATGCGACTCCCGCGCCGCCCCGAGCCCGAGTCCCGCTCACCCCGCGAGCTTCGCGATCTCGGCGAGGATCTCGCCGTTCTGCCGCCGGGTCCCCGGGGTCTCCTCCACATACGACCAGCGAACGACGCCGGTCTTGTCGATCAGGAAGTAGGCGCGGGTCGAAAAGAAGGCGGGGTGCAGCACGCCGTAGGCCGTGGCGACCTCGCGCTTGAAGTCGCTCCCGAGCTCGACCTTCATCCCGTACTTCGCCTTGAACTCCTTGAGCGTGGGGACCGAGTCCACGCTGATCGGGAGCACCGTCACGTCCTGCGAGCTGAAGGCGTCGAAGTCGTCGGTGAAGGCGCACATCTCCTCGGTGCAGACCCCGGTGAAGGCCAGCGGGAAGAAGGCGAGGAGCACATGGTGCGTCCCGCGGTACGACGAGAGGGTGACCGCGTGCCCGGTCGTGGTCTCGAGGGTGAAGTCGGGGGCGAGGGCGCCGATGGTGGGGACGGCAGCGGACATGGGCGGGATGGCAGAGGGTGAGGCGCCGGACGAGGCCGGATCGCGTGAGGCGTTTCGTGAAAAGTAGCATCCCGTCCGGCGCCAGCGCCTGCGGGCAACGCCGAGTCCCCGCCTGACGTATACTCGAAGAACCCTCCTTCCCACGAGACGATGCCTCCTCTCCGCTCCCTCGGCGCGGCCGCGCTCCTCGCGGCCCTCGCCCTCCCCTCCGGCGCCCAGGGGCGCCCCACCGATGGCTACCACACCACCGCCCGCCTCGGGGCGACCCTTGACTCCATCGCCCGCAGCAAACCGGCGTTGGTCTCGGTCTCGGTCCTCGCCACCTCGCCGGGTCGCCGCCCCGTGCACCTCGTCCGCCTCGGCGCCGACGACAAGCCCGCCGTCCTGATCCTGGCTGGCGCGTACGGCCCCCAGGTGAGCAGCTCCGAGGTCGCCCTCCGGCTCGTGCGGGACCTGGCCCGCGACCCGAACGCGGGGACCCTCCTCGCGCAGCGGACGGTCTATGTGGTCCCCCGCCTCAATCCCGACGCCACCGAGGCCTTCTTCGGCGCGCTCCGCTGGGAGCGGGCGGGGAACGACACCCGGCACGACGACGACCGCGATATGGCGGACGATGAGGACGGCCCCGACGACCTCAACGGGGATGGCCTCATCACGATGATGCGGGTGAAGGCGGCCGACGGTGAATGGATCGCCGATGCGACCGACCCCGCCCTGATGCGGCGCGCCGACGCCACCAAGGGGGAGCGCGGGGTCTATCGCCTGCTCATCGAAGGGCGCGATGACGACAGGGACGGCGCGTACAACGAGGACGCCGTCGGTGGCACCGATCTCTCCAAGAACTTCGGCCACAACTTCCGCTTCTTCAGCGAGCACGCCGGCCTCCACCCCTTCTCCGCCGAGGAGACCCGGGCGGTGGCGGAGTTCGTCAGCACGCACGACCAGATCGCCGCCGTCTATGTACTCGGGATGCAGGACAACCTGCTCAAGCCATGGGAAGGTCGCCGCGTCCCAGGGATCGGGGGCAACCCGCAGGGGACCTCGGCCGGCGGGCCGTTCACGGCCTCGCTCCCTGAGGACAATCCATGGTTCAACGCGATCAGCGCCGACTTCAAGCGCCTCACGCGCTGGAGCGAGGGACCGGCCTCCGCCGCTGAGATCGGCGATCCGCTCTCGTGGGCCTACTTCCACATGGGGCGCTTCGCCTTCGGCTCGCGCGTCTGGTGGCCGGGGAAGGCGCCGGCGGACAGCACGCGGCGCGCGCCGACCCCCGATCCGTTGGTGGCCGAGCGCAACGACTACCGCTGGCTCAAGGCCAATCACCCGGCCGGCTTCGTCGAGTGGCAGACCGTCACAGGCTTCACCATCGACGGGCAGCCCGTCGAGGTCGGCGGCTTCGCCCCGGGCGCGACGCTCAACCCGCCCGGTCGTGAGCTCGACTCCCTCGCCGCACGCCATGGGGGCTTCGTCCGCAAGCTGGTCGAGAGCCTCCCCACCGTCTCGGCGAAGGCGATCACCGTCACGGAGGTGGGGCCACGCGTCTACCGCATCCGGGCGACCGTGGTGAACGACGGGTTCCTCCCGAGCAACGCCGCCATCGGGGTGCGCTCCCGCCTCCCGCAGCGCGTCCGCGTCGAGATGACGCTGGGCCGGGACCAGCAGCTCTCTGCTGGGCGCCGGATGCAGTACGTCAACGCCCTGCGCGGGAGCGGGGGCTCGGAGTCATTCGAATGGGTCGTCGTCGCCGCCCCGAACTCCACCGTCACCCTCCGCGTGGGCTCGCCGCATGCGGGACTCAGCACGCAGACCATCACCCTCCGCGCCCGGTAACCGCCGATGACCACTCTTCGTACGCCATCGCGCGCCGCGCGCCTCGTCCCGGTGTTCGCCGCCGCGGCCCTCATCGCCACGGCCATGCCGTCGACGATCGATGCCCAGCAGATCCGCACCGCCCCGCCAACGGCACGTGCCTCGCAACCCCCCGTCGCGGGGGCCCTCGCCGCACTCGGCTCTCCGCCGAATCCCAAGGTCGCGGTGAGCTGGGATCGCTTCTACGATCACGCCGGGCTGCTCGAGATCGGTCGCCGGCTCGCCGCCGCGCACCCGGGCTTCATCAAGCTCGGGAGCATCGGCAAGAGCACCGAGGGGCGCGACATGTTCCTCCTGACGGTCACGAACCATGCCGTCGGTGACCCCGCCAAGAAGCCGGCGATGTGGATCGACGGGAACATCCACGCCAACGAGATCCAGGGGTCGGAGTTCTCGCTGTACACGGCGTGGTACCTCGCGGAGATGGTGGACCGCGTCCCCGCCGTGGATTCCCTGCTGCGGAACTACACGCTCTACATCGTGCCGTCGATCAACCCCGATGGCCGCGATCACTACATCCATCAGCCCAACACCGCGAGCTCCCCGCGCACCGGGCTCGCCCCGCGCGACACCGATGGAGACGGCCGCGTGGATGAGGACGGGCTCGACGACCTCGATGGCGATGGCCACATCACGCAGATGCGCCGCCGGAATCCGAACGGCCGCTTCCGGGTCTCGCCGGAGGATCCCAGGCTCCTCATCCCCGTGCTCCCTGGCGAACAAGGGGAGTATGACCTCCTCGGCCAGGAGGGGTTCGACAACGACGGGGATGGCGTCGTGAACGAGGATGGCCCGGGCTTCTACGACCCCAATCGCAACTGGCCCTGGCGCTGGGCGCCCCAGTACGTCCAGGGGGGTGCGGATCGCTATCCGGGTTCGCTGATCGAGACGCGCAACATCATGAACTTCGTGATCGCGCACCCCAACATCGCGGGGGCACAGAGCTACCACAATTCCGGCGGCATGCTCCTCCGCGGCCCGGGCGTCCCGCAGGACGAGTACCGGCCGCAGGACGTGCAGGTCTTCGATCAGCTCGGCCGAATCGGCGAGGAGGTCCTCCCCGGCTACCGCTATATGATCGTCTGGAAGGATCTCTACACGGTCTGGGGTGGCGAGCTCGACTGGTTCTATGGCGCACGAGGGATCCTCACCTTCTCCAACGAGCTCTGGACGCCGTTCCTCTACTTCTACTCGCAGAACCAGCGTGGGGGGGGCGGTGGGAATCCGCAGAACCGCCAGTACCAGACCACCGAGTCGCGCTTCAACCGGCTCCTCCTGCTGGGCGAGGCGATGGTGGAGTGGAAGGAGGTCGATCACCCGCAGTACGGGCGGATCGAGGTCGGCGGGACGAAGAAGAACTTCGGCCGCGTCGAGCCAGGGTTCATGCTCCAGAGCGATGGGCACCGGAACATGATGTTCACGCTCTATCAGACCTCGCAGATGCCGTTGGTCGAGGTCGACAGCGTCACCACGCGTTCACTCGGGGGTGGGCTCACCGAGGTGACGGCGGTCGTCGTGAACCGTCGCCTCGCCCCGACGCACACGCAGCAGGACCTCGAGAATCGGATCACGCGGCCGAATCTGATCTCGCTTGCCGGGGGTCGCGTCATCTCCGGATTCACCATCGACAACCCGCTCACCGGCGACGCCACCGAGCAGCAGGTGAACCCGAGTGCGATCCGGGTGCCGAACATCCCCGGGCAGGGGATCGTCCGCGTGAAGTGGATCGTCCAGGGGAACGGCCCATTCACCGTGACGGCCGACTCGCAGAAGGGGGGCGTGTCGATCGGGCGCTCGCCGTGAGCGCCTGACCGACCGCAGTCGCCCTGAACGTGCCGAGGGGCCGATGCTCACTGAGCATCGGCCCCTCCGCGGATCGGCCAACCCGTCGGCCATCGAGGTGGAGCGTGCCGGGATCGAACCGGCGACCCCCTGCTTGCAAAGCAGGTGCTCTCCCAGCTGAGCTAACGCCCCGCGCCACAGGAATATACGGCAGCTCCCCCCGGTGAGGTAGAACGCGCCGGACGGGCTGGATAGAATTCGATCCTGACGATGCCGATCCTCGTCGCCAAGCTTGACACCGACCGCGCCCAGGCGATCAGCCAGTCCCTCGACATCCGTGGGATCCCGACGGTGATCCGGTTCGACGAGGGGAAGGAGACGCGGCGGCAGTCCGGTGCGATGCGCCTCCCGGAGTTGGAGCGGTTCACCTTCGGATGAGCGCGACTCAGTCGCGCTTGATCGGCTCCAAGAGCACCTCTGCCACCGTCTGGCCGAGCACGCGCGCGGCACGGCGCGAATCGTCACCGGATGTCGGGGTCCGCACCCGGAAGGTCGCCGTCACCACGTTCCGCTGCCGATCGAGGACACTCACCGCCCCCTCGACCTCGCTCGGTGCGGTGGTGGTCAGATCCCGTCGGTGCATCTCGATGAGGACCACGTACCGACCGGTCTCTCCGCTCACCCCCACCGAACCGAAGACCCCGGCGCGGCGCAGCGCCTCCGCTACCTCGGCCTGGACGATCGGTCGGATGTCGGCCCCGCCGCTCCACGTGGCCGAGATGATCTCGACGGCGCCCTCCGCCTGACGATCGATCGGCTCCTGTAGGGGATGAATCCGAATCACCTCATCGCCCGCCGAGCCCAGAGGCGCGGCACAGCCGAGCAGGAGCGAGAGCGCGAGCACGAGGGGGAGAGCAGACCGAGACACCGTGACTCCGAGGCGAGAGAGGCTGCCTTCATCATTCGCCCGTGACCAGATAAGTGCAATACCCGCAATCGGTTAGGCGTTACCACGATAACGCTCCATGTGACGATCAAGGGCATGGCTCCAGGATCCTGGTCCAGATGCGAGACGGGGGGCGACGCCGTGGCGTCGCCCCCCGTCTCACCGCTCGCCCTCCCCTGCCCCTTACTCGTGGGCCGGGAGCGGCTCCATCGTCACCGGATCGCACGGCACCTGGACCTCATCGCGGTACGGCGAGGTCATCAGGAAGACGCGCGCCTTCGGGAAGGCGTCCATGAACTGCGCGTAGCTCCAGGCAAAGAGGCCGAGGAAGCCGGCGAAGATCCCGATCTCCCAGAGCCCGAGCGGGGCGTGCTCCACCCGGGTGCCGTAGATGGAGGGATAGATCTCGGTATAGCGCGAGAACCAGAGCCCGAGGAACGAGCTCGTCGCGAAGAGGATCATCGTCGGCTAGAATGACTCCGCCACCACCGAGAGCAGGCCGAAGAACGGGACGATGAAGGTCAGGATCGCCGCGAGCATCGTCGTGGTCGACCAGGCGCCGGTCAACCGGAGCGTGAAGAAGTGCGTCTCCTCCGCGAGGTTGGCGTACCAGATGATGATGAACTGCGAGAAGGTCAGGTAGCCCCAGAAGGCGGTGAAGGCGAACCCGAGCTTGCCCACATCATGATAGTGCTTCTCGGTGACGAGCTCCGGGAGCTCCGGGAACTGCCCCTTCCACCAGCGGAGCAGGACGGCGAAGACCATGAGGGAGACCAACCACCCCCCCATGAAGACCTGCCAGCCGTACATGGTGCTGAAGAAGTGGTAGTCGAGCGACATCGAGTGGTCCCACGCGAGGACACACCAGCCGAAACCGAAGACGAGCGCCATCGCGACGGCGAGCTTCCCCTGCAGCGAGTGCGTGGAGTGGAGCTCACGACGCTCCTCGCCGAAGCCGGCGCGCATCTTCGCGCGCAGCCCCGCCGCCCACGACGCCCCGAACTCCGGCGTCACGCCGACATCGAGGCGCACCGAGGTCCAGATGTACCAGACCTGCAAGAGGAGCAGGAGACCGAAGGTGATGATCGAGCGGGCATAGAAGAAGGTGTGCCCGAAGTAGAGCTCCTTCTCGGGGATCAACTCCCCCGTCCCCACGAGATCCCACCACGGGTAGAGATGGCTCTTCCCGCCGAAGATGATCACGAGGAGCCCGATCGCCGCGAACGGCAGGAAGGCGACGAACCCTTCGAGGAACCGGATGACGCCACGCGACCAGCGCGCGGTGACGATCCGCTGCACGGCGACGAACATCACGCCAGCCGAGGCGATCGTGGTGAAGAAGAGCCAATTGACCAGGAAGGCCTGCCAGGCGCGCGACTCACCGGTCGCGGCACCGAAGGCGAAGAGCCCGAGGCCGAACACCGCGAGCCCGAGCGCGACCTTCTTCAGCCCCGCCGGCATCTCCTTGATCTTGAGCACCCCGACGAGCTGATCGCGCGGCGGAGAGTAGTGATGCTGGCCGCTCATTCGTGACCTCCATTGTGGCCGGCGTCCGCCTTGCCAGCGGCCGCCCCATGCGACTCACCCTCACCCTTCTTCTTCTCGACGATCCCCTCGACGCTCGGCTTCACGAACGTGGCCGGCACCGTCGGGCCGACCGCCGAGTACCCCGGGAGAGCCGTCCCCGTCTGCCCCGGGAAGCCGACCGGCCCCGTGGCGACGGCGTACTTGCCCTGCAGGCCCCGCACGTAGTTCACGACATCCCAGCGCATCGCCTCGGGGATCCGATTGAACGAGGGCATCAACCCGCGTCCGTTCCGGAGCATCCCGAAGAGGTAGCCGTCGGTCCGGCCACGCGCCGACTCGGTCATGAGGCTTGGCGCGAAGGCATAGCCAGGATTGAGCTGGGCGAGCCCGCCCTTCCCGTCGCCGAGGTCGCCATGGCAGACCGCGCAGTTGATCTGGTAGAGCTTGTGCCCGTTCTCGAGCGACCGCGCATCGGCGGCCGTCGGATTGACGAGCCCCGCCATCGAATCGATCACCTGCGGCAGGGGCTGATACGAGACCTGCCACCCCGCGAGGATCGTCCCCGTGGTCGGGACCGACCCCGAGGGATTGCCACGGAAGGGGGTCTTCTCCCCGGCCGCCGTGTCGGTCAGGGTGAACATCTGCCAGGTGCCGACGGAGGGCTGCTGCTTCATGTCGGTCAGCCACTCCTCCTGCGTGCACGCCGACAGGAGGAACGGCGTGAGCGCCACGAGCGCCAGCCGCGAGACCTTCATCCGATCACTTCTCACCGCGCACCTCCACCGCACCGTGACGGCGCAGGATCGACTCGGCCTCGACCAGCTTCTCGGGCGCGCATTCGCAGAAGATCCCGTAGCTACCGTGGCTGAAGCGGGGGTCGTACCCGACCGTCATGGTCAGGCGCGGGATCCCCGCGAGATAGAACATCCCGAAGACGGTCGAGAGCGCCCCGACCATGACCATCACCTCGAATCCGAACACCACATAGGGCAACCAGGTCGAGATCGCCTTGCCGCCGACGACCAGCGGCCAGTAGTTCGACCCCCAGATCGCGACCCAGAAGCCGAAGCAGACGCCGCTGAGCGCCCCGATCAGGGTGAACTTGCGCACCCCACTCATCGGCGGGTGCACGGCATGCTCGAGCTCGTGCCGCAGGGTGGGCGAGAAAACCGTGAGGTCCCCCACCTTCCGCTGCTTCAGCTCCTCGATCGCCTCCACCGTGCTATCGAGCTCCGAGAAGACTCCCAACATGCCGCGCATCTCAGTGCCCCCCGTGCGAATGGGTTTGCTTCATCTTCGGCGGGATGATCTCCTTGATCTCCGCGAGCGCCATCACCGGCAACTGCTTGATGAAGAGGAGGAACCACATGAAGAACCAGCCGAAGGAGCCGATCAGGAGCCCGTAGTCGACCCAGGTCGGCATGTAGCTCGACCACTGCCAGGGCTCGACGTCATGGGAGAGCGAGGGCACCACGATCACGAAGCGCTCGAACCACATCCCGATGTTGATGAAGATCGAGAGGATCCAGAGCCAGGTCGGGTTGCGCCGCAGCTTCTGCGAGAAGAGCGAGAGGGGGAGGATCATGTTGCAGGTGAGCATGATCCAGGCCGCCCACCACCACTGCCCGAAGACGCGGTTCCAGAAGTAGTCCTGCTCGTACTTGATCCCGCCGTACCAGGCGATGAAGAACTCGATCAGGTACGCGAGCCCGACGGCGAGCGAGGTGAAGAGTACCATCTTCGCCGAGGCGTCGAGGTGGTTCAGCGTCACATAGTGCCGGAGCCCGAACCAGCGGCGCATCGGGATGATGATCGTCCACACCATCGCGAAGCCGGAGAAGATCGCCCCGGCCACGAAGTAGGGCGGGAAGATCGTGGTGTGCCACCCCGGGACGATGCCCATCGCGAAGTCGAACGACACGACGGAGTGCACCGAGAGCACGAGCGGCGTCGAGAAGGCCGCGAGGAAGAGGTAGGCGCGGGCGAAGTGCCGCCACTCGCGCTCGGTATTGCGCCAGCCGAAGCTCAGGAAGCCGAGGATCTTGCGGCGGATCGGGTTCGTCTCGCGGTCACGGAGCACCGCGATGTCGGGAATGAGTCCGACGAAGAGGAAGGTCGTCGAGATGGTGAGGTACGTGGTGATCGCGAAGACGTCCCAGACGAGCGGCGATTTGAAGTTCGGCCAGATGAGCCGCCAGTTCGGGTATGGGATCAGCCAGAAGAACTTCCACGGCCGGCCGATGTGGATGATCGGGAAGAGTCCCGCCGTCATGACGGCGAAGACCGTCATCGCCTCGGCCGCGCGGTAGATCGTGGTGCGGAAGCCGGCGCGGAAGAGGTAGAGGACCGCCGAGATCAGCGTCCCCGCGTGCCCGATACCGACCCAGAAGACGAAGGTGATGATGTAGACGCCCCACATCACCGGTGGGTTGTAGCCGGCGACGCCGAGCCCCTGATGGATCTGGTAGATCCAGCTGAAGGCGCCGAGCCCGAGGCAGGCGATCGCGAGCATCAACGAGGCGAACCACGCCTTGGTCGGCTTCAGGATCGCGAGGATCTCGTTGTCGACCTGCTCGTAGCTCGTGACCGCGGGGAGCTGGATGTCCGCCGAGGCGATGTTCGGCCGGCGGAGGTCGTCGGGGTGCGCGAGAGTGGCCATGGGTCGCGCCTCCTTAAGCCGTGGCCGACGCCGCAGGCGCCGGATGGTTGACCTTCTTCAAGTAGACCACCGCGGTATAGGTGTTGAGCTCCTCGAACACATGGTACGCGCGGCGGTCCTTCGCCCACTTCGCCACCGACCAGTTCTCGTCCGCCGCATCACCGAAGACGATCGCGCGGCTCGGGCAGGCCTGGGCGCACGCCGTGGTGAACTCGTCAGGCTGCAGCTCCCGCCCCTCGAGCGCCACGCGGTTCTCGGCCTCCTTGATGCGCTGCACGCAGAAGGTGCACTTCTCCATGATCCCCTTCTGGCGGACGGTGACGTCCGGGTTGAGCTGCCAATGGAGGGGCTCCGGGAAGGCGTACTGCGACCGGGTGGGGTCACCGTACCCGAACCAGTTGTAGTAGCGGACCTTGTACGGGCAGTTGTTCGAGCAGTAGCGCGTGCCGACGCAGCGGTTGTAGACCTGCACGTTCAACCCGTTCGGGGCGTGATACGTGGCGTAGACCGGGCAGACCGGCTCGCACGGCGCGTTGCCGCAGTGCTGGCACATCATCGGGATGAAGTTCGTGTCGAAGTCCGGATGCTCCGGATCGAAGACCACGTCCTTCGGCTCGCGATCGATCTCCCAGTACCGCTCGAGACGGATCCACGCCATCTCGCGGCCCCGCGTGATGTTCGCGCCGAACCCGGTGCGATCGGGCAACAGGGTCGGCCCCTGCCACGCCGCACCGACGGTCGGGATGTTGTTCTCCGCGTAACAGGCGGTGACGCACGCCGAGCAGCCGGTGCACTTGGCGAGGTCGATCGTCATCGCCCAGCGACGCTTTGCGGCCCCCGACCAGTGCTCGGGGTCGTACTGCCCCTTGTCCTTGGAGTTCGGCACGCCGAACTCGCCCTGCGCGTCGTTCGCGGTGGGGGAGCGGAGCCCCGGGAGGAACTCGGTGCTCGCCTGCCCCTCGAACACATGGTGGCCATGGCCCTCCTCACCGGCGAGGAGCGCCGGGAGGGCGATCGCCTGCGCGATCCCACGCCCATGCTGACGGCCTGAGCCTTCCGTGGTGACGATGCGCTGCTTCTTGCCATCGGCCTTGGCGAGCGTCGCCTTGGTGGCGCCGAGGGCCGCGCCACCGGCGCGATCCTCCGCCGCGGCGAGGAGCTGCCAGGCGTTCTCCCCCGCCTCGGCGTAGCGGCCGGCGGCGGTGTGGCCGCGCCCGAGGGCCACGGCGAGGGTGTCCGGGCGGAGCCCGATGTAGACGAGAGCCGGCGCGGTGAGCGACCCCGCCGCGGTCGTGACGGTCACGAGCTCGCCATCCGCCACGCCGATCTTCTTCGCGGTCTCCGGATGCATCTCGACGACCGTCTGCCAGAGGATCTTGGTGACGGGGTCCGGCAGCTCCTGCAGCCAAGGCTTGTTCGCGCCACGGCCATCGCCGAGGGTCGGCGAGAGATAGGTGAGGAGGGTGTACTCCCCACTCTGCTCCTTCGCCGTGGCCCGCGAGGCGGTCCGAGCCGGCGTGGCGCGCGAGGCGGCCGAGCCGCTCACGAGCGCCGTCGGGAGCGCGTTCTTGAGGTTCTGGTTCCCACCGAGGCGCGAGGCGATGTAGGCGCGATAATCGGCGAAGCCATACTTGGACGCGAGCGACGGATCCGCCTTGGCGACGGCGAGCAACACGTCGGCGGTCTGTCGGCTGTCGAAGACCGGGTCCATCGTCGGCTGCTGGAGCGAGAGCCGCCCCTTCACCGGCTCCGCATCGCCCCACGACTCGAGGCCATGGTGATCCGGGAGGATGAGATCGCAGAGCGCGGTGGTCTCATCCGGCACGCTCGAGAAGGAGACCTTGAACGGCACCTTCGCCATCGCGGCGGCAAAGCCGACGCCCGGCGCGGTGGTGTAGGCCGGATTCGCGTGACGGACGAGGAGCAACGGCACCTCGCCGGCGTTCATCCGCTCGGCGAGCGCCCGCATCTCCGCATGACCCGCGACCCCCTCGAAGGCGAGATAGCCTTCGGCGGGCTTGATGGTCTTGCCGACATTCCCGCGCGCCTTGTTGAGCTCGGCGACCGCGGTGGCGAGCTCCCCCGCGTCCTGACCGAACCCACCGGCGAGGAGCGCGCTCGCGCGCGCCTTGCGCACCTCAGCGACGAGTCCTTCGACGAGCGCGACACCGACGCCAGCTGCCTCAGCGGCCGCAGTGGCACTCCCCTTGCCAGCGATCGCGCTGACGATCGCGAGCTCGGAGCCGGGCTTGGCCGGGATCCACTGGTCGGCGTTCAGGCCGGTGAGCGAGCGACGGGCCCCGACATAGATGAAGCGCGGCGCCCCCTCGACCTTCCCACGCGCCTCGGCGAAGGCGAGCTGCTGCGGGACCGGGAGGCCCCAGCCGTCGAGGAAGTCAGCGCCGAAGGAGACGATGAGCGAGGCCGCCGAGAAGTCGACGGCCGGCCAGGCGGCACCGTAGGCCGCCTGGTTCGCCTGGAGCACCGCGACCGGCGCCTCGGCGTCGTAGCTGAGGTGCGGCGCGATCCCGAAGCCGGCCAGGATCCCGTCCAGGAAGGCCGGGAAGGAACCCTGCTCGTGCTGATTGACGAAGGCGACACGGCTCCCCTGCCCGCGCGACTTCACCTCCCCGAGCTTGGCCGAGAGGATCTGGAGCGCGTCGTCCCAGGTGGTCGGGACGAGGGCATCGCCCTCGCGCTTCATCGGCTGGCGGTAGCGATCGGGGTTGTAGAGCCCCTGGAGCGACGACTGACCGCGGGCGCAGAGCGCGCCACGATTCACCGGATGCTCGGGGTTCCCTTCCGCCTTGATCGCGCGTCCGTCACGGACCTCGACGATCAACCCGCAGCCCGCCGCGCACTCACGGCAGGTGGTGGCGTAGTAGTTGGAGACGCCCGGGACCGTCTGGTCCGGCGAGACGAGGTACGGAATGAGCTTCTCGACGTCGCCCGACGAACAGCCGACCGCCGCGGTCGCGGCGCCGGAGACGCCGAGGACCTTGAGGAAGTCGCGGCGCTTGACGCCTGCCGACGAGCCGGTCTCAGACACTGAGGTATCCACAGTCATCGCGTCGTCCTAGTAGTGGCAGGTGGCGCAGTCGTACGTCGCCTTCTTCTTGGGCAACGCGAGCGTCGCGGAATCGGGCTCGAGCCCCGCCGCGCGGACGCCCTCCGCCGGGTCATAGCCGTTCACATGGCACTGCACGCACCACCCCATGTTGAGGCTCTGCGCCATGAAGACCTGCGGCATGTTGTTCACCTGACCATGGCAGGTCTGGCAGGTGACGCCGGCGTTCACGTGGCGCATGTGCGGGAAGTGCACGTACTCCGGGACCTTATGGATGCGGACCCACGGCACCGGCTGCTTGTTGTTCCAGTACTCGGTGAGCTTCACGATCTCGGGACGGCCCGCGCCGACGATCGTGTGACACCCCATGCAGGTCGCGACGGCGGGGAGCCCCGGGTCGGGCGACTGGTTGGCGGCATTGTGGCAGAACGCGCAGTTCATCTTGAGCGCGTTCACATGCACCGGGTGCGGGAACTTGACGGGCTGTTCCGGGGAGTAGCCGATCCCGCCGCCGAGGTAATTGGTGTAGCCGGAGGCGCCGCTGTAGGCCCAGGGGCCGGGCTTGGCCTTCCCGAAGGCTTCACGATTCGCCTTTTCGGTCGCGGTCTCCTCGGCGCCGGCGGGAGCCGGCGTCTCGGCGGACTGCGACCCCGCATAGGCGGAGAGCATGGTGGCCACAAGGGCGATCGCCGCCATCCCTGGGATCATGACCCACTTCCTACGAGCCGTCATACGCCAGACCTGGAAAAGGGAGAAACCCGACTGAAGCATTCGGCTTGTGAATGATTTCACAAGCACGACAACACGGAAAAATGACCCGTTACCCTACCCCACGCAAGCGCGGTGCGCGCTCACTCCAACCCGCGTTTCACCCGATCGATCGTCCGAAGGACTTCGATCGCCATCGCCCGCACCAACGTCAGCTCTCGCGAGTCGGGACCCGCACGATTCAGTAATGAACGGACCGACCGCATGATGTGTTCCGGGTTCCGGGTCCGATAGAACGAGATCGCCGCCAGGCTCCGGTCGATGTCCCCGAGGGCGCGCTCCCATTCCTCGTGCTTGGGGAGGGCGGCGTGGTGCTTGTGCCGCGCGATGGTCCGGGTGGCGTCCCCCGCCGCGAGGTGCAGCTCATACGCGGCGACGAGCACCGCCTGGGCGACGTTCAGCGAGGCGTGCTCGGTCGTCGGGATCGTGACCATCACGTGACCGAGGTCGATCGCCTCATTGGGGAGCCCATGGTCCTCCTGCCCGAAGAGGAGGGCGACCCGCCCCGCCTCGGCCGCGGCGAGGAGGCGGGGGGCGAGCTCCCGCGGCGTGGTCGTCGGCCAGCGGTGGGCACGGCGCTTGGCCCCGAAGGCGGCGACCTGCACGCAGTCGGCGAGCGCCGCCTCGAGGGTGTCGAAGTGCCGGATGCGCTCGACCAGGTCGCGGGTCCCGTGCGCCACCCCTTCGATCCGCCAGGGGTCGTAGGCCACCGGCTGCACCAAGCGCAGGTCGGAGAGCCCCATGTTCCTCATCACGCGGACGGTACCGGCGATGTTCACGGGGTCCTGGACCTTGTTGAGGACCACGGTGACGGCGTCGAGGGCAGACATGACCAGCTGGAAGCTAAGCCCCTCCGCTACATTTCGGCGCCATGGACACCCTGTTCGAGCTCTTCCATCAACTCAGGGACCTGAACGGTCTCGTCACGACGGCGGGGTACGCCGGCGTCACCGCGATCATCTTCATCGAGACCGGGCTCCTCTTCCCCTTCCTTCCCGGGGATTCGCTCCTCGTGACCGCCGGCCTGGTGGCGGTGACGGGCACCCTCAACGTCTGGACCCTCGGGGTGCTCTGCTCGATCGCCGCGATCGTCGGGGATCAGATCGCCTACGCGATCGGTCGCCGCTCGGGAGCGGCGCTCTTCAGCCGCCCCGACTCGCGCTGGTTCAAGCAGGAACATCTGCGCGCGGCGCAGGCGTTCTACGAGCGACACGGTGGGAAGACGATCATCCTCGCGCGCTTCATGCCCTTCGCGCGCACCTTCGCGCCGGTCGTGGCGGGCGCCGCCCGCATGCACTACCCGATGTTCGTCTTCTACAACGTGATCGGTGGGCTCCTCTGGATCTGGTCGATGCTCCTGACCGGGTACTACGTGGTCCGCCTGATCCCGGGCCTGGAGGCCCACGTGGAGAAGCTGATCATCGGGATCATCTTCGCCTCGATCCTCCCCGGGATCATCGGCTGGATCAGGAGCAGGGGTCAGGGCACAGGGACCAGGTAGCAGGTTCCTGCCACATCGATCCGCGCTCCGACTCCACCTCCCTGTTCCCTGACACCTCTCACCTGGTACCTGACACGATGTCCCACACCCTCCCCGCCCTCCCCTACGCCCCCGAGGCGCTCGAGCCGCACATCGACGCGCAGACGATGCAGATCCATCACGGGAAGCATCATCAGGCGTACGTCACCAACCTGAACGCGGCGATCGAGAAGGCCCCCGAACTCGCCTCGTGGACCCTCGAGCAGCTCAACCGCGACATCGCCAAGGTCCCGGAGAGCGTCCGCACCGCGGTGCGGAACAACGGGGGCGGCCATTGGAACCACGCCCTCTTCTGGACCCTGATGGCGCCGAACGCCGGCGGGGCGCCGAGCGGCGCGCTCGCGACGGCGCTCGACGCCGCCTTCGGCGACTTCGCCAAGTTCCGCGATGCCTTCAAGGCGGCGGCCATCGGTCGCTTCGGCTCCGGCTGGGCCTGGCTCGTGGCGGCGAAGGACGGCACGGTCGCGATCGAGAGCTCGCCGAACCAGGACAATCCCCTGATGGAGGGGCGGCATGCGATCCTCGGGCTCGACGTCTGGGAGCACGCCTACTACCTCCGCTACCAGAACCGTCGTCCGGACTACATCGACGCCTGGTGGAATGTCGTGAACTGGGGTGCGGTCGCGGCGCGGTACGACGCGCGCTAAGACCGCCGCGGCCGGGTCCCGGACACGAGGTCGTCGAGCCCGCTCTGATCGGGTGCGCCCTCGGCGTCCGGGCGCCCGCGCTGCGAGAGGAGGTTCAGCGCCGGCGGCGTGAGGAAGGTGGTGACGAAGACCATGAGCATCAGCGCCCCGAACCGCGGCGCGGAGAGCACGCCGGCCGCGAGCCCGAGCTTGGCGAAGATCAGCCCCACCTCGCCACGCGGGACGAGCGCCACACCGATCATCAGCTTGTTCCCGCGGAACCACCATGGGGCGAATCCGGCCACCATCTTCCCCACCACCCCGACGACGATCAACAGGGACCCCGCCACCAGCGCCTCGCGCGTCGCCAACGCCGCGAGATCCACCGCCGCACTCACCGAGGCGAAGAAGATCGGGACGAAGAAGAAGCCGAGCTGCGTGGCATTGTGCTCGATCTCATGCCGCTGCGGCGTCGGATGCAGGATGAGGCCGGCGGCGAAGGCGCCGATGATCATCGCCGAGCCCCCCTTGGTCGCGAGCCAGGCGAGGAGCAGAGCGAAGGAGAGGGCGACGACGCCGAGGGTCCCAGCGATCCGGATCCGCTCGACGAACCGGAAGAGCGGCGGGATGGAGACGCTCCCCAGCCAGATCGCGACGACCACGAAGCCGACGGCGAAGAGGGTCGTCGCCCCGACCGAACCGAGGGTGAGCGCATCCCCCGCCACCATGCTCGCGACGATGGAGAGGATGACGAGCCCGACCACATCATCGAAGACCGCCGCGCCGAGCACCACCTGGCCCTCGGGGGTCTTGAGCTGTCCGAGGTCGGAGAGGACGCGGGCGGAGATGCCGATGGAGGTCGCGGTGAGCGCCGCGCCGATCACGATCGCCGGCATCGTCTCGATCCCCAGCGCCCGCGCTACCACGACCCCGCCGCCGAAGGGGAGGAGCACCCCCACCGACCCCGCGAAGAGGGCGGTGGACCCGACCTTCGCCAGCGCGCGCAGATCGGTGTGCAACCCGATCTGGAAGAGGAGGATCAGGACGCCGAGCTCGGCCAGCGCATGGA
>Ga0172376_10000705_pt1 | contig 42887 bp, 40 predicted proteins | sample Lak35m_FD_121114 | JGI IMG/M metagenome (GOLD analysis project Ga0172376, IMG submission 121114) | Freshwater microbial communities from Kabuno Bay, South-Kivu, Congo - kab_092012_35m | ecosystem: Environmental > Aquatic > Freshwater > Lake | place: Democratic Republic of the Congo: South-Kivu...
AAGGTGAACAATAGAATCAATGACTGTGAGCCGCTATCATTCTGACGTCAATTAAACTGAGCCGAACTGAAATGATAGCGTCACTTAATTTGAGCCGGTTTTTGCGATGAAAGCGAGCCCACACCCTCTACGAAATCAAGCCGCTACACTTAGGGTTAATTTCTTCTAAGTATTTGGGAACTCCGCCGACAATCGAGAGGACTTTTAAAATTTCATACGATGAAAGATTTGGGTTGTTCCAAAACTCTTTAATTTCATTTAAGTGTAATTCCTCTACGGTCAATGTATGAGAGATTCGCCCCACAAATCCGGTGCTGCTTAAAATATTTTGTTCAATCCAGCTAGACGCTGATCCACAGATGATTAAAATTAACCGGGGATTTTGAGAAAATAGATTGTCCCATGCCATTTTAATCTTACTCAAAAACTCTGGGTCTTTTGATCCCATCCAGGAGATCTCATCAAATAAAATAACAATTCGTTCTTGCTTAGACTTTTCCCATAACAATTGAAACAGTTTCATCCAATCATCGGCAACAACCTCTGGCAATCCTGTTTGTTGAGCAAGTTGTTGTGCAAATGTGTTTCGTTGCATTTGAGCCGTCGTTTCGCGCGTCGGAGCTAAACCTTCAAACTGATAGAAGATATAGGGCTCAGCAAATTTCTTGATGAGTGTACTTTTTCCAATACGCCGGCGCCCGCGTATCACAATTAAAGAAGCTGATTGTTTTTCGGTGAATTGCTTAAGAAGCGAAAGTTCTCTCGTTCGTCCAATAAATCGTTTTGAGATTGTCATTTTAATGAATCCTCTAAGTTAGATGTGTTGATAAATTGCAAAAAAAGCTCTCTGGCATAGTAAATGCCAAATTTATACAAGCGATATGAAAAAAGAAACGAGCAAATAATAAGTATGATGCCAATTGTCCAAGCATATATGAAGAAAAGATAACAAGCCAATAAAGCGCTAGCTGTACTTAAAGAACGATGAAGGCAATACTGAGTATTATGGTCTAAAAGTCTATGTAATTTATCATTGTGAATATTTAATCTTAACTGATGAACAACAGCTCTATAATCATTAGTGTGTACGTTGTTAAGGTCTATGATTAGCTTTTTCTGTATCAGCTCATCTAATTTCAGTAGTTGAGTTTCAGTTAAAATTTTAGCCCATCTTTTCTTTTGTCTGTTTTCCCTAAGCAACCAATCAGTTGGCATTCCGCCAAAGAAATACCAGAATAGTTTTTCCTGAAAATAGCTTAGAGAGTTAATTAATTGTCCTATTATAAAGGACAAAAATACAAAAAGAGAAAAGCCACCAAATGTTATTGTTGCAATAAAACTTTCAATACTTGGATGTGTGATTAGCAGAAAAGAGAGCACGTATCCGCCGGGTATTATTATTGACTTAAATTCAAATGGATTAAAGTAGTGTGTGATTTTTTCAGTCATGCTAGATCCTTTTGGAACTGTTCACCAAAAAGTCTTTTGTAACGGGCTAATAATAAATATTTTTCCAAAGAGTCAGGATCATTTTTTTCAAAATGCCATTTGCATCCACCGAAACTATCAACGTCTAAAGTAATGTTACCATGATGGCGCGTAGAATAGACTTTGCTATGATTGCTGTACTTCACGTGAGCATCTGTTTCTGGTTTTTTGCCTATTGAAGTAATAATATATTCTGGCTCCAAGTGTTTTAACGCTTTTAGCGAATATCCGCTATCTCGACCATGATGCGGTGCTTTTAAAACAGTACACTTGTGTAAAAGACCCTGATCGGCTAAATCATCCCAAACTTTTGACTCCGCATCACCCCCCAGGATAATCGAAGTTTTTCCATGCGTAATTCGAAGAATATAGCTGTGATTGTTGTGATTTTCTTGGTTGTTGGCCTCGTATGTTGTAGTACGTGATGGGGATAGAATTTCAATATTATCTTCATTAAGATATAGACAAGAGTGTCCATGTTCATAATATCGCTTTTTGTCTTCTGGAAAATACGTGTAGGCTAACCAGTCTAAACGATCATTATCTGAGGTAAAACTTGATATAGTCTTTGTATTCTTTGTGTCCCAAAGATTCAGAACATCAAATTCGCTCAACAATCTCGAAAGACCCCGCATATGATCCATATCGGGATGCGTTTGGATGTATCTATGGATAATGTTATTATTTCCTTTGTACAGCAAGGCTCTGATATAAAAGATGCAGGATTTATAGCTTGTTTCATTGAGATCAATAACGGTTATCCTTCCAGAAGGATGCCCTATAATTGTACAATCGCCATGCCCGACATCTAAAAAGTGTATCCTTAAAATGTTAAACCTTGAAATGTTAAAAAGTTTAAGATCGAAAAGACTCATTTTGTTCTCGCTTATTTAATATTATTACTTATGAGTACACATATATCATATTATGATTGTGCTAACAACACAATTATTCGCATGTTGAGTACAGATATTTCATCGAGAAGACATAGTGTTGAATTGACCTCGTTTTGACTTTTTTGCGGGCTGAACCTCCTAAAATACGCGTCCATCATAATTGAATTTGTTTAAAGGCTTGGTATAGCCTTTCTAACCCTTCATACAATTGAATCTTGGGTGCCCACCCTAAAACAGCGCGTGCTTTTTCGCTTGATCCGACAAATCGCTCACCCTGTTTTTGATGCGAATGGATTATCTTGATATCATCGGGTGTGTGCGTAAGTTGATGTAATATTTTAGTCAGATCACTCGCTCGGGTTTCTACGCCACTGCAAATGTTCATTAGCGGTAACGATTTTTGGTGATGGTGTAATATGCGTATGGACTTTATGATCGCTTCTATGCCGTCCTCTATATGAATAAAGTCGTATGTTAAGTTCTCTCTTGGACATATCAACGGCTCTCTTTTTAACGCTTGCTGGATAAGAGAATTCGGAAGAGCCTTTAATCCGGAGGTGTGCATACTACCGTATACGCTGGATAATCTCAAAATTCCAAACGGAATATTTAACTTAGAACACTTCGATTGTACCAGCTCTTCTGCTAATAACTTACTCATACCCTGTGCATTCGATGGATGACAGCGCGCCCATTCAGCGACAGGGAACCTGGACTGTTTTCCATACACATGATAGCAACTTATATATAACAACCATTTTGGCTTTATATCCACTGATAGTTCTAGAAGAAAATCAATGACATTCAAAGTCCCTAGTACATTCACCTTATGGGCTATATTAGGATCGAGCTCTTTCCCTGAAGGAGCAGAAGCACCAGCCAAATGGACAATTCCATCACAGTCCTTAAAGACTTTTCGTACGTCGTCCAAATCACAAATATCACCCTGCTGTTCAGAGAATTGAGCTCGGTTGTCCAGTCCACTGGTCTCAATACCGTCTTCAACGCATCGCTTCGCCAACTGTGTGCCTACGACACCTAAAATACCTGTAATTCCTACTTGCATTTCATCTTCAAACTCTGTAACTTTCCTTTTAAAGAGATTACTACCTTAGTGCTCTAGAAACCAATCACTCTAATCTATTCACACATGGAATAATCTATACGCCCAACCCTGCTGTCTCAATTTACGTTATCTTAACCTTTTGTCTATATACTCAACAATAAGAGATAGATAATTCAAAACCTTAAATGCCTTACATGAAGAAACTGCTTGCCCACATTGTGCATTACAAACTAGAATCATCCGATTTGTGCGATCTAATTACGCACATCGAACACGTTCTGAGTCATGAATCAAGAATCCATTCTCTACGCAATTATGGTCCGATGTTTAATACACTCAAGGCATTAAAGGTCTACGATGTTCGTCGCATTCTGTCCACACGGGAACAGGACGAACTCACTACTCTACTTGAGAACTTTGAACATTTAATTGTTGACGAGTTAACGTGGCGTAATATTCAACACGAGGAGCAACAGCGTACGTCTCGTTCCTCACAAGATCGTAATAATTCCAATAATAAATCTGAATAGTTCAGCTGTTTTAGGCCGAACATCATAGAAATCAACTATAATACACTCATCTTGACAATCCAACGTCTATATTAGATAACTAAAAGACATATGGACACTACGTCAACACTTTGGTTTTGTAAAAAAGGACATTGCAACGATGACGACACCAACACCTCACACCGATCAGATTCAAAAATTGTCAGTTGAACTCAGTTTGATCTTAAACTATGAAACACGATTAGAGCGCTCGACTCAGCTGACCCAGCTTCTTGCGCTTGTTTTATTCCATGCACCGTTCATGTTCAAACTGTTCTGGTCAACGTTTTCTGAACTATTTATCTGTAAGATCGGTATTATCTATATGGTTGGACTTACACTTATTTACAGTATGATGAGCGTTCGACTCCTGTGGAAATCCAACAAAGTCTTAGAGTTTGCGCATAAATTGAAACACCATGATACGGAACGCAACTTAAGCTTTCTACCCAACATGACTTCCTTAACATCTAGCCTATCCTAGCAAAGGAAATTCCGCGAATGAGAGAACAGGTGGTGTGCATTTGTATGCGCAGAAACGTTAGAATAACATCAGCCTATTTTTATTTTTTACAAGTTCATTAGTTGTAGTGATTGTATTACCTTGCTATCTACCGTGAGAATGTGACAATTTCATAATTACACCCAATCCGGTTGGTAGCATTAAGCCGTTTTCGAAGGATGCCTTTTATGTGTGTCATCAACACTGCGATATCCGACCACTGATATTGTTTGGACTGTCCCCGTTGTCCAATGCGTCCATAACTAATGGACAGACACCATTCTCCGAACAAGTTCTGATCCACCCGTATGGCATACCATCGATAGATGTTCTTTGGAGAGTGTTTTGCTTGAAGCCGGATATTCCATCCCGATTGAAGCCGCGGCGATTGATCGGATGTGCCTAATAAGCGATCAAAGAGGTCCATCGTCTTTAAACCTGTCATCGTTTATCCTCGCATACATCCCTTATCCAAAGTGTTATCCACTGAATCTGTGAGTAAGTCCGTATCTTCTTCGTCATACATTCATTGATTTCTTCACGTTGAATGCCGAGTACACTTGCAAAATACAGCTATTAAGATAATCCTACAGATTTCTGTTTTACTGGATATCTTAAAGCAGAGAGTCCGAGTCCAATCGTCTTTGGGCCATATTTCTGACACAACGTATGAATAAGCTGTGTAATGAATACGTCGTTACGAACCATCACAGGATTCAATTGTGCCATTTTCGGATTTGATGATTGATTTAAGTTCATGAAGGTTGCCATAGCCATACCATTCCTTTCTAAAGGGGTTCCATTTAAAATTAAGGTCACGGAGCTGTGATTTGAGTTCACGTGGGGGCTCAGAGTTGAAGGTGATCACCACGGGTGTTTTATCAGCCCCAATAGTTTGATTCTGATCTAACGCTTCAAACGCTTTAGCCCCCTGCTCTGTCCATTCGGAAATAATCGTCTCAGTGTTGGTCATGTGGTGTTTAAGTGATAACAATGCGCCCAGCAGCGTATTATTATTCAACTCTTCTAGCTCAGCTTTCACAATCAATCCACCCAGCTCAATAAGACGGCGGGTGCGTTGTTTACGCTCTAAGGTTTTGAGTTTCTGCTCTTGGGATTGAAGTCTCGCCTTTTGGCGATCTAATCTTTCTTTTTGATGAGATAGCGATGTCAATGTCACCTCCTAAAGGTTCCATGGGAACCTGATGTTTATACAGCTACGATAACACACCTATAGCGTTATGTCAATATAAAGCGAAGCGGAATGAAGACATACGGAATGAAGACATACGCAAACTGCAAACATATAATGTTAGCATTTAAATATGTTTGCTTGCTACTTGTAATTAGTTTAGAATGAATTAAATCGAATTAAGGAATAACCTTTGGCCATTGCATTTGCGAGAATTCAGTTTGTAAAGCGGAGTGCTGGACAGAATGCCTGTCATAAGGCTGCTTATAACGGCCGCATGGCTGTAACGAATGAACGCACCGGCGAAAGCTATAATTATATCCAAAAGGGTGATGGTGCGTATCATGCCGTCTTACTTCCAGAAGGCGTAAATGCACGCTTTAAAGATCCAAAAGTGTTATGGAATGCTGCCGAGAAGCGGGAAACTCGGATTAACTCTCAGGTAGCGCTAGAAGGTGTCATTGCCTTACCCGATGATGCCTGCATTACCATGGACGATCGCATTGAGATTGCGCATCGTGCAGCCCATCATTTTTTTGTACGCCATGGCTTGGCCGTTCAAGTAGACATTCATGAGCCCCACGATGATGAGGATCACAACTGGCACGCGCACTTCTTAGCCACAACACGGACATTCACACCAGGCGGAAATGCATTGGGTGAAAAAGCTAGAGAGTATATGGCACGCTATCGTGAAGGGAGTCTTCATTCTGGCGAAGAGTATCGTAAAATTCAAAATGATTACTTTGCGGAAAAGGGATATGACCTTCGCGTGGATGAAAATGGCATTATTGCGCAAGCCCACCTTGGTCCCGTTCGATTAAGAGCTCGCGCAGAAGCGATGATGCAGAGTCATTTGGAGAGGCTCAGTGCCAATCAGAATGCAAGTCGTGATCCCGCAAAGATTCTAGAGCACCTCACCGAACGCAACAGTGTCTTTACCCGTGAGGATGTAGAGCGATATTTACACAAATATGTGCCCACCAATGAACTTAAAGTTGTTCGAGAGGCGTTTTGGCGACAAAAGGGGTTGATTCAGCTGTATAAAGAAGATATGGCCTTAGGAGGAGATCCATCTGAGACGAAGATGTATGAGAGCACTAAGGCCATTAATCAATATACCACACGCTCTGTCAAATCGGAAGAGGATCGTATCTTGCGCATTGCTGATCGATTACACACCAAAGAGGGCTTCTTTGGTTTGACCTCTAATTATTCAAAAGGAGTCGCAATTGCACAAAATTATAGTTTGAGTGCAGAGCAACTCGCCGCCTTTGAGGGTACCGTGTTGGGTCAACGGTTGGTGTGTATTCAAGGTCGAGCTGGCACAGGTAAAAGCCATGTCATGTCTGCGATTCGAGAGATGATTGAAAGCAACGGGACTCGAGTGCGAGGATTGGCGCCGACAGCCAGTGTCGCTAAAGATTTAGAGTCCAAGGGATTTGAAGATGCTCAGAACCTGCATCAGTTTTTGTTTCAGCAAAAGAATGGTATTGATCCGTTGAAACGGAAAGAAGTCCTCATGGTTGATGAAGCGGGCATGGTCGGTAACACTGTGATGCAAGAGCTCTTAAAGACGGCGTGGGACAAGGGAGCTCAGCTTATCTTGGTGGGGGATGACCGTCAGCTCTCCTCTGTGGATCGGGGTGGAATGTTTAACGTCTTGTGTGAACGTTATGGCGCTTATGAACTGACTGAGGTGCGTCGTCAGACCAAAGATTGGCAGAAAGAGCTGTCGGAAACTTTATCTCAGGGGGTGTCCTCAGCGGGTGTACGAACGGCACTCACGGCACTCGAACAGAATCGTTGCCTGCATTGGGTAGCAACAAAAGATGATGCCTTAGGAAAGCTCGTAGCGCTTTGGAAACATGATCGCCTTCAAGAACGCGTTTCCAAGGGAATGGACGCTGCTGGGAATGGGTCTGGCGATGTCGCGTCCTACTTCATCATGGAGCATCGTAATCTATTTGCCTTAGCCCTCAATGAGATGATTAGAAATGTACGGAAAGAATGGGGCGAATTGTCGGGCACAGGCTCGCCTGGGACAGAATATCGGTGTGAGACGTTTATCGGTCAATGCTATGTGAGCCAAGGGGATCGTATACAGTTCCGTGCCAATGACCGTGAACTAGGAGTCACTAATGGAGCCCTTGGAACTCTCATTGAAACGAAGGAGAACTGCTTTGTGGTCAAAACCGATGAAGGCCGTGAAGTCGCCTTTAATCCCCAGACCTTCAATCGCTATCAATTGGGGTATGCGGGCACATATCATCAGTCTCAAGGAAAGACCGTGGATCATGCCTATGCTTTGCATAGTCCCTATATGACTCATAACCTGTTTTATGTAGGCGTCACCCGACAGAAGCAAGACATTCACTATATCATCTCTAAAGATGAAGCGCTAGATCGTGAAACACTCATACATCAGCTTTCCCGAGACGGATCGAAGGAAACAACGGTGCGGTATCTTACCCCACAAGAATTAATGCGCGGCAAAGTAGCCGGTAAAGATAGAAACTCTCTATTCACAACCGCCTTCAACTATGTGAGAGACAAGATATATCGTAACGACGACTTCTATCGCGTGAACGATAAGGCTGTAGTGAATGATGGGACGTTCCGTGGGTATGCGGTTAAACCTTTAACGGCGCTAGAGGCAAGAAAGACGGAACAGGGTGAACCGCCGATCACTGTTCCAGGAAAAACTCCGGATCTAATCCAACCAGCACAGCGCACGATCACAGGCAATACTCGGATACGACCTCCGCAATCCCATCAAACAGAGAAAGGTCTGGATTCGCGTCAGGAGCTCGATCTCATTGTGAGCACGCTGAAAGAAAGGATCCCAGAGGTCTGTCAGGCCCTCTTCCCAGAAACTCAACCGCAGGTGCGTGGACACGAATGGCGCTATGGCGCAAAGGGATCCCTAAAGGTAAATATCTCCGGTCCAAAGCGAGGCGGCTATGCGAACTTTGAAACGGGGGACAAAGGTGGCCCCCTCCATCTGATCTGTGAAGCACGAAATTCTACGATGAAAGAAGCCATTACTTGGGCAAAGTCGTTCTTGAATATCCGGGATCAGTTATATGATCCGTCTCCGATCACATCGGATCTAAGCTATCGGATGCAACCGCAGGTTGCCAGCGTCACCCTGCCATGGAAGAGTCTACTCCCCACATCAGAACACCCTGCCCCACACTTGGGTGAAGGCTGTTTAGCCAAGCTTGCGCATCATAACCGTGAAACAGCACGCTATACCTATATAGATGCGCTGGGAGAACCTCTGTTCCATGTCGTTCGCTTAGAACCAAAAGAACCCTCCAAGGCAGGAAAGATGACCCTACCCTTAAGCTATGGGATTGACACATCATCATCTACTGATCCAACACTCTGCTGGGCACTGAAGAAGTATCACGCTCCAGACAACAGCCCCCTGCCCTTGTATAATTTAAAAGAACTCGTTGATCACCCTTCAAAACCTGTCTTGATCGTTGAAGGCGAAAAAACCGCCGAGGCGGCAAAACAGATCTTCCCTGAGATGGTTGTGACCACCTGGCATGGAGGAGCGGCTAATGTACGTGCTGCAAATCTATCTTACATCAAAGGACGTGACGTCGTGCTTTGGCCTGACAATGATGCCATCGGACAGAACGCCATGGACGCACTGGCACACCGCTGTAAAGATGTTGGAGCGAAGTCTATAAAAATGGTAGGGCTAGCGTTTGGAAAAGATGCTCAAATACTCCCTGAAAAATGGGATCTTGCTGATCCTCTGCCCAAAGGGTTAACACCAGATATCCTGCGCCAAAAACTGGCGGATTTAGACCTGCCCATCGTGACTGAAACCCTTGCAACAGAGCGACAGATCATTGTTCACTATATGGAAAAGAACAGCTTTAGCCCGGAATTGATGAACCGGTTTAATCAGCACTTTACTTTATATCCCAAGGATGCCGTTGCATTCTTTAAAGAGCGCCATTCAGATTGGAATAACTCCCATAGCTTATCTCAATCTAAATCGTCTTCCCTTACCCCTTCGGATCCTCTGTTACAGAAAGCGCTTGAAGCGGACAAGTTCATTCGCATCCATGAGCGTCACATCGTTAACTGTCAGAAGCTGGGAGATACCCGCAATGAACATCGATTCAAAGAAACACTCGAGACTTATAAAACTGAACTCTTTAAAGACAAAGCCTTATGGGATCGTGTGAACTCCCTTGAACAAGGCACCTGCGAGCATCTAAAAACCCTCAAGTCCGAGGCTCTAAAAGTTCAAAAACAACAGGCTCAAAAAAATCTCTCTAGAGGGTTTGAACGGTAAGCCGTGGTGGAGAACAATAGTCGGTACTGCGGTCTCCACACCCTAGTTCTGAATGTGCACTTTGATCTTTTGATAAATCTCGTCTTGTTTGGCTTTAGGAAGTTGATCGATATACTGTACAAACGCAGCGCCATACTTGATGAGTTTCTGATTCAGTTCAGAGCGTGCTGGATCTGAATACAACATCCATAACCCTGTGGTCACACTTGCTGAAATCATCCCAAAGAGTCCCGCAATCCCAATCCATAGCAATCGTTTATGCTTAATTGAGGATAGCGATGCTTGGTTATGCTGTTGAAACGTTTGGGTCGTGTTGTTTAAACGTTCAATCGCCTCTTGCAGCTGCAGTCCAATCTCGTGGCTTGCTTGATTAGAAATACGCTCCGCAGCACCTTCAATACTCCGAGCTATTGTTTCTTGCAATGTCTGTTCTAAGTTCGCAACATCTGTAAAACTCGAGATGAGCTTTGTGCTGGCTACATCTAACGTATCCGCAGCCTCTTGAGCCTTGTTCGCATATGAATCCAGCTCTTTCTTTTTATCTGTTATAGATAACGTCAGCGCATCTAATCGCTGCAGCAGTTTCCCTAAGATCCCACGCTCTTCTGTGACATCGACAGCATCCTTTTCTGTCTTATCCATAGTGTTTCTCCTTTGTGTTGAAGTTCGATTCAATAGTCAAAATGAAGGTTTGATGGTACTACATAGGGTAACTTAATCTTGGTCACCGCATTGAATTCCGGCAGCATCACATACCCCTCTAAGTTCTTTAAGCCCATTAAGTCATGCGCTGTCACAATCGGTTTTAACTGTTTGAGCATCGCTAAGTTTACGCCGTCACGAACATCGTTTGCCCCATAGGATATGCCTTCTTGTACTTCCATAATCTCTTGTTCGCCTAAAGCTCGAGACAAACTTACGGCGATCTCATAGGACGCGGCTCTAAACAATACTTTGGTGGAGCACAAATCAATCATGGTCTTGGTGATGGTCGTCCCATATCGTTCTTCCAATTGGGGAATGTTTTGAACCCCCAATATAACTGCAGCTCCGTATTTCCGCCCCTCTGCTAAACATAATTGTAGGTCGGGTAGTTTATACAGGCTTGGCAATTCATCAATACACACCCAGAGCCGATGGTCTTGATTCGGTGTGCATCCCAGTAAGCTTTTAACGGCAATGGAGGTCCATGCTGTAATTAAGGGGCGGAGCGCATCCCGTTGTTCTGGATTCATGGATAAAAACAACCAGCGATCATCTGACTTATCTGTAGACTGGATCCATTGACGAATGGAAAATGGAGTATGAGTCGTCTTTAAAAATGACAAGCTCGTAATCGCAGAGGTTAAGGTTGACCGGATGGAAACCGCGGTCTTTTCTGAGGCTGGATCAATTAAAGGAGATGCTTTTGTATCTTGAATCAGCAGATGTAGCTCCTTTAAGGATCCAACGGTTAAGCTTCTTAAGGCGCGATGAATATCACAGATTCCTTTGTCAGAAAAGACCTTCAACGTTTCTGTCAATACGGTACGCGCTGAGTTAACCCAAAAGGGATCATGACCAGAGAGTGGTATAAGGTTCGCTGCGAGTTCATCATAGTGATAGCCTTCTGTACACTCTGCCCATGGATGCCAAGGGACAGACCGTGCATCTAATGGGTTTAGCAGAATATCCTTCTCGGGTCGATAATACCTGGACACAAACTCACCTGTCGTATCCACAATGACAGCCCTCTGTCGTTTATTTCTGATCTGTGGTAACAGCGTATGGAAGCAGTTCGTCTTGCCACTACCCGTTGTGCCTGTGATGAGCATATGTTGGGTTTCGGAATCTTTCACCAAAGGAAGATCACCTAACACAATATCAGAGGCCTTATTCGATCGCTTGAGTTGACGCGTTAACTCCTGAATAGACACCAGCTGAGATCCTGCAAGGTGCTTTTGACGTTTATCGCTTCGACCTTTTAATGACCAATACACAAAAGCTACTCCCATAATGCCGAATAATGCCATACCCCCAGATAAAGCTGAGCGCTTTAAGTGATAGGGTAAATAAACAGTAGCATTATAGACAAAGCCAGGATGTGTCGCACGATCCCGTGCATATACAAACCCTCCCTCCTCGTTTTGCATCTGAGTATTATCACCCATAAACCACACTGTTGCTTTGGCTTCTAATAGCTTCCAAACATGCTCGCAGACGTGGAGTGGAACGTTTTTATACATCAAGGATCCAAACACCAACATTCCAACCACTAATCCCAGACGAAAAGCTAATCCCAGCACTTGACGGAGCATTCGCACCTTGTGCAGAAATGTTTGTCCGCCTTGGGCTAAATGATTGGAAAGTGCCATATTAGAGCTCCAATATTATAGTATTAATGACATACTCATACGCCGTTTCAAAATCCCACTCAATTGTTCTAGGCAGCAAGACATTCATATCATACTTAAAATCTTCATGCTGTCGCTTATTGGCAAGGTTCTCCAAAAAGGCTTCCCGAGAAATAAAGGTATTATTCATACGGCAGTATTCATGGAAAATATGAATTATTTTATGAATATCGATGTCTATATCTTTCAAGATATACCATAAATCAAACAGATCGCGTCCCTTGCGTCGTTGATATAATGCTCGTAGTTTTGTCGCTAATAATTCCGCTAAGGCATAGGTCGATATTTCACAGCCTCCACCGAACCAATTTGATTGCATGGAAAAAGGGATATGTTGAATGGGTAAGATATTGATATGCTCAGTGGTGTTAATTTCTAGCTTTAGTTTTGCTGGAATTCCACCAATGGCACGATACGCATATAATAGCTTTGCACTTCGTTCTGTAAGTTTACGCTTAGGCTCCCCTAACCAAGGCTTCAATACGTCACGAATAATGTCTATCATATTTCCAATAGGCTCAGCCTTAATCTGAACTAAATCAATATCTTCACTATAGCGAGCAGCCGGGTTCATGAACAATTTATTTAAGGCTGTCCCTCCCCTAAAAATAAGCTTTTCTTTTATATAAGGATTAGAGTACAGCTCAACGAGCGCACGACTAATGATCATATCTTGTTCGATCATCGGTAAAAACTGCCAGGGGGTGTATTCCCACCATTCTTCTACATACCTCTCAGGAATCATACATCGCTCTCTATCTTAACATTTTCAATGATTTTCCATTTTTTGTTCCGCGGATACCCTTTTCGGTCTATGCCAGGCTCCATAGGAACATATAGTTTCATTTTGTTATTTAAATACTCTAAAAGTTTTTCCATTATCATGACTTTCTTATCTTCGTCTTCTGTTTCGATGTGATCTAGAGTATACCCTAATCTTTGTACCCAGGCTTTTTCATTAAGACGTTTAGCAAGCTCTATTACGCGCAGGATATCGAAGGACGCAATAAGTTCGGAGAGAAGAGTTGCAATATGATTTAAACCGCCAGAACGTTTAGAATAATAAAACAAATCAAACACCAGGAGTTCAGGCGAGGCAATCTTCAGATACCCAACAGGGGTAGATATTTGATTAATCGGGAGCAGCTTAAGATCCTGTTTATACACCACATCAATACGGATACTCCCAAACTCTAACGGATGTTGGATGCGCCTGTTACACACGACTTGAAAGCTGTTGGGACGTTGATGGGTGGCACCATAATACTGTGCAGCGGACAACAAACTTATATAGTATGGTTGATTTAAATGCTCCATAAGCAAAACCACAAGTTCTTCTGGTGGTATGGATCCTTGTCGCTGATATTCCGGAGGGACTATAACATAAAACCCGCGGGCTGGGCTTATAATATCTCCTTCTTGCTTTAATCGATGAAGGCCAACTAGCGTCGCAGCGTGAGTTGTTTTTAATTCTGTTATTAGCTGCAGAATCGTAAATGAACGTTTACCATTCTTTCTTAGGTCTTTTATATATTGATGAAACATACTCATTGTTATACAATAATTAACATATACGATATTATATATACACAAAAGGTATATATCTGTATACAAATTGTTAAAATTAATATATTTTTGGTAAGTGTATAGTATAGTAGACTTAAATATAATTGCCTGGAGAACAGCATGACTCAATTTCCGATAAACAACAATACCCCCAATAGTCAAACTCACACCATTATGGAATCTCCTATCTGGATCGGTCGTTTGCATAGTTATTGGCCTACCTTTGCTGCTACGTGGTTCTCTATAGCTTGGTTAGGCCCGCTTCTCTTAGATAAATATTTTCCTGCTATGATAACGTATTCCTTCATTTTTGCTATACCTCTTATTCTTGCTTCGTATATAGACGAGCATTTTACTAGTACATTTTTCAAGCGCGATTGGGAAAAATCTAAAAAGATGGATGCCTTGTCCATTCGAGGAATCCCAGTTCCAGTAATTCGTGAATATATAGAATTCCAAATTTCCTTACGTAAAAAGTTTATTGTGTATTCTGTATCCATATATGCTGCTTCACTTGTCTTAATGTGGACCCCAAATTTTGAGAAGGTTTTTACAACTAATATAATATTGTTGATAAGCACATTTTTCGGCGGAATTATTCGCACAAAGATAGGTACTGACAAATTTGGTTTTAATAGCTCATATTTCAGAGAGGTCACTGAGTTTAAATCCTTTCGTTAATCTTTCTTCTTGTCACTATCTGACACATTTGGATTTGAAAGTTCCGATGGAAAGAACGTTGCTCTCCCCGCTTTAAACCCTATCCATTCCTCATCGCTTTCCTTATAGTCTTCTCGCATGTGGTTTTTTACATCTTTCAACGATTGATCTTGGGTATGCAAAGCTTCTTTTACGCTGACAGCTGCCACGGCGTCTTGCTTTTGTAAAAAACCTCTTTGATTCTGAATATTTTGACTAACGTCACTTAATGCGCTTGTTTCTTTTAATGCATCCCGTTTTGAATCAAACGATGCACGATCAGACTTATCCATCCCGACCACTGATGCATCGTGTTGTTTCGACAGTGTTGAAGCCGCAGTGTGAAATCCAGAATCTGAGGCTAATCGCGAATCCATTTGAACCATAGCTTCCTGTTCAATCTTGTGTTGGTATTCCATCATTTTTTGTTGTCGATAAGCGGTAGGTTCTGGCGCACGACTGTTCCAGATTTCTAACGCTTTTGCCGTTCCGCCTGATTGTTGCTCAAACCATCCCCAGAATTGATCTGTGTAGTTTTGATCCATTCGTACACTATTGTCCCTCGAATAGCTCGCACTTCGACTCAATGTTTCTGATGCAGAAAGATGCTGACCTATACTTTTACTTAAATGATCAGAGCGATCAAACGTTGTTGATAACGTTTCCGCCAACCGTTTCCCCATATCTTGCCCTTCACTAAATTCTGTGTTATGTGAGAATCGTTTCAACTGAGACATACTCTCACTAAAGTCTTTACTAGAGGTAATGTTCATTGCATCTTCAATCATCTTGTTCTTATCAGCTGATCCGCTATAATCAACTCCCGATTTGCCACTCAAACTCAAGCCTACACCTTTCCAATCACCCCCTATGCTTGCAGAGCCATGTATCCCTCCTAATATAGTCATTGCCCGGCTTTCACTCATTCCATATTTCTTAGCAAACGTTTGTGCTTGAGACATTACGGTTTGCATCGATTGTTGCGTGGAGGTATCAATCCCCATACTTTGACCCGAATTTACTCCAGAATGGCTTCCCATGTGTTGATCAAACGATGCCATCTCACGGTACGCCTGATCCCAAGACTGATTCATCTGAGCCCCCTCGCTATAGGCCGAGTTGAGGGCAGATTCTGCTCGCCTCTGATACCCATTGGACAAACTCTGTCCTACTGAGAAGTTCACAGGTAAATGAGACACCTTTTGATCCATCACCGATCCATCCGGCGTATACGTCATATCATAATGTCCCGTAGACTCTTGCATATACCCATCACTGAACCTGGCGGCTAACCCCTGTTGATTCATCTGCGCCGTATTATACTGTGTATTCCCCATACTCACATTGCCATAGCTGTAGTTGCCTGTCACTTGCTCTTGAGCCGCAGCTCCAGCAGCACCTTGAGATGCCTGCATCATGTTGCCTGCGATATGAACAAAGGACGACATCCCTCCTTTTAAAATCATATACGCTAAGACCGGCACAAACAATGAAGCCCACCCCGCATAGGCCACCATATCCGTGTAGAGATTCGCTAAGGGTGTTGCTGTCGCTAGACTTAACCCCTTCCCAACACCACCTAAACCCGTCCACGTTTCCTGAAACTTTAAAATCTGCTCTGACCTGCTTTTAGAAGCCGATTGTAAAATAAAGTTCAGCACAGCATAGACAGGCGGCCACAAGTTAATCCACACCACCATCTCTGCCCATCGCACAAATGTTTGTATCCCCATGGGAAAGGCTAACATCGGTACCACAAAGATAAATGACACTAAAATAAGAGCTTCAAAGATGACCCGTGTAATGACCACACTTTTACCCGCAAGGCCGCCTGCAATCATCATCGTGCTTTGCTGTTGAAGGTATGCCCGCTGCACCGCAAAGTCATGTCCTAATCCAAGACTGGACGCCTTCATTTCTACACCCTCCACAAAACTATGCAGCATGAGTTGTTGTCGGAGTATCGTCTCTGCGGACTCCGAAATCCCTGTGAGAGCTTGAAAAGCGATCGGCATGTGTTGAAAGATCTTTTTCTTAACCGCAACTTCGGTTTGAATGTTGTGATCCAATTTTGTTGCAGCTTCCCGGCACGAACAGTAGGTCGCAGTTGGGGACCTATCATCATCTTTATGAATCCAATAAATGCCTCTGTTCTTTGATGTGCGATCCCGAATAAAGGGCCACAAATCCACTTTATTCTTTAGATTATCAATGGAATATCGACCCAGCATCACATCATAGGTAATACAGTTCACCACAAAGTTTCGCATGTTTTGTTCGGCGGTTGGATCCGTCCACGTGAAGTTTGCAATCTCCATCATGTGTTCCGCTCCGAAGATATGTCCCGTGGTGTTATAGGATAGCTTGTCGGGAATACGTAAGGCTGATTCAATGGCTCTGGTAATCTGATATCCGAGTCCACTGGAAAGTTTCGATACCAGTGCTAATCCATAGGGAACATTGGCAACACTCTTTTCGGATTGCGTAATAATGTCTTTAATGAACACTTGAGATTTTGGCATAAAGAACAGGCCATATCCGATCACCAGCGGTAAGAACCATGTCTTTACCAACTCTCCGACCGATTGGTGACTAAAAAAAGCCTTAATCACCGCCATCGTAAGTCCCATCATCCCACCAATTGCAAACAACTGCTTTAAAACACCCCCATTATGTAACTTTGCAACCCCTTGAAAGATGTTATAAAGTATATCTCCGCCGCCATAGGTATAAATGATCATCTGCACCCTCCATGTTGGTTACTGTCTAATGGTGCAATGATATCTTTATAGTACTGTTGTAGTATTGTTCTGGTCATGTATACCCTCTTTAATACGGTGCCGTTGCACGCATTCGTGAGAAGATATCCTTCTCCAACAGATTAAGTTTTCGCTCAATCGCAAGCAATTGATCCATCCGTCGTTGGGTTTTGTGTTCATATTCACGAACACGTGCTTCCACGCGATTCAAGCTTTCTTCATAGCGCTCTAATACACTCGCATCAAACTGGATTTGCATCTTTCGCGAGATATTGAGTCGAATCACATCCAAGACGTTTCGGATGTATTGACAGACGATGTCAATGGCAACGGCATCCGCATATTCAGCTAAGCTGATGGGCGCAGCCCCCTGGCGATAGGCTGACATTACATTCAAGATACGCAGTAACGGCAATCGTGTTTTGTTCAGTAATGCAACTTCTTCATCGGTAAAAGCTTCGTCCGTGGTGACCTTTCGTTGCATCCGCCCCAGCAACGTTTCCACTTTGGATTTAATCGCAAGATCAGATCCAATTGTGACTGTACTTTCTAAGACTTCTAAACATTTTGTTGTTGATCCCATATCGCGACAACTATAAATAGGTACACTCCCGCCTTCCATGAGCTTTTGCATAAACTGTTCATCAAACACCTTTGATGGAAACGCATCGATTTTAAACTTACCTCCCAGTTGTTTTTTAGCCACCACGGTTCCTGTAATGCTCATGAACACTTGTTTCAATGCAACCCCTCCACTTCCTGACGCAAAGAATGGATCGTCATGAATCACCTTCCAGGCAATATTAAATTCATCCTTTAAGATATTGGGATTTTCGGTCTCAGCTCGATTCATGGTCGAACTATAGGAGGAGGCTTCAGAGCATCCATGCCGCGACGAGATATAATCGCTCATAACGCCACTCCCGGCAGCTTGTGATCGACATATGGCTTGACTGGCCATTTGAGAGCGTGGCCATACGGCAGAAACTACACTTGCCGCTGTTTCACAACTGTTAATCCCTATTCCGTTAATCGTATTCGCCCACGATTGAAGTTGCTTTACATTATTCGCAAACTGAGGTGAAACAGTTTCAAGGGCCAACATAAACGCATACCCCGCAGAGCTGGTCGCCACACTCTTCAACGTTTGAACAATCTTCTCACCCGAGATAAAGGAGAATCCACCCGCGTAAATATCAATATCGCCACAGTTCCCATACCGAATATTGGGCATTTCCACATGGGCAACATTCTCATCCATCACGTTCCCGCTGAACGATATCCCACCCCCTGTGGCATACCCTGCTGCCTGATCCTTAAAGAGGGCGGGAGGAGTTACATTACTTGCAACACCCATCTTGTTAAAAAAGCTTGTTAAGCTGCTACTGATGTCTGATCCGTAACTCATATTGAACATCAGGCTACCGATCAATAGTGCTTTACCTTTTAGAGAGTGCATCATGACGTTCCTTTCTGAAACAATTGAAGGATTAAGTTTCGCTCTAGCTGATCTAAACTAATCAGCCCGTGTCCGATGGGTGTGACCTGCTCTGTTTCTGGATTTACCACAAACACCGCCGGAACTCCTTTAATGCCCCAGGCTTGGCTGATGCCATTATCTCGTTTGGAGTCAGGAAACTCCTGTAACATCAGGCCGTCTTGACTAATCCCTAATACCTTCCAACCATATTTATCACTCAACTGTTTCACGATCCCTGCCATACCCTGACAGAACTTGCAGTTGCCTTGATAGATAAAGAACAATCCGTAGTGATGAGATAATGCCTTTACTCTGGCTTCCAACTTGAGTTGGTCGTCTTCTTTTTTAAGGTGAATCCCATATTGCGTTACTGGGTGTTTGACCGTTGCATCCAATTCTGGATTCTGTAGGAGATTCTGCATCCAAACGCCTGAGAATTTTTTGGATTGATTGAGCCACTGATGTTGAAGTTTTTGAACCTTTACAACAGCCTGCGGGGTAGGTCTCAATATGGATTCCGCCATCGCTTCCTCAAGCACTTTTCGTTTTGCTGCCAATTCATCTACTGCGGGCAACGTGACGTTGCATCCATTAGATGTCTCTGATTTAGATTTATTTTTATCGGATGCAGCATCTTTTTGCTTATGGGTCCAGGGATCATCCCTGGCAGCGGCAGGCTGGTACCAGTGCCAACCTTTGGCTTTCTCATTAAAGAAATGAGCGTGTAAAGTAGATACAGAGAGCACCACAACCATGATCAAAGCCCTATTCATCACCGTGCATCTCCCTGGAGTGCTTTCATTCGCTTTTCAAGTTTTGCCTTGACCGCACGTTCGTTTTCAAACTGTTTAGTGACATCTCCTTTGTTACGCTCTTTGAGGGTTTTGAGCTGCTCTTCATAAGCTTCTGTTAAGTCCATCAGATCAAACCTTAGGCGTTTGATTTCATCTAGGGTCAGTCCTTCACAGTTGGGAGCTCCACCCCACCCCCAACTTTTTCCCAGTTGTTCACGTGCTTTTTCTTGTAGGACTCGCATGAACTTTGATGGGAAACAGCAATAGCTATGGACATCACGACTCTTCCATAGAAACCCTAAGAAGTCTTCACTCTTTGAGCCTACGTAGTGGCAGTGACCAGCTTTTTTGCGTTCGGATAATGCCTTTTCTTCCGCATCGCATCTGGATAGCCCGATGGCAGTCGTAAACCCATCCAAACTTCCACAACAATCATACATCAGGGTTTCACAGACGTTTTTATGACATTTTAACGTCTCTCCCCCAAACACTTTTGCTGTACGCGCATCGAATGTGTGTTGGTCATGGAGTTCTTTTTTAATCTCATTAAAGACGGAGAGTTTGGTCATCACTTCGCCAAACTGTTGATTGTCATTATAAGACGTATCGATGCAATTCCCATCCAAACAATACAACGCATCCCGGCTTGAAGCTGTTGTGATTAACCTTCCTGACTTGCTTTTGCACCGAAACGTTTTCCCCCACAGGGCACACGTCCCATTGACACCGGGTTGTACGCATGTTTGTGACTGCTCCTCACACTTGGCAGCCCTTAAAGTTTCACACCCTTTGACAGGTGGGTATTGACAATGATAGGTTTGTTTGTCTCTCCAGGAATCACGAGACACGAGCTTACCATTAATCATTCGTGTTTCAGGCCCAACCAACACCTCTCGATACGTTAACCTGCAATCGGGTCCTCGCCCTTTCATATAGGTTGAGGAATCTTCTGCCACCCATTCTTCGCCTACTTCTTCCCACGTTTCTTCTTGAATCACTTTATCTACATGATCGAATTTGTCACAACTCTGTGCATCTTCGATATGTTTCCACGCAACATACACATCATCAATAAAAATGCCGGAGCTTGTCCAAGCATCAATCGTACTCGCATCTACGTCCTTGTCTGCCTCTAATAGATTCCGATGGTAGGTTTTAAAGTCGACGTTCTTACCCCGAATCCCTCCCCAGAAATAATCATCAGAGATGCGATGTCCCTTACACACTTTGACGTTCTTTTTGATCAGCGGCGTATGTTTGACATCGACCCGCAAATTTCGAACAACCGTAATCGGATAGGGCTTTCCAGACTCTCGGCAGGTTTTAGTTGTATATTCGGCTCCGGTTTCGTGTTGAGTAATCGTAGCATTCAGAATGGCTTCCGGATTGTCGGTTATACGGTCACCCGCAACAAACATCGGATCATCCGACCTTAAATCATAGGGTGACTTCGGCTGCAGATTGTCTACGGGTGTTTCAGACACACGTTTGAGTTTAACGTCGTGTTTTGCTTTACGTGCATCAAAGGTATTTCCCTTATCGGCTTTAGGTAACACTTCATTTGGATCTTTACGCGTTGTCGGGAGAGAACCATAGGTTGCTTTCTGAGACCGTGCCAAGGCTTCGCCTTCCCGCTTGGCTTGATCCATCTTTCCCAGCACGCACGTTAAGCTAAGAACTATCATGATTCCCCATCCCATCATCACATTGCTCCATCTGTTGCAATGGCAAGTGCAGGCTTTACTAAATCCAAGCAACAATGTCGCTTTCGCCACACCAAATAGGTAAAATCTTCCCCCGTCACGGGACGTGTTTTTGCAATGCCCCATAACAGATCACTCCGACCAAAGGCCTGGCAGGGCCCTTCCGTGAGTGGAGTTGGATATATCAGCTGATGCTTATAGAACGTTTTCTGAATAATAGGCTGGATTCGATCTTCACAGAACTCTGATACCTCAAACCCACGTAATGCCAACATGCGATGAAGTTTTGCGACCATCCGTTGCATTAACAAGGAACTAGACTGTAATCCCCCCACATGATGTGCTATGGCTCCCGTAAAGGGATAGAGTGACCCCTCACATCCCGCACACCAAAACAGTGAATCCAATGGCTTGTTGAGCGAGGATGCCGTGCAATCCGCTAAGCACGCAGCCTGTGCTAACGGGTTTGCAAAAATAGCCGCTTCCGGATTCATCACCGTACTCCACTCCGGATCATTCCAAAAAGGATCCAGTTCCGTCATATAGGCAATGTCTAACTTTTCGCGTTCAATGCATAAAAAGTCTGTCAAGAGCTCCAACCAGGCGATTACGGGATAGATATACCAATGAACATGGTAAAAACTGTTCTGGGTTCCAATTTCGTCAATTCGTCCTACCGTTCCCCGATTCTTCACATTTTCTGATCCTAAAGAGATCCCACCCATACCAACCAGACAGTAAGCACTTCGCGTCACATCCACAAGACGCGACGGTTCCCAAAACGACATGGGGATGCCTACTTTAGGTGGAAATCCTGGACATGTGCACATAACCTTGGAATAGTCTGTAAAATCATCCCCACCTGTCACCTTTGCACTTGCGACCGTAATCGGAAACCAACACTCCCAGCAGATATCGGTGATGGGATTGACGAATTTACCCCGACATTTAGCCTCTATTACAGGAATCAACGCCACTAAAAGTAGGAGGAGTTTCATTGCGTTTCTCCTATTTTGATGTGCATTAAATCTATCACATAGGGTATCGTCAACGTTCCAGACACGGTATGCGTTTCATCTTTTTGCTTCACCACAAACTGTGGCACCTGATTCACCTTCAACCGTTCAAACAGTTTGGGATCAATCCGAATCGGTGCGGTAACTCCGTATTTACGGAACTCCAACACTTTCGCGGCAAAGGCTTGGAAGCTGTTATTCGGCAATCCTTTAACGACAAACACACCTTTATGATGTATCAGATCTTCATTTAAGTCTTTCCAAACCTGAGTCGGAACAGAAAACGACATACATACCTGAAGTGATGGCTCGAACTCCGATGTTGGGTGAAATGAGGGGCACTTTCCTTTACAGGCTCCTTTGTTCTCAGGAGCCGAACGATATTCATCAACGATCGCTTGAGCTTCAGTGAGCGCAGTTTTAGCAGGAGACGCTCCTAGTTGCCTTGCCTGTGCTTCATAGAGTTTCGCATTCTTTTCTGCAATTTCGTGAAGCGTTTGAACATCTTTTTCAACAGCTTTATTCTTTTGCACGTTGACAGCTTGCTGTATTGCCGCATGTACATCTCTTTGTGAACTTGTGGCACTGTCCTGAATCAATACGCTTAAGAGAATAAGACTCCATCGAAGCCGCTTGAATCTCCAGAGATTAAATCTCCAGAACTTGAGTTGCCATAGAACACCGATGACATATCCCAACATCACCACAGAAAGCAACGCATTCAGTCCAACTGGGGAACAGAGACCCTTACCCCATGAAGCCAATTGAGACGTGCACGCAACAAAGACCATCTTTTCGTCTATAATCTGCGCGGTTGCCTGACACTTTTGTGTTAAGAGCCCCATCTTCTGAACCACATCCCACAGACTCCACAGTGTTTCGACGGTGATTAACCCACACAAAAGCAACAATCGAAAGAAGCTTGCACGCTTCCGATAGAGTATCGCGGTAATCAAGATGCTCACATACACCACCCGGTATCCCTTACACATGAAGCAGGCTGGATATCCCTTGATGAGTTCCCAATACACTACCTGTAAAACACCTTGACCGCCAAACAGTAGAAATAGCCCGTTTCGAACCTTAATGCGCATCTTCACCTCCTAACCCTTCTTCAATTTCAAGTAGGTGTCCCTTTTGACGAACGATGGCTGGAACTGCCATAATCTTAAACTGCCTGCAAATGGTGCCGCCTTGATCAAAGTAAACGACACGATCATACTTTTTCATCACATCAAATGGGCGTCCCTTAGTTAATATCCATTTTGTGTGAGCTCCCTTCGCGACAGCCCATTTGATCTGGTCTGGATCCCTCGCATCAAAGATCAGAAGCGATGATTTGAGCTGTACCGTTGTTAAAGGATTAACTGTTGAGCCTTTTGCAGCAATGATGTGTCCTTGATGATCCAGAATGTCTTTGTCTAAGGTAATGGTAGGGTCAAACACATACGTTCGGAAGCCCGATGCTTTATGAACACCTAAAACAGGGGGTGGATTCAGCACAGATTGCTTGACTCGTTCCTGAACCTCGAGCTGTTTTAATTGTAAGGTCTCAGGGGGTAACGCAGCGAGTTGGTGTTGCAGATGCTCGAGCAAGCTCTCTTCAATGACAGGGTACGTCGTGCCTTGAATTCCAAAGTCTTTGTCTTTTCCATGAACACTACTCAACAACATAACCACCAGACTTAAAACACGCACCATAAACGCTCCTTAATTCGTGAGATATGAATGAGTCCTATATCTTGATACCGGGAATCAAAACTCTCTGGATGGGACGCCCACACATAGACGTAGCCCTCTGGTATAATGCAGGATTGAATGGGTGTTAAGGGTTTCCCAGAGTGTGGACTTTTGTCGAGGACGCGCCCACGATCAATTCCATTAACGAACACTTGTCCATTGACGATTTCCACTGTATCTCTAGCAACTCCTACCACACGCTTTGCAATGGGTGCTGGAAACAATGGATGATCGAAGCTGATCACATCACCACGCTGTGGCGTAAACGTCCACGAAGTCCCTATAAACATACGCCCCGGCAAACTGTGTGAACGATTCCATCGGATAATTGCAAATTGGGAGATTAAAATCATAATGCTTAAGAAGCATCCTAGGCATAGCAATTGTTGATACCATCGTTGTTTCATCGTGTGACCTCCTTAATAACCTCTTCCGTAATATCACGTGTTTCTCCGGCGATGATCGTGGACATATCCACCACAACAGCTCTGTGTTTAAGAGCATACGCTTGAACAGTTGAACGTAGTCTCTTTGCAAGCTTATCTTTCGCGATCTCAAGCCCTTCACCTTCTGACACGTCCGACAATTGTTGCGCCGCAACACGAACAACGTTTGCCATATCGATCGTGACAATCGTTACAGTGGACGTTCGACACGTTAGCCCGATATTCCAAATCATAAGCCCACCTATGACTGTCCAAAACAGCTCTTTTTGATGAAAATATCGCTTCATGCTTTCCCCCGCTGTTCAATCATGTGATCTATCGCTTGTTCAATGCTCAACCCTTCCCGTTGCAACTGTTGAATTTGGGCGTATTCATGGGCTTGTGTTGAATAGAGCAAGACGGAGAATGGATCCATCATTAAGCGTCCAATGGCATAGCCATAGCTGGAGTTATAGATCATCACTTCACTCCATTCGCCATGCCTTGTGGTAACACTCTTTAAGGCAGTTTCCATGCTACCCTCCATGGATAACCGCCCGCTGTCTTTTAAGGCATCCACCGATTCTTTCTTTTGGGATAACAAACACATCCAGTCACTGTTCTCAAAGGTCGCCAGAGCTCCTGGCGTTTTATAAAAGTCATTGATGCTTTGCGTCCCAACCACTAAGGATCCACGGTATTTACGAAGACGCCGGGCTAGCGTTTCAATGAACACACCCGTTTGCTCACCACGTAACAAATCCCACGCTTCATCAAAACACATATGAAATGGGGTTTTACGATCCCCCATCAGCATCTGATTCGTAATCGTCATCATAAAGATTTGTAGCACTACGGATTGCAAATCTTTACGCTCTTTCAATTCTTCCAATTCGATGACGACCATCGGTTTATTGAAGTTAATGTTATTTTTTCCTTCAAAATACCGACCATACACACCCTCTTTCGTATAGGGGATCAACATGACCCCCAGTTTCTTCGCGCGTTCATCCGTGTTGGCTCGCAAAATGTTTGAGACGTCTGTCATGGTGGCTCGTTGATGTTTGAGATTCCACGCATCTCTAAGTGCCGTTTCAATTAAGGCATTTTCATAGTCGTCTGTCTTACCGGTTGGGGCTGCCATCATGGCAACAATTGATTTCAGCATACTGAAGGTATCCTCTAAATCTTCAGATTCCGACAGTCCCATTTTGGTGAAGGGGTTTAAGCATAGGGGCGCGTTCTTGGTAAATTCAATAAACTGTCCATCTAGAATCTTACAGGTGCGTTCAAAGGACCGACCCACATCAATCACAAACACGCGTCCCCCACACCCGAGAGTACTCACCAACAACTCTTGCATAAACACTGACTTTCCAGAACCGCTTCGCCCCACCACAATGGTGTTATAGTTCCCCGAATCATTATCAAAGGCCGACCACTGAAACAGTTGACCTTTCCGTCCCATTAACAGCATCCCTGGAGATCTTGTGCCTTGCCACTCGCCTTGGATTGGAGTGAGGACCCGCATCTCAGAACTCAGACCTTTTTTTAAGGTGAGCCCCTTCTGTTGAAACGCTACGATATGATCTGGACTCCAACTCATGGGTAAACACGCCAAATGATGGCTGAGATGGGTGTAGGTATTCGCCTCCAACCCCCAGTGATTGTTTCGAAAGAGACTGAGCATCACCTGCTCTTCTTTTAAGAGTTCAGCTTCCGGCGCATAGAGTCCCACTGTAAAGCCTGATTGAATCAATCGATGTCCTTTAGAGAGGTGCGATCGCACCAAATTATAGTCCTCCACCTCTTCATTAAATCCTGGGATCATGCGCATTAGCGCAGGAGATTTACTTTGATGATCAATGATCATCATCCGTTTCTGAAAGGCCTCTTGTGTTGCTTCTTGTTTGGGAATTGACAGACCATAATGCAGATAAAAGGGGTATTTTAAGCGTGAAAACTCCGTGTAGCTATCTCCAATCAATTGAGACATGGATCCCAACGACCACACCCGTGGAAACTCCGACACACTGTAGGTTTTAAGACCCCAGGCAGATTGGTTACTTGAGGTCATCATAACCTCATCTTTAGTCACACGATGATGATACCCTTTGGGTGCTATTTGATCTTTGATGAACGCGATGGGGTTCCACGCATCGCTCACCCCGCGCTGTGTCTCAAATGAAGGGTACGTCAAGGACCTAACCAACTCAACCAACCGCTCTGGCAGAACGGAGTTCACATGGGTGTGTCGCTCTAAAGTGTTGATCACGCGTTCTTTCAGTGTTTTAAGCTGCAGTGATTGTAAGGGATTAGCTGCATTTATCCCGATACTATACGATAGAAAACACCGAAAGGTTCGAGGGGGCATGCCTCGCCCCTCTGATATGGCTTTGCGAAAGTAATCTGTCCGTCGTTTGGCCAATTGCTCCAGCATCGCTCCCTGCCCCATCCTCGCCTGTTGCCAATGATCTAAAACAGTTCCAACGTTTGGATCGGCCCATAACACCCATTGCACATAGGCACCTTCTTCAAACACCTCATTAATCAAGAACTGCAGATCATTCTCTAACCCCTCACTGCTTCCAACAATGGGTGCAAGCTCTAAACAAAACCCAGTATACGCCGTATGAATATAAATCCCATGCTCCTCATCATATACCTCATACGGCAACAGATCCTTGAGTTGATAGATTCGAAAGAACTCATGGGCGGCCGCCTCATAATGCGAATGTTCGATTGAGGTTTCTTCATCTACATTGAAGTATTTTAGAGCCCTGGATACTATCGATTTAATCGCCATCGTTGACAACACCTTCGTGTTTTAGGCGTTTCCAGCCATCATTTTTGAGGGCGACATAAACATAGTGGGACGCCTCATAATCTCCCGCCTCATTCACGCGTCCATTCACCCAAATACGAATCACCCGTTCTGGAATACGGTGCACATGATCGGATCCTGCAACTACGAGATACCCGGACGTTGTGGCTAAGTCGGGCAATCCTTTTGGGCAAGACGCTATGCCCTTTGCACACTTTCCTGAAGCACACTCCGTATCGTTTGTATTTGTTGGAACATTTAATTCATCTTCACCTTTTGGATGCTCAACGATCTGTTCATGAATCTCGCTGATGGACTGACACCCCATGCCGGGTTTTGGCGGACAATCAAAGGCATTGCTGTAATCCGTACAGGCCGTGAGCGATACGATCGGTAGGACATAAAGATAATTTCTCATTGTAATGTTCCTTCTTCAGTTTGAATGAGCTCATCAATAACGTTTCGTGTAGGAAACGCATCGATCAAGCGTCCGTTGATAAAAATCGTGGGTGTTCCTGAGAACGTAGCTTTTGCTTGCTGATAGGTAAACGCCGCTTTAAAGGCGGACGTCGATTGTAAAACAGTTGCATCGGTCACATCGGGGATATGAACCTTTAAGACCTCCATCGCGGCTGTCATCAACTTTAAGAGGTCAAACGCAGGCCTGCGATCATGCTCTAGCACCACAGCTTCTAAAAACACCCGTCGTTGTTGATCTGTTAAAGCTTCGAAGCACACCATCGCTTGTACGGTTATGAGATCCACGGGATGCGGATGCATTACCCAATACACACGGCCTGTATCGATGTAGGTTTCGCGTAGGCTTTCAAACTCTTCTGCAAACGTTCGAAGACACGACGCACATCCAAAGGAGAAGTATTCCACAATGTGAATGGGTGCCTTTGGATTGCCATAGCAAATCGTATACTTTGAATCTAACGTTGTTGATCCATTGACACATGAAACCAGCCCTATAATCATTACAACGGTTTGAAGTGCGTGCCTCATTGGTCTTCCTCCACCCCTGTGGACGACGCCCTGATCTGCTCTTTGGTGGATTGTGAGCCAATTTTCGCCCCATGGGTAAACACAATATCCACCGTTCGCCCTGCGGCAATTTGAATCACGGGTTGGAGTTGCTCAGCGCGTTTAATATAGTAATCGGAGAGTTTGTCCAGCGCAGACCCTATCCCTTGAACACCACCCTGTTTTAACGCATCCATATTAAAGATCGCTTTTCCATCTGTTTCTTTGGATAACTGAGATAACTGCTGATTCATGATGCTGCCCTGCATAAATTGGCTGATGCCACCAAAGAACCCTCCAACAGCTGCTCGTGCGATCATAGAGCCAGAACGGTCGACGACCTCCCCTCGAATCCCAGCTTTGCCGTCTTCACCCGCAATATAGCCTGCAACATCGGTTTCAATGACTTCTCCAGTGGTTTTATCAATGCAACTCATCCGTTCAAGGCGAATATACACCCGCTCACTGGATAAATCCCCGTGACTTGCCCCCACAGCCACACACCGTTTCAGTTTGGATTTAAAATTATTGGGTAATGTTCCATTCTCTAAAATACGAAGCAGCACAGGCTTCGGGTCACTGGTGGACGAGACACCACAGTTTGCATCCACACTTCCAATCAAAACGGCTTGTGCAAAAGCTCCCGCAGGGAGTACATTCGTAAAGTGTCGCTGCTTTGAGATTTTATTATTTAGATTCACCACGATTTTTTGAACACCCCGTTGATTAAAGCCCTGTGTTTGAGATTGTGTTTGGGGCTGACCGTGAACGGACCCTATGGGGTTCGAGGGTCTGGTCTCACTTCCCTGCCCTTGCGTCCAAGGTACCTCTGTCGTAGAAGCGTCTGGCATATGTCCCTGTTGAACATTTCGGAGCTCTTCTCGAAGACGTTTCACTTCTTCTTTTAAAGCGTCAGATTCGGATGATTCCTCCGTCCCCATTGCGTTCTTTTGCAGCATTTTTTCCATCAGATCAATCTTTTGGGATTGCTGCTCCGTTTGCGCTTCAATCTTGCTCATCCACACATCTTTTTTATCAATGGTTTTTCCTGGAGGTGTCAGTTGGATATCTTTTGTTTTGAGGGTTGCTTCATGCGAGGGTTCGGATTGAATGATCTGATAGGCTAAAACCAGGAACAGCGTTATACCTACACCTATTCCCGCACTCATCAACAGTGATTGTTTGTGAAAGAGTTTAGAAAACGGATTCATCTCATCCTCGCTTTCGAATCATGACACAGGTAGCCGCTTGACCGGGATGCAGCTCCCCTTGACTCACATAAACGGCAATATCCTGTTCGCTCGCAAATGCCGACTCTTTTAAACGAATCAATGCATCTGTAGGGTTTTTAACACTTCCCATCAGGATGTCCCACCCTCGTCCCGTGAGCCGTTTTAGAGTCTGCAGGGTGCATCCATTTCTTAACGCTCGATCTTTCGGGTCTGTAAGATCCATTACAGAAAATCCCTTTGGAATCTCCTGTCGAACGAGGTGCTTCATCAACTCAAGGGCTTCAGCATGACCGCTTCCGTCGTCGTCGCCCAGGACTTCCGACAACGGTTTAAGCTCTTTCTTGAGAGAGTGTAAACGAACCACCTCTGAGGGAACATTGGCAAAGGTTACCTCTACATCTTGGGTTTCTCCTTCCTCGGTGATGAGCGTCAAGGTGACTGGATGACCAGGATTGTTTTTTGCTTTAACAAAACACTGTCCGTTTTCCTCATCAAACTGTATGGCCATCAGATCCTCCACCCCAAACACTTGTGCAATGCGGCTATTATCAATCATGATTCTGTTGGTATCTTTAGCCGACAGCGTTACTTTCAGCTTCTGGGTATCGTCGATATCCGATGTTACGAGACCATAGATTTTAGACGTTCCCAAAAGTATACCGACTATAACAACGTTACGTATCAGCTCATGTTTATTCATTCACCCTCTCCTTTTGAAAATAGCGTAAGTATAAAAGATGTCCCCGTTGAACAAACATCAAACGATAACCTTCCTTAGATACATCGATTCGCTGAGTCCCGACATAGGTGTGCCGCTCCCCCTTAATCAAAACACTATGATTCCCCAAATTTACGTTGATTTCTGTTGGGTAAAACACATAACCGGCATTGTCTTTTTTTAAGGTGTCTACTTCATCCATTAAATCGCGCTTAAAGACACCTAACAGCTCTGAATCCACATACTTAAACAACAGTTGATGTTGGTGTTCTGCCGTTTCTGCTGTTTTAGACAGCAATAAATTTGCAAGAAAGAGTCCCATCTGCTCATAATAACTTGCTGAATAGCTGCTGCCATGAATGGAAAAAGGTTTATCCAATACAGGTGGCATAAAGATCGTGCGATCATCTTTCCAGAACAACAGTATGATGAGTAAAAGTTGGCTGAGTCCAAGTAGCACAACTATGGGAAACAACATATTCCGTTGTTTAAGTATCGCCTGAAATTGCTCTGTGAAAGTGGCGTGCTTCATGCGACATACTCCCTAACATAGGACAACGGCAGCTCACCCTTAGTTTTTTGAGGCGGCAGCTGCCAGTACAGAAATCCTTGAAGAAATCGTTTGGAACATCTTTGTTGCACTCGAATCACCTGTTTCCGTAAAATCAAACCCGAACCAGCTACACACAACCCAATCCACCTACCTAAGATCACCCCCAGAATAATCGGGACGAGAATCATCATAAATTCACCCGGTGTGAACACGACAATTCGAATCGGTCGATCTAAGGTCGTGATAATTCGATTATTCTCATGATTCATCGTTATTCATCCTCCTTTTGCTTGATCCCTTACATCGTCTAATCACGAACCAGTCCGGATTAAGGTATCAATGCAGAAAACATAGAAGACCCTAACAACCCATATCCTGCAAGCCCCCCTGCCCCAATCCCAAACCAGGTCAGTAACGGTCCAATCGCCGATTGTTTGAAGGCTTGAATGCCCCCCATCACGAGTCCAGCAATGCCGCCAATCCCTAATGCAGGCTTTACGAGGGTTTTAAACTTGTCGCCTTCCGCTTTTAGAATGGTGCCGCCATATTCAGCAGCGCCCCCGTCTAAGCCGAACACCTCTGGACCAATTATTAAAATAGTAACCGTTACTAACACCGTATATTGTATTGAGTGTGAGACATTACAATTCATCTTTTTCTCCCAAAATATTGAGTTTATTAAAAGCATTCTTACCTCTAAATGTTAAAAATATCTATCGGCTAAAATTACCTAATCAAGTGATTAGGTGAAAATGAAGTAGAGGAAGTTTCAGGAAAATATTTATAGAAGAACGTGGATAAGCGCAAATGTTTATTTGATTTTTATCACTGCCCTGAGCCGATTATTGTTGTATTCGGCTCATAAAATCTGCATATGGTACAAATTAATGGACGAAATACATATAGTTGCAGAAGTTCGCGGCCGCGAACTTCTATATTAAAGATCAAAAATACCATTGTTTGAGTGAATCTGTATATTTCCAGACCATGTAAATAATTCCATTATTTCTGTGGGAAAGTTAACGGCATTTGCAAGAACCCAGGGGAGACTTCTGGAACATTTTTATAAACAACTTTTACTACTACTTGAAATAGATATATTCCTGTTTATTTACCCATATTTTATATAAAACACGTTTTTCTAACGTCTTCATTACAAATGAATCCACCATGAGTTTGAGAAAATTGTTTGTAATGAAATTTCACCTGACTGATTGGCATAGTTTCAACAAAAAGTAATCGACTTATATTAATTTGATATAATAATCTAAAAAAAGATTGAAATCATATCCTAAGATTATACAATTACTTTAAAATAATCTTACGTCAATGTTAATTGATGTTGCCGATGTCTAACATCCAGAGATTTAATTTTGGGATAATATTTTTGGAAGATGTTTAATGTAGATTCATAAAGTTTTTGCGTAATATAGATTTCTGCATAAGAATTTGGATGGTTAATGATACAGCTATTATCTTGTATTTCAAAAGATGCTTCTTTAAACCACGCAGTATATAATGTTAATCCATGACATTTTAGTAATAAAGAACGAATTTCTCTAATAGATTCTAGTTCATTTTGATCAATTATCTCTAAACTATTTTCTTCTGTTTTTTCATCAAAGTTTTTGAGTTGTTCTATTTTAAGTAAAGCATCGTCAAGAGGATGCCACCCCTCCTCCAGGGCTTTCTTAAAAAAAGCTACAGGATTTTTGATAACACGGTCTGGATTCGCAAGTGTTTCTTTATAATAAGCAATTGCTCCTTTTAAAGTATTATCGGAATACTTTAGCCATAATTCTTTGGTTTTTTCCGTACTACCGATAATATATTCCAATTGATTTTTGAGTGTTATATCTCGATCAAATGTTTCCACCAGATCTTGTACTTCCAGAGCGTCTAAATTGCTTTTATCACAGCGAATAACCTGAAAGGCTATTCTTTTTACCTTTCTTCCTTCTTTTTGTTCTATCATCGTTACTTTTAAATCTGTTTTGGCATTAATTTCTGCGATGGCTTTATTTAAAACCTTTGATTTATAAAGTGAATACGTCTTAACGTACGCACTATCTTCGCCCGATGTAACACTGCACATTTTCTCCCATTCAATCCATGGAGTAATTGTTGATGTTGTTTTTTTCGAGCTTAATTCTTCTATGGCGAATTCCCAGATAATAAGAGAATCTCGACTTTCAAGCGTACTTTGCACATCAAGATCTATTTTGGCATAAATATTCGGATTATGTAGAACTTCTCTTAAAAACTTACCGAAGGAATACTCGATAATTCCATTTTTAATAGAAACGTCAGCAAGACAAGCTGATGAAACCCATTTGTTTTTACGGTCTTTTTCTAAGATATTCCATTTAACATTTTCCCGAGTTAACCCAGCCAAGGCTTCTTTTAAACGATCATTTACGTGGCTATCTACGGACCAATTTAAACTTTGCATTAAATCTGAAACTTTAAAGGTATGATATTTATCGTCTTGAATTGTAGGAAAAGCTTTATAAATAAAAAGATTAAAAATCTTTTTCTGCACCATAGTTAAGCGAGAACTCGAATGGACAGTTGCAGTGTGTTTCAGTAATAATCGTTTGGATAGTTCTTTAGTAACTATGTCCATCTATAAACTGCGCTTTTTCTAATATCGTCATTTATAGATTTAGCTAAAATTCCTGAAAGATACAAGGTGTTTTTTTCTTATTTTATAAAGCTACCATTTATATAGACTTGAACTACCATATGTATAGGTAACTACCAAATTTATAGGATTGAACTATCATTTATATAGAATTAAGCTATCGATAGTATAGAATATACCTACCAATCATATAGATTATTACTACCATTTATATAGGTTTAAACTACCAAACTGCTGGATTATCACTACCATTTATATAGAGTTTCTTCAGGATAATCCTTGATTTCTCTGTTAAATAAGAGTTCTTTAAATATATAAATACTTAAATAGTTAAACTAATAAATAGTTAAACTCTCTAAATGCTAAGAACTGGTGGGCTCTTGCGTAAAATCAATGATTTCAGGAATTTTGCCTTTTAAAACATTCGACAAAGGCTGCAACATTAAACCACAAGGAAAACAAAATATAATACCATAGGATTCATAAAGCTTTTTTAGTTTTAGTACTGTAGAAAGTTTAGTTTGAGCTGGATATGAATAAAGATCCTTAGATTCAATTCTTAACACAGTTGTTCCAGCGATACCAGTTAAGCGTGTAATATCTTGAAGTTTAAAACCCAAGGCATATCGAGCAGCTTTTAACTGAAAGGTCGTTATTTCATGTGTAAATTTAATTGGTATCATTAATTTTGTATAATCCATATTCATAAAAGAGAGTATATTATACATAATTTTTTATAAATAAAGGAGAAAATTTGTGAAAGATAAAAACTACGCTATTTTAAAAAGCATGTTTTTTATCTTTCAAGATTTAAACATAAATGTAAAAAAACTTACATAGACAATACCAAAAAACATAGTGACGCAACCTATTTATCTATTAATTTAAAAATAGGTTGCGGAAGGTATAGTTCTAAGGTATACATAATAAGCAGCAGGTAACAAAATAAAAGTTCGCGGCCGCGAACTTTTAGTGAGAGTATAAAATGGTAACATATGTAGATAATGGTTTAACTCAATTATCAATCGGAAAGCTGGCTGGTGGAGTCTCCGCTTCTACCATTAGCCGATATATTAAAAGTAACAAGATTCAACCACTTCCACAGTCGTCTAGTCGTAAATTAAGATATTCTGTGAAGGATGTAGAACAAATTATTGGGAATATTTACACCAAGAAATTTACCTCTAGAAGAAAAGTTCAAACTTTTTATAATTTTAAAGGTGGAACAGGAAAAACTAGTTTGTGTTTCCAAGTTTCAACACACTTTGCATTATTAGGATTCAAAGTTTTAGTTATTGATGCTGATCCGCAGGGACATTTGTCTACCTCTTTAAGCATCTATAATGATGATAACCATTTGACATTATTTGATGTTATTAGTGGGCATGCAACGTTAGAAGAAGCCGTTAAACCCGTTTTTAAAGGATTAGATTGTATACCGGCCAATTTATCTCTTACTCGGTTAGAAGTTGCTTTAAATCAAATGGCAAAACGAGAAGAGCGAGTAAGGATAATTTTAGAACCAGCACTAACTCATTATGATTTTATTTTATTTGATAGTAATCCTACAATTAGCCAATTAAATCGTAATTTAATTACATTTTCGAATCAATTAAATGTAGTATGTGAAACTCAACCGTATAGCTTAAATGGTCTCAAAATACTCTTCGAAGATCTAAATCGGTTCTGTGAGTCTATGCAAATTCAACGTCCAAACATTAACATTATTCCTAATAAATATGAGGATAGAACATCTTCTTCAGCTGAAGCGATGACTATTCTAAGAGAATATTACGGTGAGTTTATGAAAGCTGATTTTGCTGTTCGCAAGTCTGAAGATGTTAATATTTCTGCCAAAAATGGGTTACCCTTGTCTTTTTTTGCGAAGAATAATTCCATCGCATTTGAGGATATTGTAGACTTAATTCATTATATTGTAGAACAATCATGCGATGTAGAAAAGTAAAGGAGAAGCAATATGAGTACAAAAGGAAAAAATAAAATTCGTTATAAAGAAGCTTCTTCAGTGTTAAAAGCGATGGCCGCTCCCTCACCAGTTTCTTCTGTACGTAGTAGCTTAGGGTTAGAAGGAGTATCCGGTGATTTATATTCCATAAAAGTAGAACAGCTAATACCTTACAAAAATCAAGCCCGAAAGATATTTGTTCAAGATGAAATTGATGCGTTAGCTCAAACAATAAAAGAACATGGTATTCGTCAACCATTAACGGTTATTAGGGCTTCTGAGGAATATGATTCAAAATATCAAGTTATTAGTGGGGAGCGACGACTGCGTGCCGCAATACAAGTGGGTTTATCTAAAGTACCCTGTATTGTTCTGCAAGATGCAAGTCAAGCAAATGAGATAGCCCTGATTGAAAATTTGCATCGTAAAGATCTACATCCTATAGAATTAGCAGAAGCGTATAATGGTTTGTTGGAAAATGGTTTTTTTTCTTCCCAACAAGAGATAGCAGATAAACTAGCTTTAAGAAAATCTATTGTTTCAGAGACTTTGAAACTTTATACTTTACCACCAGAAATAAGAACTTACTTATTATCCCAGAATTTAAAATCGCGCGATATATTTCGAAAGTTACTAACTTTTGAAAATCTTGATGAGATGAAAGCTTTTCTTAAAATTGGAAAGCCTCAGATAGTTTCCGGAAAAGCACGTGCGATGAAATCAGCCTCTATCTTACGAATCACTTTATCTGAAGGGTCTTATAACATTCAAAAGAAAGCTATGAATGTACTTAATCAAGAGCAAAAAAAACTTCTCAAAGAAAAATTATTAGAGATTGTAGAACAGCTGTCATAAAAGTTCGCGGCCGCGAACTTTTGTTATAATTATCGCTTAAGATCGCTTAATTCTCTTACTATTTTCACATATCAAAAAACTATAAAAGAAAAGATGGTTGCATACGGCACATTAAACAGATTAAGTTTACATTATCTGCCTTTATAAGAATCATAAAAAGGTGATGTTTTTTATGATTTAGGAATTGCAGATGCAATATAACTCTCCAGATTTAATGAGTGAATCCAGTCTTGCTAAGATACTGGGGCTTAGCTTTACACAGCGCGAATTAGATGTAATGGCGTGTATCATGAATGGACGCACATCTAAAAAAGCTATTTCTTCGACTCTTCGCATTAGCTTAAAAACTGCAACTACTCATACCCGTAACATTATGCAAAAACTCAACTGTTCTTCATGGGAACACATTCGTGACTTTATTGAACGATCAGGTCAGGCAGAGTTCATACAGCAGCATTTAAAACGAGTGTTAGCGAGAGAACAATTTGATTTGCTACTACATCAAATCTCGGATCAGTTGATAGGAACAGTAACACCCGTGTGTCAGATCGTATATGATCCTGCTGAATCAGATGTGTTATTACCGATTGTTCATAAAATTGAAGACGTTCTTAAGCGAGTAGGCATTGTCGCACAACAAACAGTTGATCAGAACGTGTTATCAATTCCATCGGCCTCAAACGTCCGTATCATTCGTTTAAGCCAAAAACACACAGGAGCAGATATCATCACTATCGCAGACTACCCAGCCCCCGAAGCGTTGATGATGAAGGTGTTAGAAACCGCAGTCGGGGAGGGGGCGTTAAAAGAGTTGAAAGCTTCCTTTGATGGATATGTTATGTCGCTTACTTCGGAGGGTTGTTCGACACGTGCTTCACGGTCGTTTTTCCATAACCTAGCTCGGAAATTAGTCTCGTTAAGAGTTAGAGTGAACCACTATAATAATTCCGCAGTTGCCGCAGCGGCAGTATCGTTTTTAGGTGTGGTAGGGTTTGTTCTTTGGTTAGCCCTGTCTCTTGCATCTCCTAAAACCCTCCGTTCGGATTTAGCCTTACCCCCCTCCCAAGTGTGTTTGCAACGACGAGACCTTGTGGACACCATCCAGCACAAACTAAAAGCTCAACAGTCGAACACTATCCCGATGGTGACGCTTGTGGGACTCTGTGGAGTAGGGAAGACGATGGTTGCACGCATGGTTGGAAAACAGCACACTGGCAGTGTTGTCTGGGAACTCACTGCAGACGCTCTGTCTACGCTTAAAACATCGTTTAAAGAATTGGCGGATGCGTTAGCACGCACATCCGGGCAGCAAACGGAATGGCGACATATTCAGTCCATGCCGCAAGGGGTGGCTAAAGATAGAAAAATTCTGGCGTTTGTTAAAAATGCCCTTCAGAAAGAAACCAATTGGCTATTAATTTACGATAATGTTGAAGCCTTGTTAGACATGACGGATTATCTCCCACTAGAACCTGAAACGTGGGGTAGGGGGCGTGTGTTGATAACAACCTGCAATGCGAACTTACAACATGCATATTTTCTAACGCCAGAGAATATGATTCACATGGAGGAGCTGACAGACTTAGAAGCATTGACGTTGTTCACACGAACGTCGTATGGGAATCAAACATTATCGTCGGAAGAACACTTAAAGGCAGCAGAGTTCTTAACCCATATTCCCCATTTTCCATTAGATATTTCTGTAACCGCCCAATATATTCGACACAATCAGATTAGCTATCAAGAGTATTTGGAACGCATGCAACAGCAAGCCTTTCATGAAACCCAAGAAGCCATGTTGCGAGAAACCCATCAGTATCGTCACTCGCGTCATCATTTAATGATGGTTTCTCTTCAGCAGGTGTTAGATTCAAATCCAGAATTCACCGATCTGCTATTGATGATGTGTTGTTTAGAGGCCGCCCATATTCCAAGAGCGTTTTTAGACGCGTATAAACCCCAGTTGGTAGTGGATACGTTTATGCTGCAAATGAAAAAATATTCGTTAATTCATCAAGAAGGTTCCTCTGGAACGTACTCGACGGTATCTATTCCTAGAATGATGCAAACGATAGGTTTGGATTACTTAAACAGGCGGCTGGGAGCGCAACAGATGCCGCATCGACAGATAGCGATGCTGCAGGCGATTGAACGGGTCATCCAAAAAGCGATGGATGAAGAAAACGCAGATCTGATGAAAGTATATGAGCCGCATCTGAAAAAGTTACTGACCTTCGAGTTTCACCCGATGCAACAGGCGGTCTTAAATTGCTTGCTTGGTTGTGTATCGTATTATTTAGGTGAGGATGATCAAACGTTAACGCATCTTTCCCAATCGATCACTACCTTGAAAGAGACCCCTTCTCTCAATGAAGGAAGAGTCGCGCTTGCCCTTTCATATTCTGGCGATACATATAAAAATAAAGGAGACTATGCAAACGCTATTCAGTGTTTAGAAGAAGCGTCAAATCTTTATAGTCAACACAACGGCCTTTCATTACGCCATGCACGTACCTTAACGTATCTTGGGAACACCTATCGCCTGAACGGGATCTACGGTAAGGCACGAGCTGTGTTAGAGCAAAGTCTGTCGATATACCAAAAGCATCCAGAGCGAGCCTATGAATCAGCCCAGCCATTAGCTGTTCTCAGTACAGTGTATCGAGATATGGGAGAGTATACAAAAGCGATTCAGCTGATGGAAGATAGTTTAAAACGATATAAGGATCACGAAACCTACCCTATGTGGCGCATTGGACTTCGTCTGTGTTTAGGAAGTGCCTATACGGCAACAGGAGAATACAGAAATGGAAGGGACATCCTGTTAGAATGTGACGCAACCTTAAAGAAACTTTATTCTGATCATCATGCGTTGTACCCTTGGATTCAACTTTATTTGGGAGATGCGTATCGACACTTAGGAGATTTGGATAAAGCAAAACACCACCTTGAGGACAGCACAACCCATTTCAAACAATTGTTCAGTGAACACCATGCCGGTTATGCGATTGCGTTATCACGTTTAGGGGCGTTATATGTGGATCTGCATCAGTGGGAGCTTGCAAGAACAACACTTCAAAAGAGTATAGAATTGATGGAACACCTGTTTGGAAAGGGACATGTACAAACGGGGGATCCTCTGCATCAGCTGGGAAGGGTATATTTAGGTGAAAAAGACGATGACAGGGCAGGACAATCGTTACGCCAAAGTCTAGAGTGTTATCAACAGATGAATCACACGGATATGTATCGTCCTCTTGAGACCTTGGGGAACCTTCATTATGAAAAAGCCGAAGAAGCGAAAGCCAAAGGAGATAAGGTTTTGGCCTTACAGGAAACGCAGCGAGCAAAAGAGTACCTAACGCGAGCTATAGATATCATCCAAACCCGACTTACCCCTGCATCAGAGCATTTAAAACGACTGACGGTAAAGCTGAAGAGTGTGATTGAGCGAGAATGATGTGCTTGAAGCGATCAACCACGTACAGCAGCGGTGTGAGTATGCCGGGGCTAAGGGAGTTGCGGTCATCGACCTAGCGTTTGAAGCGCATCAACCACTGCTACCGCCCAAGTGGGATTTAGCGGATGCGGTGCCGCAAGGGCTACGATTGGAAGACATTCAAGCCAAAGTTACAACGGCAGTACAGACGTTACGCACACAGATGGGGATAGACGTAGAGACATTGGCACGGGCACAGGGTACACCAACAACGAGCAAAACGATAGAGTGGGGCTTTGAGCTTGGAGATTAACGCTCCGACAACCATCAAGGGAGGAGACACATAATGATTGTAAGATTAAAAGCCCAAGCCCCATACTGGAATGTAGCACGGTTTTATACCTTGCGCAAGAGCACCAATTTATGGTGTGCAAGTTCAATACACTTGACATCGACCGTTTTAAGTGCTTCCATAATACAGATATTCAAGTCCTATTTTTGTGGAGAAAGAATGTTTATGAAAGATAGCGTGTTTTTTGCTTTTTGTTTTCTATTAAGCTCTATTGTCAATTTTTCGTCCATTGCAGCAACAGAACAAAATGAGGAAGCCGTGGAACATGTTTATTTTAACCCCCAATTACAAGAGAAAGCACAATTGTTGCATTCGCTTCACCGCGGAGATGATCTGCTTATTTTACCCAATGCATGGGATGCTTTAAGTGCTAAAATGTTTGAACGACAAGGGGCTAAGGCAATAGCGACGACCAGCGCTGGTATGGCCGCCATTTTTGGATACGCGGACGGACAACAGTTTCCTAAAGATCTCTTGTTTGTTATGGTTGATCGTATTGTAAAAAGCGTCACGGTTCCAGTCACTATAGACTTAGAAGCCGGCTTTGGAGACACTCTGGAGGAAATCTGCGAAACAGTTCTGAGTATTTTAAAATTAGGAGCAGTTGGTATAAATATAGAAGACGCTGACCCCAAACGCCCAGGGAGCTTATTCCCCATCGCGGAACAAGCAGAAAAGATAAGAGCCATCAAAAGTTTGGCTCATAAATTAAATGTTCCTTTTTTTCTCAATGCTCGAACCGATGTGTTTTGGTTGAATATCGGCGATAAAGAAACACAGCTAAAGGAGACGTTAGCTAGGCTTCAGGCGTATAAGGAGGCCGGGGCTGACGGTATTTTCGTTCCTGGTCTTACTGATCAAGAGTTCATTTCTGAAGTTGTTCAAAAAATTCCCCTGCCCCTTAACGTACTTGCCGGCCCTTGGGTTAAAGACCTAAGGACATTAAAAGCATTAGGTGTTTCTCGGGTGACAATGGGATCTTCGTTAACACGTGAATGTGCGGGGCATTTAGAAACCATTGTGCACCAGTACCTGGATGGGAATTACACGCTCAATCCGTCTCTTTCTTATTCCATGTTCAATTCTTTGTTTCAAGCAAGTAGCAAGTAGTATGTTTGGGTGATCTGACCCTAAAAAACAGCGCATAAATCTCTGAGTAGGCAATCCTTTCAAATTGATCCGGAGACCTGTAGCCCAGAGAACTATGCAAGCGATGTTGATGAATAAACGCCTACTTCACTTGCTATCCTTCGCAAAGTACGCAGTGGCGCTTTTTTAGATGTCTCGCTCCTCCTTAATTGTGAAAACTTCAAGATGAATCATTTTTCAGGGAGCTGAAATTTAAAAAAACGTTTCTTGCTCCGTGGTTCAATGTTCCCAACATCTTCATTGGTTGAAAAATCACCTTTTCTTAGCTTTTCTTCAATTTCTTTACTGACGTTTATCATCATTTTTGAAAGTTTCTCTACTGTTCCTGAAGACATTGTATTTACTAAGTTTTCATAAAACTTTCTCCAACCCGGCTCATTTTTTTGTCGTACAGTTTAGCAACATGAAATTCACTTAATTCTGGAAGATATAGCAGAAGCATCATAATATGGTTATGTGTTTGGATTGCTAAAAAGAGTATCAATAGATCCACCGACTTTACGACGAAGTGCTTTGATTTGAGCCCACTTGTGTTCGCGGGGGAAGATACAGCAGGGTATGACCCGCAGCAGCTAAGGTGTTTTGCATTTCGAGTTGTTTATGAAACGTTGCATTGTCCATCACAATCACACTTTGCTCTGGAAGCTTAGGGATTAAACCTTGAGTCACCCACGCTGTGAAGATCTCTCCTCAGAGCTACGTGTGAATGAGTGTAAGCCATTTGATATTTAGCAGTGATACAAGCGTAAGCAGCTGCATCCTGTGTTCTAAGCGTGTTTCATAGTTTATGATCAAGCTGAAGTCAATTGACAGTTTTTGAGTCTGATCAGGTTGAAAGGGGGGGGCGTCATTGTTGTCGTTGCCTGTTTATACAATGAACGTGTTGCTTAATCTCCTGTTTGCCTTATGGTTATCTAATATAGAGGTTGGCTTGTCAAGTGTGGGGTGTTTGTAGTTTAAGAAGAATGATGCGTCTAAGCAGGATATGTTATTTAGGTTTATTGTTGAGATTTGGAGTGTGTTGTGTGTGAGACATACGCTGTTGTTCCTCATTGTTAATATTACGCCACATTAATTCGTCAACAATTAACTGTTCAAAGTTCTCAAGCAGTGCCGTCAGTTCCTCTTGTTCTCGAGTGGAGATAGATCGACGAAGGCCGCAGGTCTTCAAAGCAGAGAGTGTATTATACATTGGGCTATAGTTGCGTAAAGAGTGGATCTGTGCTTCGTGACTCAGAACGTGTTCAATGTGTGTAATTAAATCATTGAGATTGGTTGGTTCAAGTTTGTAATATACGATATGGGCAAGCAGTTGTTTCATATAAGGAGTTACTCATCAATCAGTAGTTGTTTAGTATTTAGTATATATATAGAAAAGGTTAAAATAACGTAAATACAGATAGCCGGGTTTTGCTGTTAAATGAATCAGCGATAAGACCAGAGATCCTGCATGCTGATACACAAGGTCAATCAACCGTAGTTTTTGCTTTGTGTTATCTGTTGGGCATTAAACTCATGCCCCGCATTAGAAACTGGAAAGA